>OMAS01000457.1_pt1 | contig 23781 bp, 20 predicted proteins | sample 1674031 | NCBI WGS metagenome assembly OMAS01 (sample SAMEA103958138, study PRJEB25191) | human gut metagenome | biome: human-associated habitat [ENVO:00009003]; feature: intestine environment [ENVO:2100002]; material: feces | place: Germany | collected 2013/2015 | reverse complement strand
GAAGGAGTCGGACATGGTGTCGCCCAGCTCGCGGAGCTGGCGTTCCAGCTCCTGCTGCACCTTACGGCCTTCGCTGTCCTTCGCCGTGCGGTCAAAATCGTCTTCACGATCAGTCATTCAACTTCTCACCCTTCTGCCGGGCTGTACCGGCTGATGATGGCGCGGGCCACCCGCAGGCCATCGACGGCGGCGCTCATGATGCCGCCCGCATATCCTGCGCCCTCGCCGCAGGGGTAAAGCCCCGTCAGCTGGGCACATTCAAAGTCTTCTTCCCGCTTCAGCCGCACCGGGCTGCTGGTGCGGGTCTCAAGACCTGTCAGAATGGCCTCGGGGGCGGTGTAACCCGCAATTTTCCGCTCGTAAGCCCGCAGACCGGCCCGCAGGGTGTCGGCCAGTTCGGTCGGCAGCAACGCGCCGAGGTCCGCAGCGACGACGCCCCGGTCATAGGTGGGCTGGACGCGGCCAATGTTCAGCCGGCCCCTGCCCTCCAAAAAGCTCTGGATGTTCTCCGCCGGGGCGGCATACTCTCCGCCGGGACGGCCTGCCGCATAGGCCCGGGCTTCCAGCTCCCGCTGGAAGGCGATGGCCTTCCGGGGGTCATTGCCGAAGTCTTCACCGCCTACGCTGACCACCACGGCCGCGTTGGCATTCCTGCCGCTGCGGGCGTGGTAGCTCATGCCGTTGGTCACAACGCGCTCTTCCTCACTGGCCGAAGCCACTACCTGACCGCCGGGGCACATACAGAAGGTATAGGCCGAGCCGCCGCTTGGCAGCTGCACGTTCAGCTTGTAATCCGCCGCGCCAAGCCCCGGCGCGTCTGCAAACGGGCCATACTGGTTCTCGTTGATCTGCCGCTGCGGGTGCTCGATGCGCACGCCCATGGAAAACGGCTTCGGCTCCATCGGTACCCCGGCGCTGTGCAGCGCCTCAAACGTATCGCGGGCGCTGTGCCCGATGGCAAGCAGGACGCGGGAGGCCGGAAGCACCGTCTCGCTGTCTGCGCTCTGTACGCGGACGGCTGTGATGCGGCCGTTTTCGGCTTCGATGCCGGTCAGCCGTGTGCCGAAGCGGATCTCGCCGCCGTAGTGCAGGATTTTCTCCCGCAGGTTCTGCACGACCGTGACCAGCTCGTCCGTGCCGATGTGGGGCTTTGCGTCGTACAGAATATCCGCGCTGGCTCCGGCCTCGGCGAACTGCTCCAGAATCCAGCCGATGCGCTCGTTCTTGACGCCGGTATTCAGCTTTCCGTCTGAAAACGTGCCCGCGCCGCCCTCGCCGAACTGCACGTTGCACTCCGGGTCAAGCTCTCCGGTCTGCCAGAAGCGCGACACGGCCTCGTGCCGCGTTTTCGCGTCCTGCCCGCGTTCGAGCACGAGCGGGCGAAGCCCCGCCATGCTCAGGACCAGCGCGGCGAACATCCCCGCCGGGCCGAAGCCCACGATGATGGGCTGACTGTCCGGCAGCGCCTGCGGCTGCGGGACGCTGTAAAGCGTGTCGCGCGCAATGGACGCCTTCGGACTGTGGGCCATTTTGAGGATTTTATCCTCCCGGCCCTTTACGGCCACGTCGACGGTATAAATGATGCGCACGTCGTTCTTTTTGCGTGCGTCAACGGATTTTTTCTTCAGGTCCAGCTGCTTGATCTCGTTCGGAGAAATGCGCAGCTGCCGCGCAGCGGCCTGCACGAGCCGGGCCATGTCGCCGTCCGGCGGCAAAGAGAGATCACGGATGCGGATCATCGGGGGGACCTCCATGTGTGGGAATTTTCATTATCATATCACAGAACCGGCAAAAACGGAAACCAAAAAACTGCCGCGCCGGATTTTACAAAATGTTCACGCAAACGCAGGGAGCGGCAGTATAATATTCATTATATTGTATCAGAAGGGAGCGCGCTTCTCCTATGGCAAAAACGATCCTGATCGTCGAAGACGATCCGAATATCTCCGAGCTTGTGCAGATGTATCTGGAAAAAGAGGGCTACAACACCCGCATCGCCTCCGACGGCGGACAGGGACTTGATCTGTTCCGGCAGCTCCGGCCCGATCTGGTGCTGCTCGATATCATGCTGCCCGTGATGGACGGCTGGAGCGTTCTGCGCACCATCCGGCAGGACAGCAAGACCCCCGTCATCATGCTCACGGCCAAGGGCGAGACGAACGACAAGGTGCAGGGACTCAAGCAGGGCGCGGACGACTATCTCACCAAGCCCTTCGAAATGAAGGAGCTGCTGGCAAGAGTCGAGGCCGTTCTGCGCCGCGCGGGCGGCGAGGACGACAAGACCAAGCCCCGCCGTCTGGTCTTCGACAAGCTCATTATCGACCTTGACTCGTTTGAGCTCATCGTTGACGGCAAGCGCATCGAGACGCCGCCCAAGGAAATGGAGCTTCTGTTCCATCTCGCGTCCAGTCCGAACCGCGTCTTCACGCGCAACCAGCTGCTCGACGAGGTCTGGGGCTTTGATTATTTCGGCGACAGCCGTACCGTCGATGTCCATGTCAAGCGCCTGCGCGAAAAGCTTGAGGGCGTGTCGGACAAGTGGAGCCTCAAGACCGTCTGGGGCGTCGGCTATAAATTCGAGGTCCTGTAACCATGAAAACAACGTTCAGCCGGCAGTTTGCCCTCATTGCGGCGCTGCTGCTGGTCTGTATGATCTTTACGGGCGTTTCGTTCCGGTTTCTGATGCTGGGGTATCTGAAAAACGACAAAAAAGAGACGCTCAGCGCCGACGCGGCCGCCGTCGCCTCGCTGGCCGAGGCGTATGACTCGACGGGTGAGCTGGAGGAAAACTGGGACTTCCGGCTGAGTCTGTCCCTGTTTTCCGACGTTGGCGAGGCCGAGGCACTGGTCTGCGACGAAAACGGCTTCGTCGTGCTGTGCTCGTGCGACGAGTTTAACTGTGAACATATCGGCCAGCAGGTCGATGCGAATCTCATCACCGAAATTGACGCCAGCGGCGAAACGTTCCGCGTCGGGACGCTGGCCGGCATCCACGACGGACGGCGATACATCGCGGGCAGGCCCATTGTCGCCAATGATACGGACGAGACGATCGGCTATGTCATCATCTCCTCCGACATGACGCAGATCACGGATTTCATGCAGCGCAGCTCGTCCCTGTTTTTCTATGTGGCGATCATCGTGCTGGTGCTGGCGCTGGCTGCGGCGACGTTTTTGTCGCACCAGCAGGCGCAGCCGCTGGCAAAGGTCGCGGACGCGGCCCGGCGCTTCGGCCGTGGCGAGCTGGATACCCGCGTGACGGTCCCCGAAAGCTGCGGCGAGGAGGTCGTCGATCTGGCGAACGCCTTCAACACCATGGCGGATTCTCTGGAAAAATCCGAGCAGCGCAGACAGGAATTCATCGCAAACGTCTCGCACGAGCTGAAAACCCCCATGACCACCATCGGCGGCTACATCGACGGGATGCTCGACGGGACCATCCCGCCGGAAAAGCAGCAGCATTATATGCAGATCGTCTCCGGCGAGGTGCGCAGGCTCTCGCGGCTGGTGCGCAATATGCTCGACATCGCGAAGCTGCAGGCCATGGGCGTGGAGGAGAGCCGGAAAACGCGCTTCGATCTCGGCGAGGAGCTGAGCGACGTGCTCATCACCTTCGAGCAAAAGATCTATAACAAGCATCTCGACGTGCGCGTCGATCTGCCGGACAAGCCCGTCTGGACGCGGGCCGAGCGCGACAGCATCACGCAGGTCATCTATAACCTGATCGACAACGCCATCAAATTCTGCCCCGACGGCGGCAGGCTTGCCCTGCGGGTGCAGGTCGACGGCGGCAAGGCCCGCGTGAGCGTCGAAAACACCGGCCCGACCATCGACAAGGACGAGCTGCCGCTGCTGTTCGACCGCTTCCACAAGGCCGACAAATCCCGTTCGGCTGACCGCGAGGGCTGGGGCCTCGGCCTCTACATCGCGAAGACCATCGTCGGCGCGCACGGCGGCGATATCTGGGCCACGAGCGAAAACGGCGTGACGCAGTTCAACTTCACGCTGCCCACAGTCCGCTGACGGACTGCACGGAAGGTTTACAGATCGTTCAATGTCTGTTCAAATCCGCGGGATATACTAAGTGCATAACCAAGCAAGAGGGTGTCTGATATGAGCTTTGACAACAACAGCTTCTATGACGACAATTCCACAAAGAACTGGCAGCCGCAGCCGACGCCGATGGAGGACCGCAGGCGCAGGCACACCGGAAAATGGGTCATGGCTATTTTGATCCTGGGCCTGCTGGCGCTGGCCGTGACCGGCACGGTGCATCTGGTGCGCGATGTCGGCGTGACGATCAACCGGTCGGATACCGGCTTTCTTCTGACCGTCGGCACGCAGCCGGCGCAGACCGCTCCAACCGAGCAGACGCAGACAGCAAAGGAAACGGAACCGTCCGTTCAGGCCGAAGCGCCTGCGCAGACGCAGCAGGCCGCCGAGGAGCTGCCGCAGCTGACGATCACGCAGTCGCCCGCAGGCGTGCCGACCGTCGCCTCCGATGAAGCGGGCGCGCTGAGCCTGCAGGAGATCTACCGCCGGTGCATCGGAAGCGTCGTCTCCATCGTGACCGTCACGCCGTCCGGCAAGGCCAGCGGGACCGGCATCATCATGTCGGAGGACGGATATGTCATCACGAACCATCATGTGATCGAAAGCGCGCAGGCCGTGAGCGTCCTGACGGCGGACAGCCGGGAATATACCGCGTCGGTCATCGGCAGCGACGAGACGAGCGATCTTGCCGTTCTGAAGATCGAGGCCGAAGGGCTGCAGGCCGCTGAGTTCGGCGATTCGTCCGTTCTGCAGGTCGGCGACAGCGTCGCCGCCATCGGCGATCCGCTCGGAACGGCGCTGCGCGGCACCATGACCGACGGCATCGTCTCCGCGATCAACCGCGATCTGACCGTCAACGATCGCACCATGAGCCTGATCCAGACGAATGCAGCGCTCAACAACGGCAACTCCGGCGGGCCGCTCATCAACTGCTACGGGCAGGTCATCGGCATCAACACGATGAAGATGAGCAACTTCTATTCCTCGTCCACGACCGTCGAGGGCATCGGGTTTGCCATCCCGATCGACACGGCCAAGCCCATCATCGACGAGCTGATCGAAAAGGGCTATGTCTCCGGCCGTCCGGCCATCGGCATCGACGGCGAGACGCTCCCCGCGACGTACCGCATCTATTACCGGCTGCCGCAGGGCATCTACGTGACGCGCGTCTATCAGAACAGCGACGCCGCCGCCAAGGGCGTCTCCGAGGGCGACATCATCACCGCCATCAACGGCGTCTCCGTCACGACGATGGAGCAGCTCAACCGCGTCAAGAACCAGTTCACCGCCGGCCAGACCATCACGCTGACCATCTACCACGGCGGCGTTTCCTCCGACGTGGAGATCATTCTCATGGACCGCGCAAACGCATAATAGCGCAAAATACGCCCACGGCGCTCCCAGCGCCATGGGCGTTACACTCTGTCGAAGAAGCATTATTTTCCTATTTTGCACAGGATTTCTGAGACAGGTGTAGGGGCGGACGACTCTGTCCGCCCGCAGGATGCTGTGTTTTCACGGGAATCTACGGCAAATTCGCAACATTTTTGGGCCGACAGGGTCGTCGGCCCCTACAGCTACGTGGAGAAATGCAATTCGGATTTGCCGAGGGGATTCCCCTTTTCGCTGCTGCCTGCTGCTCGGACTTCCGGGCGCAGCGCGGCGAAATCAAAGCCCATCAAATGTCGTGCCCGTCTGGCGGCGGGCTTCTTCGATGACGGCGGCGGTGAGGATGCTGTCGCGGTTGCGCTTTTCCGGCTGCGTGCCGGAGGCGATATAGCCCGCGAATTCGCGCAGCTCGTACATCATGTTGTTCGGCAGCTTTTCGCGGTATGGCAGCTCGACCGTCTCTCCGCTGCGGCGCACGAGCCAGATGCGGCGGATGTGGTTGATATCGTCGAGCAGGATCGAGCCGTCCTCGCCCATGAATGTGGTGGGCGCGGCCTGTTTGCAGACCTTTGACCAGATTGCCTCGCAGACGAAGCCGGAATAGCGCAGAAGCGCGATGCCGCCTGCCTCAAACCCGCTTTCCAGATGGTATGCCTCTGCCGATACGTGCGCGGGTTCGCCGAACAGGGAGATAAGCGCGTGGATGGGATAGCAGCCCATGTCCAGGATCGCCGCGTTGCACAGCGCGGGGTCAAAGGCGTTGATATGCGGCTCTCCTGCGCGGACGCGGTCGTAGCGGGAGGAATACTGCGTGAACTCCGCCGTGACGCGGCGAAGCGTCCCGATCTCGGGCAGCGCGTCCCGGATGATGGGCAGCGCGTCGTCAAACACCAGCCGCATGGCCTCCAGATAGACCACGTGATTGGCGTTTGCCGTCTCGACGAGCGTCTCCGTCTGCTTTCTGGTCAGAACGCCCGGCTTTTCCAGCAGCACGTGCTTGCCGTGCCGCAGCAGGCACATGGCCTGGTCAAAGTGGCAGAGGTTCGGGCTTGCGATATACGCCGCGTCGAACGCGTCCGAGGCCGCAAACGCCTCCAGATCGGTGAACACCGCGTCAAGATGGTATTTTTTCGCGAATTCCCTGCCGGTTTCCTCGTTTCTGGAATAAATCGCCGCCGGGCGCAGCTCCGGCACCTGCTCCATCGCCGCCAGCATCCAGTCGACGACAAAATTCCGTCCGATGATCCCCACGCGAATGGCCATACTGTATCCCTCCATAAATGCGCATCCGTCCGGCAAGCCGGGCGGATGCGATACTTTTATCGATCGAGCCTGCCGCCCTCATGCAGCAGCCGGTCCTTGATGTCCCACAGCTTCTGCGACAGATCGACGTAATAGGTGTGCGGGTTGTCAAAACGCTTGACCTCGTCCCAGAGTGTGTCGACCTGCTCGGCGCAGTATTTCTGAATGTCGTCCAGCTTCGGCAGCTTGTAGACCAGCTCGCCGTTTTTGAAGATCGGCACGAGCAGCTCCTTCGCCGTAAAGTTATAGACCCTCTTGCGCTTCCACGTCGCCTGCGGGTCGAAAATTTCCAGATCGCTGCTGTCGTCGACTGTCTCGTCGTGGACGCACAGATAGTCCGCGATAGCCTTGCCGGTGTCGTTGCCGAAGAAACGGTAGACCTTTTTGAAGTGCGGGTTCGTGATCTTGCCCACGTTCTCGCTGATCTTGATCTTGGGGATGATAGTCCCGTTCTCGTCCTCGATGGCCGTCAGCTTGTACACGCCGCCGAACACGGCCTCGGATTTGGCCGTGATGAGCCGTTCGCCGACACCGAACAGGTCGATCTGCGCGCCCTGGTTGAGGATGTCCTCGATAATATACTCGTCGAGCGAGTTCGAGCACGAGATTTTGCAGCTCTGCCAGCCTGCCTCGTCGAGCAGCTTCCGCGCCTTTTTCGTCAGATACGTCATGTCGCCGGAGTCGAGCCGGATGCCGCATTTTGTAAGTCCACGGGGCTTTAAGACCTCGTTGAAGACGCGGATGGCGTTCGGGATGCCGGATTTGAGCGTATTATACGTATCGACCAGCAGCGTGGGGTTGTCGGGATAGGTTTCGCAGTAGGCCTTGAACGCCTCGTATTCCGACGGGAACATCTGCACCCACGAGTGGGCCATCGTGCCGCCGGCCGGAACGCCGTAGAGCTGGTCGGTCAGCGTGCAGGCCGTGCCTTTGCAGCCGCCGATGTAAGCGGCGCGCGCGCCGTCGACCGCCGCGTCGACGCCCTGCGCCCGGCGGGAGCCGAATTCCAGAACGGTGCGGCCCTTCGCGGCCCGCACGACGCGGTTGGCCTTCGTCGCGATGAGGCTCTGGTGGTTGAGCGTCAGCAGCAGAAACGTCTCGACGAGCTGCGCCTGAATGGCGGGCGCGCGGACGGTCATGATCGGCTCGCGCGGGAAGATCGGCGTGCCCTCCGGCACGGCCCAGATATCGCCCGTGAAGCGGAAGCCGCGCAGATATTGCAGGAAGCCCTCGTCGAACATATTCCGGCTGCGCAGATACGCAATATCGTCCTCGTCAAAATGAAGCTGCTGCACGTACTCGATCGCCTGCTCCAGACCCGCCGCGATGGCAAAGCCGCCGTTATCGGGCACGGAGCGGAAGAAAATATCAAAATACGTGATGCGGTCCTGCATACCCTGCACGAAATAGCCGTTGCCCATGGTGAGCTCGTAATAATCGCAGAGCATGCTCAGATTGGCGTTTTTGTTGATATCCATGATCGTTTTCCCTCGTTTTTCTGCCGCATGGGTACATGGGCGGTTTATTCTGCAAGCGCCCGTGCGCGCTGCAGTTTGCTGAGCGGCTGCTCGGACAGATGATAGGTGTCCATAAGCGCCCGCGCGAACGCGGAAAGCGCTTCCTCGCTTCCCTGCTTTAATTCCAGCTCCAGCTCGCACAGAAGCGCCGTCCTGCCCCCGCCGGTCAGATCGCCGACGTCGCCGCAGATCATGCAGCTGGTGTTCTCCGACAGCCGCAGCTCCGCCGTGATGCGGGTGAAGCTTGCCCCGCAGATGGGCGCAAGCGCGTCCGGCTGCAGGGCGGCAATCTCCTGCGGCGCGCCGAGCGCGGCCAGCTTCGGCAGCGCCTCGTCGAGATACGCACTCTCGACCTCCCATTCGCCGCGCGTATGCCCCTCGCCGGGGGTCTTCATGGTGACGACGCTGCGGGCGTCCTCCGTGCGCAGGCGGAGCATCCAGCGCCGCTGCGCAAGAAAGCCGTCCTCCGTATCGTAATACGTTGTCCGCATCCGGATATAGGCATAGGGCGCGCACAGCTTTTCCATAACCATCCGGCTGCACAGAATGCAGTCGAGCAGCTGCAGATCGCCGACAGCCAGCTTGTATTCCGTCTCCTTACCCAAGTCAAGGCCCCCTCCGGGATTTTTTATTATTCTACGCTATTTTCCCCATAAACGCAAGAAGAAGGATGGCTTTTCTTTTTGCCGCCGTGCGCTGGAGCCGTTCCGGCGTTTCCCGCGCCATTTCCCGACGGGTTTCCGCCCGTTCCGGGTGGTACACTGCGCAAAGGAACAAAAGGAGGCGGCGCGATGGGAACAGCAGGAGCGGGGCAGCTGCGGCAGCGGCTGGCGCAGGGATTGGCGGCGCGGCCCGTGCTGCGCGAGGCGCTGCACGCGCTCGGAGCGGGCGGCTTCAGCTTTGTGCTGGCGGGAGCAGGGCTTTTATCGGCGCACGTGCCGCTGGCGCTTGCACCGGTGTGCGTACTGCCGTTTGGGCCGGCGGCTGTGTGCGCGTATCTCGGGGCCGTGGCGGGCTATGCCGTGTTCTGGGGCTTATCGGCTGCGCTGGAGCCGGTCGCGGCGGGCTTTCTGATGCTGGCGGGCAGCTGCCTGTTCCGCGATCTGCTGCCCGCGCAGAGGCGCGGCTTTGTCCCGGCGGCGGCGGGCGGGATCTACGCACTGCTGGGGCTGATTTTCGTTTTGCAGGCCGACGGCGGCATCCGGGCGGCGCTGCTGCTTGCGCTGCGGCTGACGCTGTTGGTCGTGAGCATCCGGGCGCTCTGCCCGGCGGAGGAGGCTGCCAGGCTGCGGCCATACGCTGCGGCGGTGTGTCTGCTTGCGGGACTTGTGCGTGTGGAGCTGCCGTTCGGCGTTCCGCTGTCCGTGGTCGGCGCAGCGGCGGTGTGCCTGCTGGTGGAGGACGCGCAGGACGCGCTTCTGATTGGCGCGGCCTGCGGGCTGGTGCTCGATCTCGGGAGCCTTCCGTCTCCGCCGCAGACGGCCTGCTTCTGCCTGCCGCTTCTTGTCTGCCGGATGGCGGACCTTCGCCGGACGGCGCGGGCGGCGGCGTTTGCGGGGCTTTATTTTCTATGCGTGCTCGTCTGGGGCGGGGAGCACGCGGGCTGGACGCTGGGCGTGCTGGCAGGCACGGTTTTCTCGTGCCTGCTCCCCGGCTTTGCGCTGCCGGATGCGCGGCGCGACGCGCCTGCTGCGGCCAGCACGCTGGTGCAGACGGCGGATGTCCTGCAGCGGATGGAGACAAAGCTGTCTCTTTCCGGGCAGGAAGCCCAGACGGCCCCGGCGCTGATCTTTGACAGTGCGGCGGACGACGTCTGCCGCAGCTGCGTCAAGCACCAGCAGTGCTGGCAGGAGCGCGCGGACGATACCTGCCGTCTGCTTTCGGCCTGCGCCGGGACGATCCTGCGGCAGGGACAGGCGAACGAGGGCGACCTGCCCGCGGGCTTCTGCGCGGTCTGCATCCGGGAGGAGGCGTTTCGCGCGGCCATCAACCGGGCGCTGCGCGCCCAGCAGTCGCAGCTGCTGGCCCTCCGGCGCAGCGAGGAGGCGCGGGAAATTTCCCGCGCGCTGCTCGGTCAGCTTGCGCGCTTTTTACGCGCGGCGGGCCAGAAGCGCCCCGCCGGGGGCGTCCCGCGCTATCGGCTCTCGCTCGGCGTCCGGGCGGTCGGGCTGCGGGGCGATACGCTCTGCGGCGACTGCGGGACAAGCTTCCAGTGCGGCGTGACGCAGTATGTCCTGCTCTGCGACGGCATGGGCACCGGCTCCGGCGCGCAGTCCGACGCGCAGGAGGCGATCTCGGTCCTGCAATCGCTCTTAACGCTCGGCTTTGACGCGATGGACGCGGCGGCGATGCTGAACGAGCTGTATGTCCTGCGGGGCGACGGGTGCTTTTCCACGGTCGACCTGCTGGAGATGGACCTTTGCACGGGCGAGGGGGCGCTTTATAAATGGGGCGCGGCCCCGTCCTATCTCAAGAAGGGCGGAACAGTCAAAAAAATAGGGACAGCCTCGCCTCCGCCGGGGCTGGGTGTGGGAGAGGAACACCGGGCCGAGCGTGTGGGGCTGTCCTTACAGAGAGGAGAGCAGCTGGTGCTTACCACCGACGGCATACCAGAAGCCGCCTGCGAGCAGTATCTGCGCGCGTGCGGGCCGCTTTCGCCGAGGGAGCTTGCCGCCGGGGTCGTCGCGTGCGCCAGCGAGTCAGAGCCTGATGACCGGACCGCGGTGATCGTTCAGCTCGATCCGGCCTCCATGCAGCCTCACCATACCACACGCCGCGCGCGAAGTATGTCGAAAACGGGCGCGGAACCCCACATTTAGGAAATATTTTCTGTCGAAGCACAAAATACCGGCTCGAATCAGGCCGGATAAAGACGCAGCCTCACCCTGCCGCGGCAGGGTGAGGCTTTGCGCTTATGTTCCGAACAGCAGCTTCACCATCAGCGGGATCGTCAGCAGGCTCAGAAGCGTGCTGACAAACACGCCGGAGGAGGCGGCCGTCTCGTCGGCGCCGTATTGGTAGCTCAGGATCGTCGTGTTGGTGGCGATGGGCATACACAGAAGCACGGTCAGCACGCACAGTGCAAATTCATTCGTCAGCACGTGCCGCAGCACGGCATACGCCAGCAGCGGCACGGCCGCCAGCTTGAGCGCGGACAGCGCGTAGATCCGCCAGCTTCCGAAGATCTGCTTAAAGCGCATCTGCGCAAGCGAGCATCCCACGATCAGCATGACGACGGGGCTTGTGATATCGCCGACATATTTGACGGTCTGGTGCAGCAGCGCGGGCGGCTGCCAGCCGGACAGATAGACCGCGAATGCCGCAAGCGACGCCGCGACGCACGGCTGCCGCAGCACCTTCCACTGAAACCGGAAGCGCGCCGCGCCGCGCATCAGACTTGCGCCGTAGCTCCAGCAGAAGAGCTGGAAAAACAGCACGAAGATCGTGACGTAAAACGCCGCGCCGCTGCCAAGCAGAGACTCGACGACGGGATAGCCAAGAAAGCCGGTGTTGGAGAAGATAAACATGAACCGGTACAGCCCGCGCTCCGCGTCCCTGACGCGCAGCAGCCGCACGGCCGGGAAGCTCAGGGCGATCAGCGCAAGATAGATCAGCGCGATCAGCCCCGCCAGCCGGAGCGTCTGCCCGGTCGAGAGCAGGCGCTCCCCCGTCAGTGCGGAGGCGAGGATCTGCATGGGGTTTGCAACGTTTACGACGAGCGCCGAGAGCTTCTTGTTGCTCTGCGTGTCCATCACGCCGCCCTTTGCGGCGCAAAAGCCGCAGGCCATGCAGAAAAACAGCATGACCATCCTCCGGCACAGGGAGAGAATATCCATCCTGCCCGCTCCTTCCTGCTCCGCCGGGATCTGGTTTACAGCGGGCTTTTTTTGATTTTCGCGAACGCGCGGGGGTATTTCGTCGGCGTGGGCCTGATTTTGCGGATGACAACAGCCTTATGCAGCGCGTCCTGAATGGGATACTCGTACACCTGCTCGATCATTCCGCCCAGCAGCGCCACGGCGCGCTTTGCTTCTTCCATCTCCTCGCCCGCCAGCGCGCCCTTCATTGCCAGAAACGCGCCGCCTACCTTTACATACGGCAGGCAGAGCTCTGCGAGGATATTCAGCCGCGCCACGGCGCGGGACGTCGCAATATCATACTGCTCCCGGCGGGTCTGGACAAATTCTTCCGCCCGGGCAGTGACGACCTCGGCCTCCACGCCCAGCTGCGGCAGAATTTCCCGCAGCCATGTCATGCGCTTGGCCAGAGAATCCAGAAGCGTCAGCTTGATCGACGGCTCGGCGATCTTCAGCGGAACGCCGGGAAAGCCCGCACCGCAGCCGATATCGATCACGCGCTTTCCGGAAAAGTCCTCCGCCCGCAAAAGCGCGATGCAGTCGAGAAAATGCAGCTCGGCTACAGCCTGCGGCTCGGTGATGGCCGTGAGGTTCATGACTTTGTTCTTTTCGATCAGCGCCTGCCCGAATGCGCAGAGCGTGTCGATCTGCTCCGGCGATAAGCCGGAGCGCGCTTCCAGTGCTTCCCTCATTGATCTGCCTTTCGGATATACAGCACGCCGAGCGTTCCCGGCCCGCAGTGGCTGCTGACGGTGCAGCCGGCCCGCGTGACGCAGATCTCCTCAAACGGCTGTAACTTTTGCACAGTTTCCACAGCCTTTTGCACCGATTCCTCCGACACGCCGGAGTGCGTGATGAACACGCGGCGCAGTTCCAGATCGCTGCGGTTTCCAATTTTGTCGGTGATATACTCGCAGACGCACTTGTCAAAGCTGCCGCGGTATTTTTTGCCGACGCCCATTTTGCCGTCTCTGACCTCGATGCACGGGCGGAGCCTTAACAGATTCGCGCCCAGAAGCGTCACGGCGGAGCACCGGCCGCCCTTTTTCATGTAATCCAGCCGGTCGAGAATGAAGCTGGCCTCCACACGGCCTGTCAGATCGTGCAGCGCCGCAACAATATCGTCCGGCTCCATGCCTTCGCGTGCCATGCGCTCGGCCTCCAGCACGACAAGGCCGTGGCCTGTGGATAAATTTCTGGAATCGATGACGTACACGTTGTCAAAATCCGCCGCCGCCAGCTTTGCGTTCTGGTAGCAGCAGGAGAAGTCCAGAGAGATACAGACGTGGATGACGAAGTCGTTTTTTTTCGACAGCTCCGTGAACGCGCGGACATAATCGGCCAGATTGACCGCTGCTGTCTGCGGCAGACTTCCGCCGGCGGAGACGTGGGCATAGATATCGTCGGGCTTGACGTCCACGCCGTCGCGCAGCGTCTTGCCGTCCATGCTCACATAGAGGGGCAGCAGGCGGATATTATACTGTTCCAGCTGCTCCGGGCTGAGATCACAGGTAGAGTCAGACGTGATCTGATATCGCATAGAGAGTCCCTTCCTTTTTTTCATCTGCATCCTTGCAGGATGCGCGTGCTTGGCGCAGCGTTCGGAAAAAGTCGCGCAGCGCCTGTGAACATTCCGCTTCCAGTATGCCGCCGCTGACCTCCGGCTGAAAGCAGCCCGGCAGATGCAGCAGATCGACAAGACTTCCCGCCGCGCCGGATTTTGGATCTTTCGCGCCGAAGACGACGCGCGGCAGATGCGCGTTCAAAATCGCGCCTGCGCACATGGGGCACGGCTCGAGCGTCACGTACAGCGTACACTGCCACAGCCGCCAGCCGCCGAGCGTCCGGCAGGCTTCGCCGATGGCCTCCAGCTCTGCGTGGGCCAGCGCCGTTTTTCCCTTTTCGCGCCGGTTGCGTCCGCGGCCGACAATGCAGTCCTCCAGCGTGATCACACACCCCACCGGAACCTCGCCGTCCGCCGCCGCTTCCTGTGCAAGCAGGAGCGCTTCGCGCATCATTGCCTCATCCAAATCCGTACACACACCTCCACGGCAAGAGTTATTCTATCATACCCGAAAATGGAAGATTCGTCAACACCCGCCGCGCGGCGCTTTCCTTGGGAAAACAGGCTTTTTGCTTGCTTTTAACAGGCGGACGCGATATACTGAATATATCAGGCAGCGACGCTGCAAAGAATGGATGGAAGAAAGGATCACGACGGTATGAGTACTGCATATCAGAATCTGACCCCCGCACAGCTGCGCGAGGAATACGCAGCAGTCAAGGCGCAGTTCGACGCGCTGAAGGCGAAGGAGCTGAAGCTCAACATGGCAAGAGGCAAGCCCGGCAGGGAGCAGCTTGACCTCGTCTCCGGCATCCTGAGCATCCTCAAAACTCCGGAGGACTGCATGTCCAACGGCGTCGACGCCCGCAACTACGGCGAGCTTTCCGGCCTCAAGGAAGCAAAGGAATACTGGGCGGACGTGCTCGGCTGCAAACCGGAGGAGTGCTTCATCGGCGGCAACGCGTCGCTGACGCTCATGTACGATCTGGTCAGCAAGGGCTATACGCACGGTCTTGCACGCTCGGAAAAGCCGTGGTGCAGGCTGGATACCGTCAAGTGGCTCTGCCCGGCCCCCGGCTATGACCGCCATTTTAAAATCACCGAATCGTTCGGCTTTGAACTCATTACAATTCCCATGACCCCCACCGGCCCCGACATGGACAAGGTCGAGCAGGCCGTGAAGGACCCGGCGGTCAAGGGTATGTGGTGCGTGCCGAAATACTCCAACCCCGACGGCATCATCTATTCCGACGAGACGATCGCGCGCATCGCGGCATTGAAGCCCGCGGCGCCCGACTTTGCCCTCATGTGGGACAACGCCTACTGCATCCACGAGTTTGACGGCGAGTTCGTCCCCTTCCGGGACATCCTGACGCTCTGCCGCGAGGCGGGAAACGACGGCATGGTCTATGAGTTTGCTTCCACGTCCAAGGTCACGCTCCCCGGTGCGGGTTTCTCCGTTATGGCTACGAGCGAGGCCAATCAGGCGTATCTGCAGAAGCTCATCGGCATCCAGACCATTTCCTATGACAAGGTCAACTCTCTGCGCCATGTGCGCTTTTTGAAGGACAAGGCCCACACGCTGGAACTTATGAAGAAGCACGCAGCCATTCTGAACCCGAAGTTCCAGTGCGTCCTGCGCCATCTGGATACCGAGATCGCGCCGCTCGGCATTGCGTCCTGGCAGCGGCCGAAGGGCGGCTATTTCGTCTCGGTCAACACGGCTCCGGGCCTTGCAAAGCGCACGCTGGCGCTGTGCAAAGAGGCGGGCGTCGTCATGACAAGCGCAGGCGCGACGTTCCCCTATGGCCGCGACCCGCAGGATTCCAACATCCGCATCGCCCCGTCCCTGCCCCCGGTCGAGGAGTTGGAGCAGGCCATGGAGATCTTCTGCACCAGCCTGCGCCTTGCCGCACTGGAGCAGCGGATGCAGTAACAGGACCAGGAGCACTTGCAGGGGCGGACGACTCTGTCCGCCCGCAGCAGGCAGCGCCTTTTACGGAAAACTGCACAGAAATTGTACATATTCCATACCACGCACCCCAAGGAGCAGCACATGAAGGTTTTGATTCTCGGCGGCGGGGCCAGCGGGCTGATGGCCGCGCTTTCCGCCGCGCAGGATGAACGGAATACCGTCACCGTTCTCGAACGGCAGTCGCGCGTCGGGCGCAAGCTGCTCGCCACCGGCAACGGCCGGTGCAACCTGACGAACCTCGACTTGTCCCCGGCGCACTATCACGGACAGGACGCGGGCTTTGCCCGCGCCGCGCTTTCGCGCTTTGACGGGACGGCGACGCTGGAGTTTTTCCACGCGCTGGGCCTTCTGACCACGGCAGAGCCGTCCGGGCGGGTCTATCCCCTGTCCGATCAGTCCAACAGCGTTGTGGACGTGCTGCGGTTCGCCGCTGCGCAGGCGGGCGTGCAGCTCGTCTGCGGCTTCGACGCGCAGAGCGTGAAGAAAAAAGCGCGCGGCTATCAGGTCGCGGGCGCGGACGGCAGCGCGTATTTTGGAGATAAGCTGATCATTGCCTGCGGCGGCTGCGCGGGAAAGGCGCTGGGCGGAACGATGTCCGGCTACGAGCTTCTTTCGCAGCTCGGCCACAGCCGCACGGCGCTGCACCCCAGCCTCACGCAGATCCGCACGGACCCGGCCCCCATCCGGGGGCTGAAGGGCGTCCGGGCCGACTGCCGCATCCGTCTGCGCGCAGACGGCAGAACGCTGCTGGAGGACGCGGGCGAGGTGCAGTTTATCGAGACGGGCGTTTCCGGCCCAGTTGCATTCGCGCTTTCGCGGGCAGCGGGACAGGCACAGGGCGCCGGGCTGCTGCTCGATTTTCTGCGGGAGTATCCCGCGCCGCAGGTGCGGGCGCTTTTGCAGGCACGGCGCGAAGCGTTCCCGGCGCTGGCGGGCGAGGAGCTGCTTTCCGGTATGCTCCATCCGCGCCTCGGCAAGACGCTCTGCCATGCCTGCGGCCTCGGCGCGCAGCCGCTTGCGTCCGGTTCCGACGCGCCGCTGGAAGCACTGGTATCTGTTATCAAATATTTTTCTCTTCCCGTCACAGGCGTTTCCGGCTTTGAGAGCGCGCAGGTGACGGCTGGCGGCGTCCGGACGGCAGAATTCCGCGCCGACACGCTTGAAAGCAGGCTCGCCCCCGGCGTATTCGCCTGCGGCGAGGTGCTGGACATCGACGGCGATTGCGGCGGCTACAACCTCCAATGGGCCTGGTCGTCCGGCTTCGTAGCCGGAAAGCTGGGGAAGATTTGAACGTATTCCCTGCTCGTTTGTAGGCGCGGACGACCTGCCCGCCCGCAGAATGCAGGGCTTTTCGAGAAAACTTCGGCAAATTCGAAACATTTTCGGGCTGACAGAGTTGCCGGCCCCTACAGAAATTGCATTCCCGCCTGTCAAAGCAGGCTCCACATACATTGACAATAAAATAGGAGAACACATATGGATATCACACTCAGAATGAGCGACCACGCGCTGACTGCGCGCGCTGCTGCCGCTGCCGGGATTGTGCTGCTGCAGAACAAGAACCGGACGCTCCCGCTGCTGCCGCAGGAGGATGGCGCGCCGCTGCCCGTCGCCGTGTTCGGCGTCAAACAGCTGCAAACCCCCGCCTTTGACAAAACCATGACGCCGTGGCGCTCCATCGGCGTGCTGGACGGCCTTGCGGCAAGCGAGACGGTCAGGCCCGATGCGCTTCTGGCCCGCAAATACCGCACCTGGGCCGTAGAGCACCCGGAGGGCGGCGAAATGCCGCTGACGAATCTCGATTTCGGCGCTCTGCGCCACGACTGCGCGGCGGCTGTCGTCGTCATCGGCCGGACGCCGGAGCGCTATGGCCTCCAGCTGACCGACGAGGAGACGGCTATGCTGACGCGCGTCACGTCTGTGTTCGACCGGACGGTGCTCGTGCTGGCGGCGCCGGGATTTATCGAGCTGAACGAGGCCGCGCTCTCCTGCGGCGCAATCGTCTTCCTCGGCCTTGCCGGGCAGGAGGCGGGCGGGGCGCTGGCCGACGTGCTGACGGCGAAGGTCATGCCGTCCGGCCATCTTTCCTTCAGCTGGCCCGAGCGCGCGGAGGCGTTTGCGGACGCCTGCGCCGCAGCAGACCAGTTTACCGGCTACCGCTATTTTGATTCCTTCGGCGTTCCCGTGCGCTATCCGTTCGGTCACGGTCTGAGCTACGGAACGGTCGCGTTCGGCAGTGTCTCGGCAGGGCTTGACGGCTGCGACGTGACGGTGAGCGCCGAGCTGGTCAACACCGGAGAGGAATTTGCGGCCAGCGAGCTTGTACAGGTCTATGTGACGCGGCCCGAGGGCGACCTGACGCGGCCCGTCAGCTTTTTGAACTGCTTCCGGAAGAGCCGCCTGTTGGCCCCCGGCGAGAGCCAGACAATTACGCTGCGCTTCCCCATCACCGAGCTTTCTGTCTACCGCGAAAGCGCGCACGCGTTCGTGCTGGACGCGGGGTATTATGATATCCGTATCGGGACAAGCAGCCGCGCCTGCTATCTGGCAGGCTCTATCCGCCTGACGCGCAGCGCCGTGGTGCAGGCGGCGGAGCCGCTCACCATGCCTGCCGCGCAGGAGCGCAGGCGGCCCGAAGCCGTCTGCTTCCAGTTCCCCGAGGATCTGGCCGAGATCGAGCAGGCGCACAAACACGCCATCCGCTTTTCGGATCGCAATCTGCCCCGCCGCAGCCGCAGAAGGGGCCGGGAGTTTACCGGCTGCCGCCCGGACGGGGCGCATCATACGCTTGCCGATGTGCGCGATGGCCGGTGCAGCGTGTTCCATCTCGTGGCCGATATGGACACGGAAAATCTGGAGCGGCTGGTCTGCGGCTTCGGCAGAGAGGCAGCATCCGTCCCCGGCGCGCTTGGCGCGTCGGCGGCAATCGAGCGCTATGGCATTCCCGCCGTCCAGATCGCGGGCGGCGCGCAGGGCCTGCGCCTGCTGCGCGATATTCCCGATGAGGAAACCGGCGAGATCATCCGGCGGCAGTGCGCGACGGTCTTCCCCGCGCCTGCGCAGCTGGCCTGCTCGTTTGACCAGGAGGTCGTCCGGGCTGTCGGACGCGCGGTGGGCCTTGAAATGGCGGAGCTCGGCGTTCAGCTCTGGCTGGGGCCGGATGCGGGCGTGATGCGTTCGCCGCAGGAGGCGCGGTTCGCGGAAAAATGGTCGGAGGAGCCGGTCGTCTGCGGCGCTATGACCTCGGCGCTGGCCGCGGGCGCATGGCCCTATGGAACGGCTGCGCTGCACGCACAGAGCCTGCCGGAGACCGTTTCCGTTTCCCAGTCCGCGCTGCGCGACGTGTACGGCCTTCCGTTTGAGATCGCGGCAAACAGCTGCCGCGCGGCAAAGCTGCCGGACTGCGCCATCTCCGGCCAGCGGCTCACGGAGAACAGTCCGCTCCTGCGTGCATGGCTGCTCGACTGCGGCTACGGCGGGATGCTCTGGGGCGATGAAACGCTCCGTTCCGACCGCATTGGTCTGGAAAAGGCGGCGATCCGGATCCTGAAATGGATGCTGCGGGCAAAAAAGCTGTGAAAAACATGGAAGAAGCTGTGAAAAGTCATTGCAATCAGCAGCGAAAGCTGATATAATCAAAATTGCTCCCCCTGTGAGGGGGCAATTCTGACACCGGGGTACGGTTCGCCGCGGTCCGGTGCGGAATAATATTATGAAAGAGGTAGATTTTCAAATGAAGAAGTATCTTGCACTGCTTCTGGTTCTGGTCATGGTCCTGAGCCTGGCTGCCTGCGCATCCAAGCCCGCAGAGACCACCGACGAGCCCGAACAAACCACCACGGAACCCGCTCCCGCAGAAGAGACCAAGGACGAAGAGCCTGCTCCCGCTGAGGAGACCAAGGAAGAAGAACCTACCGAAGAGCCGACTGACAACACCGAGTACGCTGTCGCCATGATCACCGACTACGGCGATATCACCGACCAGTCCTTCAACCAGACCACGTATGAAGCCTGCAAGGCGTTCTGCGAGGACAACGGCGTGGAGTTCAGCTACTTCAAGCCCGCCGGCGACAACACCGCTGACCGTGTCGCCATGATCGAAAAGGCTGTTGACGAAGGCTACAACGTCATCGTGATGCCGGGCTATGCATTCGGCGGCGCGATCGTCGAGGCTGCTCCGGAATTCCCCGAGGTCAAGTTCATCGCGCTCGACGTTGCCAAGGGTGACCTGCTCGAGGCCGGTGTTGCCAAGGCTGGCGAAAGCTATGACTACAACCCCGACAACTGGGATCTCGAAAAGTATGTTGACATGAGCAATGTCTACTGCGCAATCTATCAGGAAGAGCTCTGCGGCTACATGGCCGGTTACGCTGCTGTCAAGCTGGGCTACAAGAACCTCGGCTTCCTGGGCGGCATGGCCGTTCCCGCCGTTGTCCGCTATGGCTACGGTTTCGTGCAGGGCGTTGACGCTGCGGCTGCCGATCTGGGCCTGTCCGACGTCACCCTGAACTACATCTATGGCGGTCAGTTCTCCGGCGATGTTGATATCACCGCTGTTATGGATACCTGGTATGCAAACGGCACTGAGGTCGTCTTCGCCTGCGGCGGCGGCATCTACACCTCCGCTGTCGACGCTGCCAAGAAGGCGAACGGCAAGGTCATCGGTGTTGACGTTGACCAGGCTGGCGTTATCGCAAACTACGCGGGTGTTGACGGCCTGACCGTTACCTCCGCGATGAAGGGCCTGTACCCCGCTACTTACGACGCTCTGAACGACATCATCAACAACGGCAACTGGGCCAACTACGTTGGCAAGATCGCAACGCTGGGCCTCGTCTCCGCGGACGATCCCGAGGCGAACTACGTCCAGATCCCGATGGGCGAGGGCACACAGTGGTCCGACAGCTTCACGCAGGACGACTACAAGGCGATGGTCGCTGATATGTACAGCGGCAAGATCACCGTCAGCAACGACACCACCAAGGCCGCTTCCGACTTCGCTACTGTTATCACGGTCGACGATCAGGGCGCGATCAAGGGCTAATTCGTTCGAACTGACAATCAAGTCCTAATAAAAGGGGGACGGACAACAGTCCGTCCCCTCTTTCTATATCAGATATTTCCCATCAAGGAGGAATCGCCATGGGTAAGACCATCGGCATTTTAGGCGGCATGGGACCGCTTGCAACGGCGGATTTGTTCCGCAAGATCACGCTTCTGACAGATGCAGCCTGCGACAACGAGCACATCCGCGTCTATATCGATTCCAACGCTCGCATTCCAGACCGCACGGCAGCGATTTTGTCCGGCGGGCCGGATCCTGTGCCGGAAATGGCCTCGGCTCTGCGCTCGTTGGAGCGCTGCGGCGCGGACTGCGTTATCATGCCGTGCAACACCGCGCATTATTTCCTTCCCCGCCTGCAGGCCATGACAAGCCTGCCGTTTCTCAGTATGCTCGAGGCTACGGCGAAGACATGCGCAAAGGATTTTCCCGGCCAGACCGCTGCAATCCTCGCAACGAAGGGCACGCTTGCAACCGGCCTTTATGAAAAGGCGCTGAATGCACAGGGCGTGCACTGTCTTGTGCCGGACGAAGGCGAGCAGGATGTGCTGATGCACCTGATCTACGATGTTGTGAAGGCATCCAAGCCGCTTGAACCGGAGCAGGGTGCATGGCAGGCGCTTCTGGACGGACTTCGCGCGCGCGGCGCGGACTATTTTATCCTCGGCTGCACGGAATTGCCTATTATCGCCGATACTTTGCCGCAGCCCGGGCCATTCGTTGACCCGACGGCAGAACTTGCGAAGGCAGCTATCCGCATCTGCGGCTACAAAGTCAAGGGCGAATGAACCGGCAAACAGACAACGGGCTTCCCATCGAACGGGTTCGATGGGAAGCCTGTTTTTGCTGTGTATAAGCACCATATTACAGCGTGAGCGTATGGTATACGTCGCCGGAAAGCGTTTTCCACTGAAAAACGCCGTCTTCCAGCGTCAGATAGCCGCGTGCGGAGCCGTTTTTCGGAATGGAGACGGAGCCGGGGTTCAAATAGAGGTTTTCCTCGCCGAACGGCTCCCACGCGGGTACATGTGTATGGCCGTGCAGGAGAATATCGCCGGGGCAGAGCGGCGGCAGGTGCGCGGTGTTGTAGACGTGGCCGTGCGTGGCGTAGATCAGCCGGTTTCCAACCGGGAAGATGCTGTAATCAGCCAGAATCGGGAAGGATGTACCGATTTTACGGGAATCTTCGGCGAATTCACAGCTGCCCCCTACATCCAAAGAGGTAACTGCTTGCGGATTCGCCGCAAATTCTCGAAGGAATTCACTGCATTCTGCCGGGCGGAGCAGAGCCCCGCCCCTACCAACTGCGGTTGTATTTCAACGGTTTTTGCGTAAAACAAACCGTCTATGGTCTTAAGTTGATGACATTGCGCAAAGGGGGAGCCTTTGGTGCGGTTTACGCAGGCTTATTCCGCCGTCTTTTTGCGGAAGAACAGCCGCTCTACGCGCTTATAGAGGAAGAACGTCAGGACGGACACCAGCACGCCCTTGAGCAGGTTGAACGGCACGACGGCCAGCAGCACGAGCGTGGACAGGTCGGTGATCGCGCCGTTGACCTGCGTGCCCATGGCGATGATGGCGTCGAGCGGCAGGCCGTACATGACGGCAAAACGCGGGATAAGGAACCATGCGTTAAAAAGGCTTCCAAACACGGTCATAACGCCCGTGCCGAGCGCCAAAGACGCGACCGCGCCCTTTTTGCTCAGCAGCTTCTGGTACAAAATCGACGCGGGCAGCACAAATGAGCAGCCGACGAGGAAATTTGCCAGATCACCGACGAACGCCGTCGACGTGCCTTTAAGCAGCAGGTGGATGAGCACCTTCAGAAATTCGCAGACCACACCCGCGACCGGCCCCAGCGAAAACGCGCAGATCAGGACCGGAAGTTCGCTGAAATCGAGCTTGTAAAACGGCGGGGCGAAGAACAGCGGCAGCTCGATCACCATCAGAACGCCCGAAATTGCCGCCAGCATCCCGACGGTCGTGATGGTGTGCGCCGTGTTCAGCCGGTGGCGCTTTTTCATCACCAACCGCTCCCCTCCCCACGCCAGCAGCACGACCGCCGCCGTGACTGCCAGACAGAGCAGCACAAATTGAACATTTTCCGAGATCGAGGCGAACAGCGTTTTCATTCAGATCATCCTTTGCAAAACAAAATAAGCACCTGAAACGAGCTTCAGGTGCTGCAAACGGACGGCCCAAATAAACTATGTCTGGCTGCCGCGTAAAAAATCTTCTTCCATCCAGACTGTACTGTCGGTACCGGAATCACACCGGTTCAGCTTGCGCTCGCGGACTTTACCGCCGGTCGGGAATTTCGCCCTGCCCTGAAGATCGATTCAATTGTACCCGTATAGTAGCACGCCGCGGGCCGCTTGTAAAGAGGCAGTTTTTCTGATATACTGAAAAAAACGAACCGGGAGGGAAGTGCCTGTGATCTGCGCCTTTACCGGCCACCGGCCGGAGCGATTGCCGTGGGGCCGGAACGAAGACGATCTGCGCTGCGCCGCGCTCAAGACGCTTCTGCGCCGCACGGTGCGGGAGGTCTATGACCGGGGCTTTCATACCTTCCTGTGCGGCATGGCCCGCGGCTGCGATCAGTATTTTGCCGAGGCCGTCCTTGCCGCAAGGGCCGACGGCGCGCAGGACGCACAGCTGTGCGCCCTCGTCCCCTGCCCGTCGCAGCCGGACGGCTGGGACGAGGCTTCCGTCGCGCGCTATTGGGCGCTTCTTGCCGCCTGCGATCAGCTTGAGGTGCTGGAGGATCACTACAGCCCCGGCTGTATGCTCCGGCGCAACCGCGAAATGCTCCGCCGCGCGCAGCTGCTCATCTCCGTCTACGACGGCACCCCCGGCGGCACCGCCGCAACCGTCCGCCTTGCCGAAGAGCTGGGGATCACGGTGCTGCCGCTGTGGATGTGAGCGGTTGGGCGGCAGAATCTTTCGACGAATTTGCGGCCAACGATGCATTTTGCAATGCAGGAACTCTTCTTGAAAATTTGCAGCTGCCGTTCGCGACGAAGGAGCGTTACGGATGTGGGTCTGCCGCTTGCCGGTACACA
>OMAS01000435.1_pt1 | contig 24660 bp, 18 predicted proteins | sample 1674031 | NCBI WGS metagenome assembly OMAS01 (sample SAMEA103958138, study PRJEB25191) | human gut metagenome | biome: human-associated habitat [ENVO:00009003]; feature: intestine environment [ENVO:2100002]; material: feces | place: Germany | collected 2013/2015 | reverse complement strand
CCTCCGGGCGGGATGCGCATCTCGCGGAGTAGAAGTTAGCTGTAAACAGCACCGCCAGGGCGCGAAAGAGTCGCAAGCGACTCTTTGTTACTTTTTGTTCTAAGGATGGGGTAAGTGTTAAAATAAATGACAGGAATTTGATGGAAAAGGGGGAATGATTGTTATGCTGACATATGGAATTGACTGGGATGACGTGATCTCGGATCTGAACACCCATGCGATACAGCTTGCCAATGGGGAACATGGTTTAGATCTGAAACTGGAAGATATCAATTCATGGGAAAATGTTGGCAAGGCATCGGTTATCAAGCAGTATTATCAGGACGAACGCATTTATCGAATGCAGACTGTGACCGATGAAGCCAGAAATTTCATACATGAATTGCAGAAAAAGGGGAAAGTATATATTATCACAGCAATCGCTCCACAGTTTATGAGTCTGCGGGCAAAACAGATATTGACGGCATTTCCGGATTTCCCGGAACAGAATATTATTATGGGTTTTCAGAAGTCACTGGTTCATTTTGATGTTACCCTGGATGACGGCCCGCATAATATTTTAAAGAGTTGTGCAAAATATCCGGTTTTAATGCGGCGCCCATGGAATGAATCACTCAGTGGGATTCTTTCCGTAAACCATTATGGAGAGTTTTTACAGCTGATCGATCAGATCAAAGAATCGATGCTGTTAGATAAAAAGCCGGTTTCTTTACCGTCTGTGATAGCTTTAGTCGGTCCATCCGGTTCTGGGAAAAATGAACTTGCAAAAAGACTTGAGAGGGCAGGAACAGGCAGGATTGTTCATTCTTATACGACGGGAACAGCAGATGGAATCCATCAGAGACTTTCCGCAGAAGAATTTAAAAATAAAAAAAATGATTTTGTGACAGTAACTGTGTATGCTGGCAATAAATATGGAATATCAGATATTGCCAGAATGATAAAGGATGGGGTAAGTCCGATCGTACCGCTTGATATTGGAGGCGCGATATCCATGAAACGGCTGTTTGCGACCTCGATCTTATTTTGCAGAAGCAGCCGCGAAAAGATGATTTCAAGTATTTTAGAAAAAGATATCAGTAATCAGGAGAAGATGTACCGCTTATTATCGTTGGAAAATGAAATTGACAATGAGGAACTCTGTGACTTTTCCATACGGACAGATGATATGGAGGAAGCTGTTGAACAGGTAAAGCAGCTTTTGTCAATAGAGAAAATAGATAGAAAGTAAAACAAAATTTGGCACTAATTTATAGTTGCGAAATAGGGAATATTAAAGTATAATAAGACTATCAAAAACGGCCTGGGATGTGCGACACCCTACATTTTTGAACCTACATTTACTTTTATGGGATTCTTATATTCGAAGGCAGATGTCAAGCCATCAGTACTTCGGTACGTGAGCAGTGGAAGACAGAAACCAACGTGCGGTTACCCACCTAGCGGTCGCTAGGAGTCAAAAACGTAGGAAACGGCATTTTGGGTTTATACAAAAGATCATATGGTACAGAAGATTTTTAAAGTACAGAAGAAGTAAAGAGTACAAAAGAAAGTTTACTGTACAGAAGAATATTCGGTATACAGATGAAAAATCATTGATATACAAAGGAATATTTAAAAATACGAAGAGAAGCTGCTTTGAAATATAAGCAGCTTCTTTTATGTAATAAAATGACGGAAATCAAAGGTATTTGATACAGAAACGGAGATTAGCGTGAAAAAAAGAAATATGCCAAAAATTTCGGCAGTAATATTGGCGGTTTTAATTTGTGTGTTTGCAGGAATACTGATAGGAAAACTGAAGGAAAATTATGATCCGGAAATTTTTTCGGAAAATTATATCAGCGTTGATGAAGTAAAGCAGGAACTGATTTTTACCGTATATTCACAGGAAGAGTGGGACGAATGGTTTGAGGGCGGAAAAAAAGATTATCTGACAGGGGCAGTGCTGGATGAGCTGTTAAAAAGACTTGGAGTTTCGGAACAGATTGATTTTTCGGAAAAAAGAAAAAATGCTGCCGTTTCGCGTACAGAATGGAACCAGGTATATGCGCAGATCCTTGCGTTTCTTGATATGGAACAAAGCGTAAAAAAAGAAACACTGCTTGTGCTAAACCGTATGGAAATGGAAGATCAGACGGTTCTGGTCACGAATCAGGGAGATTTTTATACGAAACTGCAGAATACATATTTTACGGACTGGATGTCCTATGATGTTTATGTAAAAGAGGATCAGTGCATTGGAATTGCACAGGTGTCAGAGCAGGAACAAACGATTGAAAATGCATATCTGAAATCCTGTCAGGATGAAAAAATCAGTTTTTTATTTGCAGGTGCCGTCTATGAAAAAGAGTTACAGGAGAGATGGATATCCTGTGAACCGGGAGTATGTGATCTGGTATTTCGGGATGGAGCGCTTACTGCAATCAAAACAAAACAGGATATCATACAGGGACAGATGTTATCCTATGATGATTCTGAGATCGAGATTGAAGATTATGGAAGAATCCACCACAATGGGAAGCTTCCGGTTTACCAGACCTATGGAGATGTGTCTGAAAAATCCATATCGGATGTCGTTTTGGGCAATATGAATGTGGCTTATGTGACTGCGGGAAAGGAAGTCTGCGCAATTCTTATTTTACAGCCGGCTGATATCAAAAATATCCGTGTTCTTCTGCTATCGGATGACGGAACAAATACCCGGAGCGATGTTTATCTGAAGTGTTCGACAAATGCCGATATAACTTGTGGTGATGAAACGAAAAGCGCCGGATCTGAGGAACTCCTTCATCCGGCAGATACACTGACGATGGCACCGGGAAAAACCTTTATCGTAAAACCGGAGTCGGAAGACGGTAAGATCTATCTGTGCAATGGAAATGGAACGGCTGTATCAAATGGTTATGCGGGGACGATTGAGGTGCGCAGCACAGAGAATGGATATACGGTTGTCAATGAACTGCCGTTAGAGGAATATCTGTATGCGGTTGTGCCGAGTGAGATGCCATCAAGCTTTTCTCCGGAAGCGCTTAAGACACAGGCGGTGTGTGCGCGCAGTTATGTCTATATGCAGCTGATGCGGGCGGATCTGGCGGCTTACGGTGCACATATCAATGACAGCACCTCCTACCAGGTTTATAACAAAGTAGAAAAGACAAAGGAATCTGTCGCCGCTGTGGATGCGACATGCGGGCAGGTGCTGACCTGGAACGGAAAAGTTGTGGAGGCATATTATTTTTCGACTTCCATGGGTTACACAGACACCGCGGAGATCTGGAATGTGGATGATCCGTCGTCCTATGGCTATCTGAAAAAAGCATGCTTAAACCAGGCGGATGCTGACATAGATTTGTCGGATGAAACTGCATTTTCCAAGTACATCAAGAGCAGTGCGGATGGATATGACAGCGATATCCGTTATTACAGGTGGTTTGCAACGGCAGATTTATCGGATAAGACAGAAACGGTGAATGAGATCTTAGCGGCAAGACATTCCATTTCACCAAAAAATGTGTTATATTATGAATCTGACGGTACGACGGAGATGGATGTCGCCGCTGCCGGGGAGAAAATGGGAGCCATTACCGGAATGTCAGTGGAAGCAAGAAGCAGTTCCGGTTCGATTCTTACATTAGATCTTACTTATGAATGCGGCATTGTGAAAATAAAAACAGAGTACAACATCCGCAAGATTTTAGGCTGTATGGTGAAAAAAATTGTCTACGCAGATGCAACGGAATCAGAGAATATTACGATGCTGCCAAGTGCATTTTCAACCGTCGAGAAACAGGAAGACGGGACATATCTGCTGTCCGGCGGTGGTTATGGGCACGGACTCGGAATGAGCCAGAATGGGGCAAACGGAATGGCAAAAGCCGGTATGGGCTATCAGGATATCTTAAATTATTTTTATCAGGATATTACCGTGGAAACAATCGGAGAGATGGAAGGAAAAGAGACATTATGATCTGGAAGATTATAGGAAATGTGATGTCGTTTATGGGAAAATGTAAACGGGATAAGATCAATGCATATTCTGCGCAGTCTGCGTTTTTTATTATATTATCACTGATCCCGTTTCTTATGGTTTTCTCATCCCTGTTACAGTATACTTCCGTGACAGAGGGGACGCTTTTAAAAATCATCGAGAGAGTTATGCCGGAATACATAGCACCATTTCTTATTTCACTGATTGATGAGGTATACAACAGATCAGCAGGCATTATTTCCATTACGGCGATCGTTGCAATCTGGTCAGCAGCAAAAGGTGTGCAGTACATGACGGATGGACTCAATTCGGTCAATGATCTGGAGGAAACAAGAAATTGGCTTGTACTGCGGATGTGGGCAGTTGTGTATACGGTGATTTTTCTGGTAGCTATTGTGTTTACACTGTTAGTCATTGTTTTTGGTAATTCTCTCCAAAAACTGGCATCGCAGTATATCCCGTTACTGCGGCATGCGGTAGATCTTTTGGCACATTTTCGGGGACTTATCATGCTGGTCATGTTAATTGTTTTCTTTGATGTGATATTTACAGCACTGCCAAATAAAAAACTGACCTTTAAAAGCCAGCTTCCGGGCGCGGCGATCTGCGGCGTGGCATGGTATATTTTTTCTATCGGTGTTTCCATCTATGTGGATTATTTTAACGGTTTTTCCATGTATGGAAGCCTGACGACGATCGCCCTCATCATGCTGTGGCTTTATTTCTGTATGTATATCATGATGATGTCGGCGGAAGTAAATGTCATTTTCAATGACAGTATCCGCAAGTGGCTGCTCAAAGAGAAAGAGAAGAAAAAGAGAAAAAACTCTTGAACTAATAAATTTCCTGTGCTAAAATGCAATACAGAGTGAAAATAAAAGAAAAGGCATTGAACGTGATTAGTAGTGCACTATAATTCTTTCAGAGAGAGTGGGTCACCGGCTGAAAACCCATTTAAGACAAGGTAGGGAGCGAAGTTCGCACGGGAGCTGCATTTGTGAAATGACAGTAGCAGATGACGTCCATGCACGTTACGCATGTTAAGAGCTTTTTGTCAATATTCGTGGCAGAAAGAATCAGGGTGGTATCGCGGAATCATTCGTCCCTGGACGAATGACTCCGCGTTTTTTGTTGCTGAAACAAATCCACCACAGGAAATTGTGTCACAAAAATAATTTGTGAGACAAATATCTGAAAGAAATAATGCAGAATGGAGATTATCATGAAAGAAAAATTGCAGAAAATCAGAGAAGATGCGATCCGTCAGATCGAAGCATCCGGCGATCTGTCGAAATTGAATGATGTGCGTGTTGCAGTTCTTGGAAAAAAAGGAGAACTGACCGCTGTATTAAAGAGCATGAAGGATGTCAGCCCGGAGGAGCGCCCGTTAGTCGGACAGCTTGTCAATGAGACGAGAGAGAGCATCGAGAAGATTTTAGATGAGACAAAGAAAAAATTAGAGGCAGCGGAGTTAGATGCAAAACTGCGCAGAGAAGTCATCGATGTGACGCTTCCGGCAAAGAAAAATAATGTCGGACACCGTCATCCGAACACGATCGCTTTAGAAGAGGTAGAGCGCATCTTTACCGGAATGGGTTACGAAGTGGTAGAGGGACCGGAAGTAGAGTATGATTATTATAACTTTGAGGCTCTTAATATCCCGGCAAACCATCCGGCAAAGGACGAGCAGGATACGTTCTATATCAATGACAAGATCGTGCTCCGTACACAGACATCTCCGGTACAGGTCCGTGAGATGGAAAAAGGGCATCTCCCGATCCGTATGATCGCACCGGGCCGTGTATTCCGTGCCGATGAGGTAGATGCGACACATTCTCCGTCTTTCCATCAGATCGAGGGACTTGTCGTTGATAAAAACATTACGTTTTCTGATTTAAAGGGAACACTTGCAGAATTCGCAAGACAGTTATTCGGACAGGATACCAAAGTAAAATTCCGACCGCATCATTTTCCGTTTACAGAGCCATCTGCCGAGATGGACGTGACCTGTTTTAAATGCGGCGGGAAAGGATGCCGTTTCTGTAAGGGTGAAGGATGGATTGAGATTTTAGGCTGTGGTATGGTACATCCGCGTGTACTGCGCATGAGCGGCATTGATCCGGAAGAATACTCAGGATTTGCGTTCGGTATCGGATTAGAGCGTATTGCACTGCTCAAATATGAGATCGATGATATGCGTCTGCTCTATGAAAATGATCAGAGATTTTTAAATCAGTTCTAGGAAAAAGATAGGAGAATATAGCATTATGAATACTTCATTAAAGTGGATCAAAGACTTAGTTCCAGGTCTTGACTGTACACCACAGGAATATATGGATGCCATGACATTATCCGGCTCTAAGGTAGAAGGATATGAGAACATGGATGAGGATCTTGATAAAATTGTGATCGGACAGGTAAAAAGCATTGAGAAACATCCGGATGCGGACAAACTTGTGATCTGCCAGGTAGATATCGGAACGGAGACAATACAGATTGTGACAGGTGCTCCGAATGTGACTGAAGGGTGCAAAGTACCGGTTGTATTAGACGGTGGAAAAGTTGCCGGAGGTCATGACGGCAGCAAGACCGAGGGCGGTATTAAGATCAAAAAAGGAAAACTGCGCGGTGTGGAGTCAAACGGTATGATGTGCTCCATCGAGGAACTTGGTTCAAACAGAGATATGTTCCCACTTGCACCGGAAAACGGTTTATATATCCTGCCGGAAGATGCTCCGGTCGGAGAGAGCGCTATCAGTTATCTTGGATTAGATGACACGGTTGTGGAATATGAGATCACTTCAAACCGAGTAGACTGTTTCTCTATTTTAGGTATTGCGAGAGAGGCGGCAGCTACGTTCGGAAAAGAGTTTGTTCCTCCGGTTGTGACAGAAACAGGTAATAATGAAGATGTTAACGATTACATCAAAGTATCTGTAAAAGATGATAAGCTCTGTTCCCGTTACACCGCAAGAGTAGTAAAAAATATCAGGATCGCACCGTCGCCGGAATGGATGCAGTGCAGACTGCGTGCGCAGGGAATCCGCCCGATCAATAACATTGTAGATATCACAAACTATGTGATGGAAGAGTATGGACAGCCGATGCATGCCTATGACCTTGACACGATCGAGGACAGAGAGATCGTAGTAAGACGCGCTGCAAAGGGTGAGCAGTTTGTGACTTTAGACGGTCAGGAACGCACCTTAGATGACTCTGTATTAATGATCTGTGATGGAAGAAAAGCCATCGGTATTGCAGGTATCATGGGTGGAGAAAACTCCATGATCACGGACAATGTTAAAACAATGCTGTTTGAAGCTGCATGCTTCGATGGAACAAATATCCGTCTGTCAGGAAGAAAGATTGGTCTGCGTACAGATGCTTCCGCAAAATTTGAAAAAGGCTTAGATCCAAACACAGCGATCGAGGCAATGAACCGTGCATGCCAGCTTATAGAGGAACTTGGTGCCGGAGAAGTTGTCGGCGGCGTTGTGGATGTTTACCCGAATGTCAAAGGGGATAAACGTATTCCATTCGAGCCGGAGAAATACAACAAACTACTTGGAACGGACATTGCAAAAGAGACAATGCTGGCTTATTTCTCAAAGATCGACCTCGGCTATGATCTGGCTTCGAACGAAGTGATCGTTCCATCCTGGAGACAGGACTTAGAGTGTGACGCCGACCTTGCAGAGGAAGTGGCAAGATTCTTCGGTTATGATAAGATTCCGACCACACTGCCAAGCGGTGAGGCTACCACAGGAAAACTTACCTTCAAACTCCGCATCGAGGCAGTAGCAAGAGAGATCGCAGAGTTCTGCGGATTTTCACAGGGCATGACGTATTCCTTTGAGAGCCCGAAAGTATACGATAAATTATTACTGCCACAGGATTCACCGCTCCGCAAAGCGGTTGTGATCAGCAATCCGCTCGGAGAGGATTTCTCTATCATGAGAACGGTTTCCTTAAATGGTATGCTGACATCACTTTCCACAAACTTTAACCGCAGAAATAAAAACGTGCGTCTGTATGAACTTGGAAATATTTACCTGCCAAAACAGGTACCGGTAACAGAGCTGCCGGAAGAGCGCATGCAGTTTACACTTGGTATGTACGGAGAGGGTGACTTCTTTACCATGAAGGGTGTGATCGAGGAGTTCCTTTACAAAGCAGGAATGAAGCTGAAACCGGAATATGATCCGGAAGCCGGAAAACCATTCTTACATCCGGGACGTCAGGCAAATGTTGTTTATGATGGCACTGTGATCGGTTATCTCGGTGAGGTTCATCCGACGGTTGCTGCAAATTATGCGATCAAAGAGCGTGTTTATGTGGCAGTACTTGATATGCCGGAGATCGTATCCCGCGCATCTTTCGACCACAAATATGAGGGAATCGCTAAATTCCCGGCTGCAACCAGAGACATTTCCATGGTTGTTCCGAAGAAAGTGCTTGCCGGTGATATTGAGAAGATTTTTGATGAAAAAGGCGGCCAGTTCTTAGAGAAATATGATCTGTTTGATATCTATGAGGGAGCACAGATCAAACCGGGATATAAATCAATCGCATACTCCTTGTCTTTCCGTGCAAAGGATAGAAACTTAGAGGATGCCGATATCACTGGTGCAATGGATCGAATCGTGAAAGCACTTGAGCATGTTGGTGCGGAATTAAGAAAATAGGATTGAGAATCATGGACGTAAAAGATTTTTATTATGACCTGCCACAGGAGCTGATCGCACAGGACCCGTTAGAGGACCGTTCCAGTTCGCGGCTGATGGTATTGGATAAAAATACCGGTGAAGTGACACATCGTGTTTTTAAGGATATTACAGATTATTTAAGACCGGGAGACTGCCTTGTCATTAACAATACGAAAGTAATTCCTGCAAGACTGTACGGAGTAAAAGAGGGCACAGAGGCAAAGATCGAGATCCTTCTGTTGAAACGTAAGGAAAATGATATCTGGGAAACCCTTGTAAAACCGGGCAAAAAATGTAAAGTCGGAACAAAGATCAGTTTTGGCGATGGACTTCTGACCGGTGAGGTCATTGATATCGTGGAAGAGGGGAACCGTCTGATCCAGTTCCACTATGATGGAATTTTTGAGGAGATTTTAGACCAGCTTGGACAGATGCCGCTGCCGCCTTATATCACACATCAGCTTCAGGATAAAAACCGTTACCAGACGGTATATGCAAAGTATGATGGCTCTGCCGCTGCACCGACAGCGGGACTCCATTTTACACCGGAATTATTAAAAAAAGTAAAGGAAATGGGTGTGGAGATCGCAGAGGTGACACTTCATGTAGGGCTTGGTACATTCCGCCCGGTCAAGGAGACGGATGTATTAAAACACCATATGCATTCGGAATTTTACCGGATCGAACAGTCCGAGGCAGATAAGATCAACCATGCAAAAGAGACCGGACATCGTGTCATTGCGGTAGGAACGACCAGCACGCGTACTTTAGAGGCGGCATCGGACGAGAACGGTTTCCTGCGCGAGACAAGCGGATGGACAGAGATCTTTATTTATCCGGGTTACAGGTTTAAAGTCATTGATTCCCTGATTACCAATTTCCATTTGCCGGAATCCACACTGGTAATGTTAGTTTCAGCACTGGCAGGACGGGAACATGTGTTAAACGCATATGAAATTGCCGTGCAGGAGAAATATCGTTTCTTTAGCTTTGGGGATGCAATGCTGATAACGGATACAACAGTTTAAATGATCTGAAAAGATGCAACAGACAGCATGATTTACGGGCAAAATGATTGCTTGAAAAAATCACGAAAGAGAAGGAAAATTACGGAATGGAAGAGAAAAGACATCATAAGCGTTTAAAACTCGACGTTTCCATCCAGTTAGAACGTCTGACAGAAGATGGAACGACGACATATGATTACACGCAGGTTGTAGTTACGGATGTTTCGCGCGGCGGAATCGGCTTCCAGTCCGACGAACCTTTAGAAGTGGGGGGATATTATAATACCAGAATCCAGATATGGACGAAAGAGGTGATCGATGCAGTCATCGAGATCGTGCGTAAGCAGAAAATGGAAGATGGAACCGACAAATATGGGGCAACTTTTATTGGAATGTCGGATACAGATGCAATAAAAATAGATATTTATCAGGTGTTTCGTGAAGCATAAAAGTATAAGAGATGAAGTATGCTTTTGATGACAGGATAAATGCAAAAAATCGAAGAGAGCCAGATAGGTCACATCCTAAAATAAAGATGATCTGTCTGGCTCTTTTTATGTCTGTCATTCTTCGTCCATAAGCTATCATTTATGAAAGCATAGGTATACGAATAAATTATTTGTAAGTCATAAAATTAATTATGCTTCATAAGAACTTACGGTAATTGTATAATCGCTTGTACCTTCCACATAAGTGGTTCCATCAGAGCCTTTGACGGTAACGGTGTAGCCATCCTCATCTGTAATGGTTCCTTTGCAGGTTAAAGAGGAGAGAGTGCTGTCCCCATCAACGATCCAGGTAGAACTGCTGTCAATGGTCAGATTTGCATAACCGTCTCCGCCATTTCCGGCATTGCTTTCATCCTGAACAAAACTTCCGGTCCAGGTACTTTTATTTTCAAGGGAAACGTCAAGCTGGCTGATGCTGTCCCAGATGATCTCCGTAAAAACTGGACGAATCGCCATCGGTACTGTCGGAGGAAGTGCGGTCTAATGTGATATCTTTTAAAGTAACGTTTGCGCCATTTGAAACAAGAACCGCATTTTCATCGGATCCGGTGGAAGAGAAAGTCTCATCGGAAACTTCGGTATCTTCCGTATATTCGGTTACGGCATTGTAAGATTCCGGCTGGGAGGAAGTGCTGCCTCCCGGAGCGCCTCCGCCTGGAGTGTTACCTCCCGGCTGACCGCCGGCGTTGTCAGAGATCGTTACAGTTGCAGCGTTACTATCATCATCTAAGGTGATCGTTACCATAGTACCTTCTGATAAAGCGGAAAGTGTTGTTTCTTTTCCATTTTTGTCATAATAGATGGTAGAGTCGGTCAGATTGATCGTCTCAGTTGTCATATTACTCATATCCGGGGCACCGCCGTTGTCGGAAGGGGCAGAATTGTTGTCTCCACTAGGCGGATTGCCAGGGGTTTCGGTGGAATCTGCGCCATCAGAGTCAGGTTTGCCAGGTGCCTCTGTTGAATCGTTGTTGTCAGAGTTCCCGTTGCCTGCTGGGGCACCACCGTTGTTATCGCTCGGTGGATTGCCCGGTGCTTCGCCCTGACTGCCGCCCGGCATGGCTGCAACTGTGATCGTGCTGTCGGTAATTTCGGAAATCATTCCGGTTACCGTGTTTTCATCTGATTTTGCATCAGTGTCCTCCGTAGATGTTTCCACTGTGCTTTCTACAGAAGAAGAGGTATTTGTGTTATTACCTGTACTATTGTTTGTGATGCCGCATCCGGAAAAAATCAGTGTTCCTGCCAATGTGATACATAATAATGCTTTTTGATATTTCATAATGTTTGTCACTCCTTTTTTGTTGATAGCTGTATTCTATCGGGGGAATGTGACGGTTAGATGAAGCCGGGTTGGAAGTTGCGTGAATTTACAGAGAAGATTGTGTGGAATGAAAATAGAGGTGAAAATCCTTTTTTGAAAAAAATTTTAAATTTTATGAAATTTACTATTGTAGATTTTTGAAAAGTGTGCTAAACTATATTTGTATCCATGAACTAGTTTATAATGTAAACAGTTCAACTCAAGAAGCTGTATTCTGATTAACGTCAGAATATGGCTTTTTGACTGTCTGGAGTTCTTTTTGGGATGTTCTATAATCCGGCATTTCGCCATTTACCCCAAATTTGAAATACAAGTGTTATATTTATATAAGAAAAAATACAAATAAAATCTTATAATTCAGGAATATTAATTGAAAGGGAGCGGAAACTTTTATATAATAGAGATAAAGTACCGGTAAGTTTAAAAGAAAATGTAATCACAAAAGAAAATTGCAGGGAGGAATGGGTTATGTACAAAAGATAACTGGCAGGTCTGCTTGCTGTTACAGTGACCATGACGGGAATTTCATTTCCGGACAGTGTATTTGCTGCGCAGGATGATACGGCAGTTGTACAGGAAGAGGAGTCTGGGACAGAGAGCAGTAAAGTTACGGAAAGCGAAGAAACAGAAGAATCGGAAGAGATTCTGACAGAAAAGACCGGATCAGACGGTACAGAAACAGAACTGGACGAAATACAAGCGGCTGAAATCGTACAGACAGAGACAGAAAATGAAGCAGATATGACAGAAACAGAGGAGACTGTCGAAATTAAAGAGACGGAAACAGAAGAGCAGACAGAGGAGTTACAGGAGACAGAGAAAACGGATGCCAGGGTTACCTCAGAATTGATGGTCAGAGGAACAGACAGTTTCGGATCAATGTTTGCACAGGAATTTTCTGGTGTTGCAGCCGAGCAGGCTGAAAATAATGGATGTAATGTGTTTTCGATTGATATGAGCGGAAATCAGGCATCTGTTTCTTTTGAAACAACACAGGATGCAACACTTGTCGTTGCAGTATATGATGAGAACGGCAATCAGATGCTGGCTTCGGGAAAAAAGAACGTAACAAATACAGAGACAGAAACAACAGTAACGATCAATTCCGGCACGATTCCGCAATATTATCTGGTGCGTGGATATCTGATTGAAACAGAGACACTTCGTCCGATCTGTACGGTATATGAATCCTCTATGTATACACAGGAAATGCAGGAGTTTTTAGCAAAGACAACAGATGATTTTGACGAAGAAAAAGTACTGAATTTGGATGATGATGATACGAACAATTTTGCGGTCTATGGAGACGATACCATTATCATTCCGTCTGATACAGAAAAAAATATTGTGGTGTCGGCAGATGATTCCACAAATACATATGTGATCAAAAAAGCAGATACAGACATGACATCTTTGGAAGAAGGAGATATTTTTTCCTATGAATATGCAGATGGTCAGTTTATTATAACGAAAGTTGCATCGATTGATGTAAATGGAACAACGGTTACGATTACCGGTGATGACATTGAAATGGAGGATGTATTTTCCTATGTCAAAATTGATGCATCAGATGATCTTGCAAACGCAACGATCGATCCGTCTGCCTGTGGGGATGGTGCCACATATGAGGGACTTTCGGATGAGCCGGAGAACAGTGAGTATAAAGCAGCCGACATCAGTGGAAGTGTCAAAAAGACAATGAAATTCAGATTGGATAAATCAGGAAAAGATTCTGATGGAAGTTACAGTATTTCAGGCGGTTTGTGGATGCGGATTACATGTTCTGCAAAATTATATCTTACATTTTCCAAGTGTTATGTGGAATTAAAGCTGGATTATAAAGGCAGCCTTGATATTACAGCAAAAGGAAAATTTACAGCAACTGTACCGCTACCGTCTGTGGGATATATGTTTTATGGTATTATTGTGGAACTGACGCCGTCTATGATATATGAGTGGGAAATTAATGGTGCAGTCGGCGCTGATATCAGTGGTACTTTTGGCATTCAGGCAGATAACAATGGAATTACAAGCCTGACCACAATGCCAAAATGTACGCCTAAACTAAAAATCAGTGGAAGTTTTTACTGGGGGCTTTCTTTAGAACCGCGTGTAAAAATTTTGAGTAATAATGTTGCTTCTGCAAGCCTTACAGGTAAAGCGGGCATTAAGTTAAATGCATCATGGAAACCGGAAATCCTAAAACAGGAAAAGACGATTCATAGCTGTGAAAAATGTATTGAAGGAAAAATTAATGCAGAGCTTACGCTAAAAGCAGGCGTGAAAATGCTGAGTAAAATTTCCTATAATATAAATTTAATTGGGGAGTCGAAGAAAATCGCTGATTTTTATTATTCCATTGATCATAATGATTATGGTCTGACGAAGTGTCCGCATTTAAGTTATCGTTTGAATCTGGTTGTGGTTGACACGGATGGTAATCTGCTGCCGGATACTGTAGTAACGATTACGGATCAGACAGGACAGTTTGAGGAAGTAAAGAAAAAGACGGATATGCTTGGCAAATTATCAGTCTATCTGCCGGAAAGCCGGTATACGATCACTCCGGTAAAAGATGGGTATGTACCTACCAGAAGAAACATTGAAATCCATATGGATGAGACGATAGATGACTTGCGGATTACATTGTGTAAGACAGTTGGAGGCGGGACAGGAAATAATTCAGAGAATCAGATCAATACAATAAGACCGGATGTGGGGATAAATAGTTATTCACAGGTGTTAAGTTTAGGAGATTATCACAGTGGAGTAATCGCGCAGGATGGCAGTTTGTATATGTGGGGAGTTAATGATTTTGGACAGATAGGAGATGGAACGACAAAGAATAGATATAAGCCAACGAAGATACTGGATCATGTAGTATCAGTAAGTTTAGGAGATTATTATAGTGGAGCAATTACGCAGGATGGCAGTTTGTATATGTGGGGATCGAATGTTTATGGACAGATAGGCGATGGAACGACAGAGGACAGATATAAGCCAACGAAGATACTGGATCATGTAATAGCAGTAAGTTTAGGATATTGTCACAGTGGAGCAATTACGCAGGATGGCAGTTTGTATATGTGGGGATCGAATGATTCTGGACAGATAGGCGATGGAACGACAGAGGATAGATACAAGCCAACGAAGATACTGGATCATGTAATAGCAGTAAGTTTAGGAGTAAGTCACAGTGGAGCAATTACACAAGACGGCAGTTTGTATATGTGGGGATGGAATTCTGATGGACAGATAGGAGATGGAACGACAAAGGCTAGATACACCCCAACCCAAATTACCATCCCCGGTGGTGTAGCCCTCCCATCTGATCTGAAATTTGATTTTGATATATCAACACAATCGGAGGAAGCATCCGCGGATTCTGTATTGGCTTCAGATACAGCAGTGGACTCTACAAAGCAGGCACCCGAGTCTGAATTAGCAGACCAGCCAGAATTATTTGAAGAAGAGGAAGTCTCCGTATTCAAAGCCGACACCACCGAAACCAACACCGCCATCGGCACACAGACGGCATCTTTCAAAAACCTGACGCCGAACGATACCTACAATTTTTATGTGGCAAGATCCCTGACTGCAGATGACCTGCTCGCCTCTGACAATATTTTAGATATCCGTCAGGCAGTGGCAGGGGAAGATGGCAGGATGAGTGTGACCTACCAGCCGAGAGAGACGGACGATAATGCAGTTATTTTTGTTGTCGGAAGTACACCAAAAGATCTTTCCGGTGCGCAGATCACGATTGGAAACACCACATATAACGGTACGGCAAAAAGTGTGACAGCAGCGGTTGAATGTGATGGTAAAACATTAGTCGAGGGACGTGATTATCTGGTGACAGGTGGGTTTGAGATCACAGGTACAGGTACTTATACATTAACGATCATAGGTACAGGTACTTATACCGGAACGGCGTCTGCAGCATATACGGTGACCTGTCAGCACAATTATACGGAGAGCATAACGAAACAGCCGACCTGCACTGAACCGGGAAGAAAGACTTTAACCTGCAGTATCTGTGGGGCAGTCAAGGATACTACATCGATTCCAAAGACAGCGCATACTTATAAAAACAAAAAGGTGACAAAGCGTGCAACAACCAGTAAAAATGGTACATTTACAGCAGTATGTTCGGTATGTGGGGCAGAACAGACGGAAGTGATTTATGCTGCAAAAACGATAAAACTTTCCAAAACATCTATGACGTATAATGGAAAGAAGCAGAAACCATCTGTAACTATTACGGATGCGGCAGGAAAGAAGCTGAAAAACGGTACTGATTATAAGGTGACTTATCCGAAAAAGACACAAAATGTTGGAAAATATACAGTGACGGTGACATTAAAAGGCAATTATACAGGAACCGTAAAAAAGACATTTACGATTCTGCCAAAGAATACAGCCATTTCCAAACTGACAGCTTCAAAAAATACAGTCACGGTAAAATGGAGGAAACAGACCAAACAGACCGCTGGTTATGAGATCCAGTATTCCACCAGCAGTAAATTTACAAAAAAGACGACAAAGACTGTAAAAGTTACAAAGAACAGTACAACCTCCAAAAAGATTACAAAGCTGAAAGCAAAGAAAAAATATTATGTACGCATCCGGACGTATCAGACTGTCAAGGTCGGGAAAAAATCGACAAAGATTTATTCAGGCTGGTCGAAAGCAAAGACGATTACAACGAAGAAAAGTTGACATTACTACCCGAAATTGATACTATGATTACAGAACAAGCGGTTGTAATAAAAAGTCCTCCGCCATAAGGCGGAGGGCTTTTTTAGCACTATCAATATGCAATGTGAATAATCATTGCCTATTAATTTTAATGGAATTATAATAAAACAATATAACAAAGGAAAAAGAGGTTATTTGTTCTCCTCATTCAAAATACTTAAGCAGAGTTGAAGAAAGGGAGGACATGTGAGGTGTTAAACGTGAAGCTGAAATGGATTGAATTCGAGAATTTAAGAACAGGACTAAAGATTGAACGTGTTGTATTTAATGATGATATCACATTGTTGGTTGGTCTGTCTGGTGTTGGTAAAACCCAGATATTAAATGCGATAGAATATTCTCTGAAATTGGCTGTAAATAAGAATTTACGTCTGGAACCATATAATACGACTTTATGTTTTCAAATTGGAGAGGAAGTATATGTATGGTCATATAGAATACAGCAGGATCATGCAGAGGATATTTTTGAGTCAAAAGAAATAAAGTATTTTTTTGCCTATGAAAAACTTCAGAATATAAAAGGTGATATACTGATGCAGCGTACACCTGATACGATTCAGGTGACAGGTTATGATAAGGTACCGACACCTAAAAAAGATGAAAGTTTATTAGTACAATATTCGGAAGATGCCTTTGTCAAACCAATAATTTCTGAAATGTTAAAATTATATCCAATAGAAATTGAAATGGATGTGAGAGGGGCAATTGCGCAGGAAAGTTTTAATATGTTTAAAGCAAAGATTAAAGAAAGCTTTAAGGAAAATGAAAAACAGCCTTTTGAAAAATTCAGCCATTTACCTGTTCCTCTAAAGATTTATATAACAAAAGAATATTATCCTCAAATGTACGCACAGATTTTTTCTGCGGTTAAGGAGCTGTTTATGGAGATTAACAGTATAGATATTGTTGAGGATCCTGATCGTGAAATATATATGGTGGCAATAGATGTATATGGAAAAAGATTATTGCAGCATGAAATATCCAATGGAATGTTAAAAACGATATACTATATTGTTGAGTTGATCACTATGTCAAAAAACTCTTTAGTATTAATAGATGAATTTGAGAATGGATTAGGGGTAAATTGTATAGATGTATTGGCAGAACTATTATTGGGGGAAAGAAGGGATTTACAGTTTGTTATTACCAGCCATCATCCTAAAATTATAAACCAGATTTCAAATAAGAAATGGAAGATCATTGAAAGAGACATTGCGACGGTAAAAAATTTTACAGCTGAAGAGTATGGAATCATGCATAGTCAGCATGATGCATATTTTAATTTGATAAACAGATGGGAATTTGAAGGTAAGATATAAATGAATTATTATTTTTTGCTTGAAGATGAAAAGTCCTTTATAAAGGTTTTGCCTGAATGGTTAAAATATATGGGGATACAAAACACCAGAGTGCAGGATATTACATATGTTCGGGAAAATAATTATGTGATGCAGAGCGGACAAGGTGTTACGCAGCTGATCACAAGAGTTTTATTCCAGACGATAGATACAATTCTGCTGAATCCGGGAAAAATAGATGAATTAATAGTGATTTTGGATTCGGAAGAATATAATGAACAAGAACGAAAAAAACAGGTTGAAAACATTATCAAGGAATATATTGACAAGAAGAATTGTGCTGTAGATTTTTTATATAAAGTTTTTGTCTGCAATCATTGTTTTGAAACATGGCTTTTAGGAAATGGTAATTTATATCCGGATATTAGACCGGAAGGAGATTTTCAGCCATATTACGACAAGTATAATATAAAAGTAAATGATCCTGAATTAATGGCTGTGCCGGACGATATAAAAGAAACGATAGCTGTTTATCATTTCCATTATTTACATGAAATGTGCAGATATAACAGAGTACGGTACAGTAAGAAAAAACCTATGGAGATGGCAAAAAAAGCATACTTTGATACGCTGGTATCAAGAATAGAAAATAGTGATCACTTACATTCATTTGCTCAGTTTTATGAGTACTTTGTAAATGAACAAAAATGACTATTCAACCGATAATAAAATGCCGTACGATCAACCGACCGTACGGCATTTTCCTACCTTTCATAAATCGTATAATGATGTTTCTTAAGCAGTGCAACCGCCAGCGCTAATGATTCCCCGTCATACATTTCAAGTCTCAAAACACCGCCTTCAAACTCACGGTTATGAATGATCCCGATATTTTTAATACTTAAATTATTGCTCGCAAGGATCGTTGCGACGGTGGCGATCCCACCGGTCTCATCAATCAGGTCTAAGTACAGTTCGTAAACATTCTTCAAAGCACCTTTTGCCGTGATCGTGATGGAATCACGGTAATCTTTGGCTGCAGTAAAGGCATCTAACAGTGCAGGGGAATCTGCATCTGCAATGTTCGTGCGCATTACCTCTAATGTATGGATATAGTTGTCCAATAATTTTAAAATCTGTTCCTGATTGGATAAACAGATATTTTCCCACATGACAGGAGAAGAAGATGCGATACGCGTGATATCTTTAAAACCTCCGGCTGCGATGGTTTTCATGATCTCATTTTCATCGTCCGATTCCCGCACCAGGTTGACAAGGCTGTATGCGATCACATGCGGCAGATGACTGATCGCTGCGGTCGCATAATCGTGCTGCTCATAACCTAAAACCAGAGGAATTGCGCCGAGAGAGCGCACCAGCCCGGTCAGTTCTTCCACAGCAGGGGAAGGACTCTTTGTGGTCGGTGTGATAATATAGTAAGCATTTTCCAAAAGCGTCTCTGAAGCATTAGAAAGACCGGTCTTCTCAGAACCCGCCATCGGATGACCGCCGATAAAATTGGCTTCAAGGCAGAGTCTTATCACTTCTCTGTGGATCTCCGATTTCACACTGCCGACATCCGTGATGATACAGTCTGGAGAGATCACATCCTTTAACTGTTGCAGGTATTCAATATTTTTCTTGGTCGGTGTACACAGAAAAATATAATCACAGTCCGCAAAATCTTTCAATTCACATGGTGTATTGTTTATAATTAAATGTTCTTTAAAAGCTTCGGCAACCGTCTCGGCATGATGTGCAGTTGCAATCATTGTAAGTTCCGGATGAAGTGCATGCAGTTTTTTTGCAATGGAACCACCAATGAGTCCGAGTCCGATAAAGCCGATTTTCTGAAGTGACATATATGGAAATCCCCCTGTTAGATGTTAAAGTTCTGTTCTCATAATTCTTTACCTATCATAGACATAAATTGCAAGAAAGTCAACACGTTAAAGTATAAAAGTGCATATTGCATGAAAAAATAATCAAAGTATGGATGAAATGTGAACACTATGTAAACATTCCATGCAAATGGTTATAAAATATTTAAAATGCATACATAATATATAAACAAATTTCGGGTAATATAAAAATAGTTAGTAAATATGAATAAATAAGTTGTAATAAACGTGTAAATTTAGTAAAATATAACCATACAGCGAATGCCGTTTCAGAGGTATCGACTAAAAAATATGTATTGGAGGATTTGCTATGAACGTTTACACAACTGACAAGATTCGTAATGTGGTTCTGCTTGGACATGGTGGATGTGGTAAAACAAGTCTCGCCGAGGCGATGGCTTATCTTGCGGGGATGACAACACGCATGGGAAAAGTTACCGATGGTAACACGATCAGCGATTATGACAAAGAAGAAATCAAACGTCATTTTTCCATCAACACAACTGTGATACCGATTGTCTGGGGTGATACCAAGATCAATATCCTTGATACACCTGGTTATTTTGATTTTGTAGGGGAGGTAGAAGAAGCAGTCAGTGCTGCGGATGCAGCAATTATCGTAGTATCCGGTAAGGCTGGCATTGAAGTCGGCACAAAGAAGGCATGGGAGTTATGTGAGACATACAAACTGCCGCGTATGGTATTTGTTACAGATATGGATATCGATGAGGCAAGTTACCGGCAGGTCGTAGAAGATTTACAGCAGCTATACGGCAAGCGGATCGCACCTTTCCATCTTCCGATCCGTGAAAACGGACAGTTCGTCGGTTATGTCAATGTATTACAGCAGCGGGCAAAACGCTGGAAAGATAACGGCGAAGTGGAAAAGGTAGAAGTGCCGGAGTATTCCAAAGAGAATCTTGGTATCTGCAGGGAAGCATTGATGGAGGCTGTTGCGGAGACGAGTGAAGAATTTATGGATCGTTATTTTGGAGGGGAAGAGTTCTCCGAGGATGAGATCCGCCAGGCACTCCGTGTCAATGTATCCGATGGAAGCATCGTTCCGGTGCTGATGGGTTCGAATGTTCTTGCACGCGGCATGTATACACTGATGGTCGACATTGTAAAATATCTTCCGAGTCCGGAAAAACGTTCCTGCACCGGAATCAATGCAAAGTCCAACGAGGTATACAATGCAGACTATGATTTTGCAAAACCAAAATCAGCTTATATTTTCAAAACGATTGCAGACCCGTTTATTGGGAAATATTCATTGATCAAAGTTAATTCGGGAGTTATCAAAACAGATGATCTTCTTTACAACCAGCATAAAGATACAGAGGAAAAAATCGGAAAGATCTATGTACTCTGTGGCAATAAGCCGGAGGAAGTAAAGGAACTGCATGCGGGGGATATCGGAGCGTTAGCGAAGCTGACTAAAGCAGCTACCACAGATTCCCTCTCTACCAAAGCGAACCCGATCCTGTATATAAGAACACAGATCTCCACACCATATACTTATAAACGTTATAAGGCAGTCAACAAAGGAGATGAAGATAAGATCTCGCAGGCATTGCAAAAGCTGATGCTCGAAGATCTTACATTAAAAACAGTCAATGACAGTGAAAATGGCCAGACATTACTTTACGGTATGGGAGACCAGCACCTTGATGTTGTGGCAAGCAAACTGTTAGAGAGATACAAAGTTCAGATTGAACTGAAAAAACCAAAAGTAGCATTCCGGGAGACCATTCGTAAGAAAGCGGATGTGGAATACAAGTACAAAAAACAGTCCGGCGGTCATGGACAATACGGTCACGTTAAGATGACCTTTGAACCTTCCGGGGATCTTGAAACACCATATGTATTTGAACAATGCGTTGTCGGCGGAGCAGTTCCAAAAAACTTCTTCCCGGCGGTGGAAAAAGGAATCCAGGAAGGAGTTGTGAAAGGACCGATGGCAGCTTATCCTGTGGTAGGAGTAAAGGCAGTATTATATGATGGATCCTATCATCCGGTAGACTCTTCTGAGATGGCATTTAAGGTTGCGGCTCTTCAGGCATTCAAAAAAGGCATTATGGAAGCATCACCGATTCTGTTAGAGCCGATCGCATCCTTAAAAGTTGTTGTACCTGACAAATACACAGGTGACATTATGGGAGACTTAAACAAACGCCGTGGACGTGTACTTGGAATGAATCCGACGGAACACGGTTATCAGGAGATCGTAGCTGATATTCCTTACATGGAATTATATGGATACAACACAGATTTACGATCCATGACCGGTGGAAGCGGAACATTTTCCTATGAGTTTGCAAGATATGAGCAGACACCTTCTGATATCCAGGAAAAGGAGATCGCAGAGAGGGCAGGCAAACTTGATAATACGGATAATTCATAAAACAGTTTCTGAAAGAAACAGTTCTTCCCGAAAGCAGGATAAAAACACAGACTGGATGTAACATTTTCCGGTGTGTGTAATTAAAAAGAAAACAGGGAGGAATGGATATGCGGTATGGCAGAAAAATTTGCAAAGAACTATTTGTAATTTTATATGTATTTATTTTTCTTGTAAGCGATCCGAAACTGGTTCGTGCCTGCAGTATGATCATCCTCCCTGATACTTCAAAGGAAACCATTACCAGTGATAATGTTACATTTGATTTTTTTGATACACAGGATCCGTCAGAGTATCACATTGTATATGAGGTAAATGGCGGTATTAACAGCAGCAATAATCAAAAAACAATCCAAAAAGAAGAACTTCCTTTTACGCTGGACGTGCCGGTTAAAATGGGTTACAATTTTGCTGGCTGGTATGCAGACTGCAGCTATTCCAGAAAAGTTACGAAAATAGATGAAGACAGTCCGGCGAATATGGTTCTTTTTGCAAAATGGACAAAAAATATTGACAATCATTATAATGTGGAAATGTATTCTTATCAGACAGGCACGATTCGTGACAACAGTCAGAAAGAGTTAAAGGAATGTTCCTATACTTTTTTGGATGATCTTTCTATTCCGGGAATGCCTTCTACCAGGGAAAAAGACTATAAGGATAATCTGATCAGCAGTTCCAGCCAGTGTATGCAGGGACTTTGTTTCACACCGGATTATATTCTTATTACTGCATATTCGGAAGATCGCAAAAATCTTGGATCACTGATGGTGTTTGATCGTGAGAGCGGCGAATATCTGGTAACACTTGGCATGAAAAAAGAAAGTCATCTTGGCGGTATTGCTTTTGATGGCGAGAATGTCTGGATCTGCCATTCAAATTCCAATACCTTAGAGCGTATTTCCTATGAATATATTACAAAAATCGCACAGGATGCGCCGGAATATTGCATTGATGCATCGGCATTGTCAGACGAATACCGCCTGAAAAATACACCATCCTGCATTACCTGCTACGGTGGCAGACTCTGGGTTGCTACACACACCAGATTTTTTGATTCCGAGATGTATTCATACAGCTATGATAAAAAAGAAGATAAGCTGACGGCAGTCAGCAACTATAATCTTCCGAGTAAAGTGCAGGGAGTGGCATTCGATGATAACGGATCAATTTATTTAAGCACTTCCTATGGAAGAAATAATTCTTCTTATTTAAAAGTTTATTCTTCTCTTCTTTCATTGGACAAAAAACCAAATGAACCGAAGGTAAAAGTGGAGATGCCACCTTGTTCGGAAGAAGTTGCTATTGCAGATGGTACGGTGTTTGTTTTATTTGAATCGGCAAGTGCAAAATATTTTGAGGGTACAGATGGTATGGGAAAGAGTCCGGCGCCGATCGATAAATTATTAGAGGTAAGTGTAGCTTCCATCTGGTAGACTTGAGAAAATGTTAAGAAATCATAAATAAATATGCAGATACAAAAGGGGTGGAGTGTTCCATCCCTTTTATTAGTTAATTTTGCTTCCGGTCTTTCATGAGCCGGATAATTTTATCGGCCTTCTCAGATTCCTCTTTTGACATGTTTTGTTTTAGCAGGGTGACAAGCAGCTCTGTTTCGGGGTCTGTGAACTGGATATTATTTGTTTTTGCTGCATTCATGGTGCCAAGAAGAAACGGCATCATATCTTTAATGTTTGTTGGTTTTTCTTTTGATGCAAAATTCATTAAAAACTGCAGTTTTTCCGGGGACATATTTTTTAACCCCGGATTATTCCAGAAATCATTTTCCATCACTATTTATTCCTTTCAAAAATGTAATGCTTTGTTTTGGCAGTTTTCTTACAATATATTATGCAAAAATAGTCTCATAGGTTTCCATCATAGAGACCATATTTGTGATCATATCAAGTGTTTCAAGCTCTTTGTCTGTACAGAATTTCCGAAGGTCATTTAACATGGCAAGAGTAGAATTTTCATCCTCACTGACAGAGCACATGGACATGACTTTATCCTCCTGGTTGAATACCTGGATCGTATTCTGTAATTCCATATATTTGATCAGAATAGCAAATTGCTTTTTCTGGTCACCTTTCATATAGGGAATCGCAGTTTTTAACATTTGCAGTTCACGGGTCTGTGTCATATTATCAAAGGGCGTAAATGAATTTGGTTCCATAAAGATGCCTTTTTTCTTTTAGTTTATGAACCCGGAAAATAGATTATGCCAGATATCACATGGATGAGGGGACAGTTTTAGTGACGGTATCAGGCAGTCGGCATAAAATAATACGGGAGGAGGAATCAAATATGCTGATTATTGATGGAAACAGTGTTTATGAGATAGATGAGGAATGTGCCAGAAAAAAGAAAGTGCCAAAGGAATGTGGAATCTACGAGAAGATGATGCAGCAGCAGTATCGGGAAAAAGACCGTGAGTATGCTGCACGGGATCAGAACACAAAGCGTCCGTAAATTCTGCTGACATATAAAAACGTCTCTTCCATAACAGGCAGAGACGTTTTTCTTTATAAATCTTATAGGGCGGCCGGAATATCCGACCGCCATTTCAGAACAGATGATCTGACTAGCAGAAACCACATCCATTGTTTCCGCCGCATCCACCACAGCAGAAGAGAAGCAGGATGATCCAAAGACAATCATTGTTGCCTCCACATCCATTGTTTCCACCGCAGAAACCACCATTGCCGCCACAGCAGCATAAGATCAGGATGAGCCAGATGATATTGCATCCATTTCCTCCG
>OMAS01000433.1_pt1 | contig 24922 bp, 17 predicted proteins | sample 1674031 | NCBI WGS metagenome assembly OMAS01 (sample SAMEA103958138, study PRJEB25191) | human gut metagenome | biome: human-associated habitat [ENVO:00009003]; feature: intestine environment [ENVO:2100002]; material: feces | place: Germany | collected 2013/2015 | reverse complement strand
GCTACGCCCCAAACCCCATTTTCAAAAATTATATAGGTTTTTCGACAGTCAGAAACGGCATTTCAAAGCCGTCTATATCGTTTATTTTACCACAGTGAAATGAAAAAAGCAATTATTTTTAAAAAGCACTTGAAAAATACGGATAAATGTGCGATAATAATATTATTATGGCGGTTTTATGCCACACGATAAATTACTAAAAATCTGTAAAGGAATGACTTACTTTGGATAACAAAAAATACGCAGTAATACTTGCCGCAGGTGATGGCAAAAGAATGAAATCCGACAAGCCTAAGGTTCTTGCCGAAGTGCTGTTTCAGCCTATGCTCCGCTGGGTGCTTGACGCTGTAAAGCAGGCCGGAGTTGACAATACCGCAGTTATAGTCGGCGCTCACAAGGAGCAGGTAACGGCTTATCTTGATATGCTCGGCGAATACCCCGCATTTGAGCAGAAGGAAAGGCTCGGCACGGGTCACGCAGTAATGCAGGCAAAACTTTTTATCGAAAAGGCACAGGCTGAAAATGCGGATATACTGGTGGCGTGCGGTGACGCTCCGTTCATTGACGCAGACACCATAACAGGCTCTTATGAGTATCACAAAAACAGCGGCAACGATGTTACGGTAGTTTCCGCTATTGTCGATAACCCCACAGGCTACGGCAGAATAATAAAGGAAAACGACACTTTCAAGGCTATCGTTGAGCAGAAGGACTGCGACAGCGAACAGGAAAAGGTAAAAGAAATAAACTCGGGTATCTACTGGTTCAAAGCGGAAAAGCTGTCCGGACTTTTAGATAAGCTCGGCAACAACAATGCCGCAGGCGAATATTATCTTACCGATACTGTTGCCGTTGCGGAAAAGAAGGGCGTATACACGGCAGACAGCACGGACGTTGTACTCGGTGCAAACAGCCGCAGTCAGCTTGCCGCTCTGAATGAAGTCGCAAGAAAGAGAAAGCTCGCTGAGCTTATGGACGAGGGTGTGGATATTCCTCTGTCGGACGGAATCATAATCGGTAAGGATGTAAAGATCGGTCACGATACGGTAATACTTCCGAATACGATAATCAAGGGAAAAACGGTTATCGGCAACGGCTGTGAGATAGGTCCTAACAGCTATATAGCCGACTGCGTTATAGAGGATAACGTTATCCTTAACAACGTACAGGCGCACGAAAGCAAAGTAGACAGCAAGGCTAAGGCAGGTCCGTTTGTGCATCTGCGCCCGAATACTCATCTGCACAGCGGTGTAAAGATAGGCGACTTTGTAGAGGTCAAGAACTCCGAAATCGGCATAAACACCTGCATAGCGCATCTTACATATGTCGGCGACAGCGATGTGGGCAAGGGCGTAAACTTCGGCTGCGGCTGTGTAACGGCAAACTATGACGGTATAAAGAAGTACCGCACCACAATAGGCGACAACGCATTTATCGGCTGTAACACAAATTTGATAGCGCCTGTTACTATCGGGGATAATGCGACTACTGCGGCAGGCTCGACTATCACGAAGAACGTTCCTGCGGATTCTCTTGCGGTGGAACGTGGTCAGACAAGAATTATAGAACACTGGGAAAAGAACAGCAAGCGTATAAAAAAGGCATAAGGAGGAAAACAGGTGGAGGTTTTTCTTTCGGTGCTGTCGGTCGCCGGAATCATTCTCGGCGCTGTACTGCTGATAATGATAATATCCTTTCTGCTGTCCGCTATACTTTATGAGAGCGTTTTCGGAAAGCGGTTCGAGATATACGATTCCGCACATCTGCCCGACCTTAACGATTATAAGGGGCTTGTAAACGAGCCGGTAACATTCCCGTCAAAGCGAGGCTATAAATACACCGGGTTTTACTACCACGATGAAAGCTATGACAGCTTCAGGGGACTTATAGTTTTCTCGCACGGCATATTTGACGGACATCTCAGCTATCTGCCCGAAATAGCGTATTTTGCAAGACGGGGATACAAGATATTCGCCTTTGACAACAGCGGCAGTCATTTAAGCGGAGGAAAGTCACTGCGTGGGCTTCCTCAGTCGGCGGAGGATCTTGATGCGGCGTTAAGTTACGTCACAAAGACAAACACGCTTCCGCTGTATCTGTTCGGTCACAGCTGGGGAGGATATGCGGTATCTGCTGTGCATTGCTATCATCTTTATGATATAAAGGCGGTATTCGTACAGAGCGGATTTGACCAAACAAGCGAAATGGTGCTTGAAGAAGGCTCTGCTATGATGGGCAGATGGATATATATCCTCAGAGCCTATATAAAGCTGTACGAGCGTATGAAATACGGCAAGGCGGCAGGCTACACAGCACACGCAGGAATAGCAAAAGCAACCGCAAACGGCACTAAGTTCCTTATACTGCACAGCACGGACGATAAGACGATAAGCCTTAAAAACAGCGTGCTTGCAAATGTTGAAAAAAACGATAATATCACTCTTATAACCGAAAAGAATAAGGGGCACAACTCTCTTGACAGCGACAGAGCGATAAAGTACAAGGCACAGCTTGACACGCTTTTTGAAACGACCTATCCGAAAAAACAAAGGACTAACAAGAACAGAAGAGAATTGTTCAGCGAAAAGGTCGATAAGCAGATCTACTACGAGCTTGACGGCAAGCTGATGAAGCTGATAGCCGATTTTTACGAAACGGCTCAGAGTGGGAAGGGTTTCAGCAGTGCGGGGGTGCAGGGGAAAAAGAAAAGTCATAAATAACGTTTGACGTTATAAAATAAGGAAAATCAGGAGATAAGAAGAAATGAACATTTTCAAGAAAATACCGGCGGTGATAGCGTCTGTTGCGGTTATTGTATCGCTCTCGGCTGTTGCTGTATCGGCAAACAGCTATGTTCCCGAGGTATCCGACGTGGTAACGGAAGATATTGAGGTCGTTTTTGATTCTGCAACAAAAGCACAGCGTGAGCAGGCACAGCAGATAATCGCCGACTATATCGCCAAGAACATACCCAACGGCATTGCGGACGTTTCCAAGATGGATAAGGTTGCGGCGTATGTGGCGTCGTTCACTTACGACAAGAGCAATTCCGATCCGTATCTTATGGTGCTGAACGGTTCGGGCAATCCTTCTGCCAGTGCAAAACTCGCCGTTTATATGCTGGGCGAGGTAGGTCTGACCGCAAAAACAAGATATGCGTACAGTGAAAATGAAGAGATACCTATGAAAACAGCCACATCTATGGCGACCACTGCGGTAAGGCTCGGTGACGGATCGGTTTATCTGCTTTATATCGGCGGCGACGTACTCGGTCAGAAAACTTTCATTTCACAGAAGTTGAATTCACGATTCCTTTATAAAGAGATCTCAAAAAACAAATACGCCGTTTATTCGTGGATACAGTTTGACGATGAGGTAAAAGGCTATGACAAGGCTACACAGACTGTTATGAATATCCCCGGATATATCGACGGTCACAAGATAGAGGTAATCGCAAAAGAGTTCACCAGAGGCTGTATCGGTATTTCAAAGGTAACCATACCCAATACCGTTACCGAGATCCAGCGTGGCGCTTTCGTTTACACAAAGCGCATACAGAGCATTTCTATTTCAAGCTCGGTAAAGACTATAGCCGCCGATGTATTTTCAGGCAACAACTGCCTTAAATTCACCGTTGACAGCAACAACAAGTATTTTCAGGCTATAAACGGCGACCTTTACTCTAAGGACGGCAAAACGCTTGTTTCCGCCACAGGTTCGTCAATGACAAAAATCCCAAGCTTCGTTGAAGTTATCGGCGGCGACGCATTCTGCGGAAACAACCATATAGTTGATATTACGATTCCTGCAACCGTCAAGAAGATAAGCTATGCCGCTTTCGCTTCATGCAAAAATTTACGCAATGTAATAATCGAGGGTAACGGACTTACCACTGTCGAATCCAGAGCTTTCCAGTCCACAAAGCTGATCTCGCTCAACATTCCCGCCTCTGTGACCTCTTTCAGCTATGATGCTTTCGACTGGGCTGAAATCATACTTGTAATCTGCCCCGATGGAGAGATTTCACAGAAGCTTACAGGCAGTGACGAAATTCAAAACCTGCTTGTTGATACATCAGGCACATTGACCGGCAGATCATTTACCAAAAAGCCCACCTGTGAGAGTGACGGTGAACTGAAAGTCACTTTTTCAACAGGTTCGTCGAAAACTTATACCATTCCGAAGTCGAATCTTTATCACGACTATAAGGTCGATGCAATAAAGTCGGAAGCCTGTGCAAATGACGGCAGTATAACTTACCGTTGCACGGTCTGCAATTCCCACAGAACCGAAGATACCACTTATGCCACAGGACACAGCTTTTCATCGACATGGACGCTCGACAAAGCGCCCACCTGTGCCGAGCAAGGCTCGCAGTCACGCCACTGTTCGAAGTGCGATAAAAAGACAGATGTAATATATGTTGCCCCCACAGGAAACCATACTTATACCGCCTGGAAAACAACCAAAAATCCCGACTGTACTAAACCCGGTGAGCAACGGTGCAGCTGCACGGTCTGCGGCAAGGTGCTTACAAGAGAGCTTGATCCGTTGGGTCATAAATACGTTGATACCGTGGTCGATGCGACCTATGACGCAAAGGGCTACACCCTGCATAAATGCTCGGTTTGCGGCTCTTCCTACAAGTCCGACTACACCGACATTCTCGTTCTCGGCTATGTCAAGAACCTCAAAGTAACCCGTCAAAACCCAAAATTCATAACGCTCGAGTGGTCAATGTCAACCGATGGCAGCGGCTATGAGGTCGAGCAGTACAAGGGCGGCAAATGGGTACGGATTTCTAAGACCGACAGCAGTGCCAATTGCGCTCTCACCGTCACAAATCTTACTCCCGGTACATCCTATACATTCCGTGTAAGACTGCGTAAAGTGTCAGGTTCTACCGTTCAGTACGGCGGCTATATCAGAGCCGTTGCAACCACTGTTCTTCCCAATGTAACCACATTCACAGCCTCTCAGACGACAAGCAGGACAATAACGCTCAAATGGGATAAGAATGCCGATGCGACAGGTTATGTTGTCGAGCAGTACAAGGGCGGAAAATGGACTCAGATTCTAAAGACAACAGGCAACACGACCTTACAATGTACAGCGTCCTCACTCGCTCCCGAAACACGCTATTCATTCCGCATGAAGTCGTATAAGAAGACCGGCAGTGCCGTTGTCTACAGCGATTATACGAATATTGCGGCAACTACAAGAATTGCGTGTGTTTCAGGTCTTACGGCGAAGTCATCAACCGTTTCTTCTGTTACACTTTCGTGGAACAAGGTTGCTTCGGCTACGGGATATGTCGTTGAAATCTATAAGGGCGGAAAGTGGAATACAGTCCTTACCACAAAGAACAACACTGCTCTTTCCTGCAAGGTAACGGGTCTTGCGGCAGGCTCAACATATAAAGCCCGTATCAAGTGCTACCGCCTTGCAAACGGTGCGTACTCATTCAGCGAATACCTTGAAGCTGACGTGAACACAAAGATAGCAAACGTTACAGGTTTCAAGTCTTCCGGCAATACAGCATCATCAATAACATTCTCGTGGAATAAGAATACCGCCGCTACAGGCTATATCGTTGAGATTTACAAGGGCGGTAAGTGGACGCAGATTTTAAACGCAAAAAGCAACACAACCCTTACCTGCACAGCAACAGGGCTTTCGGCAAATGCAACATATTCAGTGCGCATAAAGTCCTTCAAAAAGACAACCGCAACCACATATTTCAGCGATTATCTTACGTTCTCAGCCGACACCCGTATACCCAACGTTACAAGCCTTACATATAAAGCGGATTCCGCTTCACAGGTAACTCTCAGCTGGAGCAGGAACACTGCAGCCGACGGATATACAGTAGAAATCTACAGGGGCGGAAAATGGGAGCAGGTGCTGTGTGCAACCTCGAACACAAAGCTTTCCTGTAAGATAACAGGTCTTGCGGAAGGCTCGACCTATTCTGTACGCATAAAGAGCTACAAGGTAAAAAACGGCAGAACCGTATTCAGCGAATATCTGAAAAGCACCGCTACAACAGGTCTTAACCCCGTTGCAAAGCTTGGGGAGCAGACAAACAGCACAGCCTCATCAATCCGTTTTTCGTGGGCAAGAAAAAGCTGTGCAACAGGATATATCGTAGAGATCTATAAGGGTGGGAAATGGAATCTTGTAACAAAAACCACCTCAAACACAGTCACCTCCTGCCAGATAACGAATCTTAAGGCAGGTACGTCATATACCTGCCGTGTAAGAGCATATCTTACCGTAAACGGTTCGACAATATACAGTGATAATGTAAGAACGGTGCAGACAACAAAATAATATCACGGCTTTACGAGCGACGGTTTTATGAACCGCCGCTCGTTTTTTTGCCTGTTACACAGCCGTTTCCCTCTTTTTAACTTAACTTATAAATGTAAATTTCGTTAGTTTCACGAAACGTTACATTAAGTAACTAAAAAACAGGTTAACTGAACATTCAAACCGTTATTTAAGTTCCGCTTTGGCGAAATTTTGTGTAAATACTACTTTAAATTGTATTAAATGCACATAAATCGCTTTTAACTGTTGTGAAATTCACAGAAATAATCGACTTTGTTAAGTAAATTTAGTTAAACCTGTTGACTTTAAATGAAGCGGCATGATATTATGAGGTTAAGCTAAGAAACCAGGAGGCTATATCAGAATAATAGCAGAAGGAGTGAAATCATGACAGGTTTTAAGAAAAGACTGGCAAGCACGGCGCTTGCCACAGCAATGACGCTTACCGCTTTACCTGTATCCGTGTTTTTAATAAGCACAGATGCTGCGGCAGGAGTTCCGAACGGATTTGCGTATACGCAGGGAACAAGATTCATGCTTGACGGAAGTCCGTTCTACTATGCAGGCACAAACTGCTACTACCTAACGTTCAAATCGCAGGAGGCGGTAGACAGCGTATTCAAAGACGCAGAGGCGATGGGGCTGAAAGTTATCAGAGTCTGGGGCAACCTTGATGTAGGTGTCAAGACAGGTACGACAGACAGCGAAGGAAAGCCGGTATTTACAAACAACAATGACGGCCCAGGTGAAAAGGACGGAATATATTTTCAGTATTTCGACAAGGCTCTGGGTAAGCCGGTAACAAACTTCGGTGAAGACGGCATAAAGAAGCTCGACTACGCATTATATCAGGCCGAAAAGCACGGTATAAAGCTGCTTATCACCTTTACTAACTACTGGGATGCTTTCGGCGGTATGGGTCAATACGTCAAGTGGGCAGAGGAGCTTGGCATAACCGGACTTAAAAAAGACGACTTCTACACAAACGAAACGCTCAAGGGCTGGTATAAGGATTATGTCAACGGTCTGCTGAACCATACGAACCCGTATACAAACAGAAAGCTGAAGGATGAGCCTTCCGTATTTGCGTGGGAGCTTTCAAACGAGCCGAGATGCAATACCGACGCTCAGTGTAAGGACAATATACTTTATAACTGGGCAAAGGAAATGAGCGAATATGTAAAGAGCATCGATCCGAATCACATGGTATCGCTCGGCGACGAGGGCTTTTACAATAAACCTTACGGGTATTACAACGAATATACTACATCCAATTATGCCTTTTACGGTGCAGAGGGCGTTGACTTTGAAAAACTGATGACGATCGACACGCTCGACTTTGGTACTCCTCATCTTTATCTTGATCAGTGGGGAATGAAGCACACAGGCACAGGACAGGACGATCTGCTCTGGTTTAAGATACACGGCGAAACCTGTGCGGAGCTTGGCAAGCCCGTTATACTCGAAGAGTTCGGTCTTACAGATAGAACAATCCGTGACAGCGAGTATAAGCAGTGGTTTGAGGTGCTTGAGGGTAATGTCTACGATACGGTCGAATATGCAGGCACAAACTACTGGATGATAGCCTCATACATTGACGGCGCACTTTATCCCGACTATGACCAGTATACCGTTTACGGTCCGGAGGGAACAGATACCGAAAGCACAAGACAGCTTATCATGAAGCACGCCGCAAATATGACGGCAAAGAATAACGTCAACACGATAGCAAGCGACAAGCTGAGCTTCGACAGAGCTGACAATACCGACCTTACGGTAACAGCAACTATGAAGGAGGGTGCAATAAGCGGTATAACCCTTGACGGAAATGCGCTTACAGAAGGCAAGGACTTCACGATAAACAACAACTCCGTAACTATAAAGGCAAGCTATCTTAAAACACTGGAGCTTAAAAGCCATGTGTTCACGCTTAACTGCACGGCAGGCAGCAGCCCGAAGTTCACAGTAAACGTAACCGATGTGACGATTCCCGCACCGACGCTCGATAAATATATCGCTACAGTTGACAAGAACCTGCGTCACTATAAGCAGGTGAATGTTGGCTACGACAAGAAAACAAGCGAATTCAGGGGCATAACGGTAAACGGCAAATATCTCACGGCAGGTACGGATTATACCGATAACGGCGGCTTAGCCACATTCTCAGACAGCTTTATAAAATCTCTCGGCGAGGGTAACGTAACGCTCGTGTTCGACTTCTATGAGGGTGCGGATTGTGAATTCCTGCTTACCGTAACAGATACATCGGCACTTGAGAATATAGATACTTTTGAAAGCTACACAGACGATTCTCAGCTACGCAGTGCATATACACCGAATACAAACGGAAACAACATAACAGTTTCGCTTGTGGACAGCACTAACGGCAAAGCGATGCGCTTTGAATATGATGTCAGCCTGCCCAACGGATACAGCGGCGTAAACCACGCACTTTCACAGCGTAACGTTGCACAGTACAAGGGCGTCAGCATAACCCTTGCCGGCGACAACAGCGGCAACACCTTTACGCTTCAGTTCAAAGATAAGAACGACAACTATTTTGAAAAAGAATTCGCTGTAGATTTCTACGGTGAAAAAACAATCAAGATACCTTTTGAAGAATTTAACGCTCCAAGCTGGCAATCTTCCTCTGCTACGCTTGACACAACGGGTATCGTACAGGTCGCATTCTATGCAGGCCGCAGAGGTAACGCCGACACAGGCGCTTATATAATCGATGATGTATACTTCTATAACGAGGAACAGGAAACCGAGGGTGCACGCCTTATCGACAAGACAGGCACATTTGACGGCTCTGCTCCTGCGGCTGTACTTACAAAGCTCGTGCTGAACGGTCAGGCTATATCAAAGATAACCTGCGGTGACAAAACACTTGACAGCAGTACAGACTACTCGTGGAACGGAAGTCAGGTAGCGCTCAACACGCCGTTCATGCAAGCCCTCTCCAACGGCAAACACGAAATAGTATATTATTTCAGCGACAGCACTACAGACACATTTACTCTCACCGTTATCAATTCTTCGGTAACAGATGATACTACGGTTGATAATGTCACAGGCTTCACAAGCACAAACGCAACCGATTCCTCGCTCACTCTTGCGTGGGACAAGAACAACAAGGCAGACGGCTACACTGTCGAAATATACAAGGGCGGTAAGTGGAACGAGATATACAGCGGAGCGGACGCATCCTGCACCGCAAAAGACCTCAGGGCTTCCTCGACCTATACCTTCCGCATAAGAGCATACAAGGCTTCGGGCGGTACAACATATTACAGCGACTATGTAAGACTTGCCGCTAAAACAGCGGAAAGCTCAAGTGTTTCAAACGTTACATCCTTCAGAAAAATCTCAGCGACATCATCCGAACTTATAATAGGCTGGGCAAAGAATAACTCCGCAGAAGGATATATCGTTGAACAGTACAAGGGCGGCAAATGGACGGAAGTGTTAAGAACCTGCACAAATAGCACTGTAGGCTTTATAGCGGGCGACCTTAAGGCAGGCACAACCTACACCTTCCGCATAAGAGCATACAAGACCTCAGGCGACACGGTTATCTACAGCAACTATACAAGACTTGCCGCTGTGACAAACACAAACTAATAGTACAATAGCAGCAAACGGAGCATATCAGGCAGATATGCTCCGTTACAGTTTGTAGAAAAAGTCTGTTTTTCCAAAAAAGTGCTTGTTCTCAATCCCTAACCCCAAACCCCTTCCCCGTGGTGAAGGGCTGTGTATGCTTGGTTGGCTTTGCGTCCTGCAAAGCCTTGCGGCATACACGCCCGGCATCCGTGCCGGGGCTATATTACTGGGGCTACCGCCCCTAGTCCCTGTCGGGGGCTACGCCCCAAACCCCATTTTCAAAAATATAGGTTTATCGACAAATTGATACGGACAGATAAGAATTATAACTTATCTGTCCGTATAGAATTTATTCAAGCGTTGTCTGCTCCGTCCTCTCGATACCGAGCATGGGTGCCAAATACCTGCCCGTATAGCTTACGGGATTTGCCGCTACTTCTTCGGGAGTGCCGGTAGCAATCACCGTACCGCCGCCGCTTCCGCCCTCAGGCCCCATATCAATGATATAGTCGGCTGTTTTTATAACATCAAGGTTATGCTCTATTACAAGCACGGTATTTCCGCCGTCGGTCAGCTTCTGAAGCACATCTATCAGCTTGTGTACATCGGCGGTATGAAGTCCTGTTGTAGGCTCGTCAAGAATGTACACCGTCTTGCCGGTCGCACGCTTTGAAAGCTCCGAAGCCAGCTTTACTCTCTGCGCCTCACCGCCCGAAAGCGTTGTTGCAGGTTGACCTATCTTTACATATCCGAGCCCTACATCATAAAGAGTCTGCAGCTTTCTCTTTATCTTTTCGTGATTTTCAAAGAAAGCTATGCCCTCTTCTACCGTCATTTCAAGCACATCGTAAATGTTCTTGCCTCTGTAGTGAACCTCGAGCGTTTCACGGTTATAGCGTTTGCCCTTGCAGACCTCGCACGGTACATATATATCGGGTAGGAAGTGCATTTCTATCTTGTTGATACCGTCGCCCTCGCAGGCTTCACAGCGTCCGCCCTTTACATTGAATGAAAATCTTCCGCTTGTATAGCCCCTCATCTTTGCGTCATTGGTCGATGCGAACAGCTCTCTTATATCGTTGAATACACCCGTATAGGTCGCAGGGTTGCTCCTCGGTGTTCTGCCTATCGGCGACTGATCGATAGCTATTACCTTATCAAGATACTCCGTACCCTCAAATGTATTGAACGCACCCGGTTTTATTCTTGCACGGTTCAGCTTTGCGACAAGGTGCTTATAGATTATCTCATTTACAAGCGAACTCTTGCCGCTGCCAGATACACCCGTAATGCAGGTGAATATTCCGAGCGGTACTTTTACCGTAATGTTCTTCAGATTATTTTCACGGCAGCCGGTTATTTTAAGCCATTTCTTAGTGGGCTTTCTGCGTTTTTCGGGTACTTCTATCTTTAATTTTCCCGTAAGATACTGCCCTGTTATCGAACGCTCGCACTTCATTATATCGTCAAGCGTACCTGCACAGATAACCTCACCGCCGTGAACACCTGCGCCGGGACCTATGTCAACGATAAAATCCGCCGCCCTCATCGTATCCTCATCATGCTCAACGACTATAAGCGTATTTCCGAGATCACGCAGTCTTTTCAGTGTTGCAATCAGCTTGTCGTTATCCCTCTGATGAAGTCCAATGCTCGGCTCGTCAAGGATATACAGCACTCCCATAAGGCTGCTGCCTATCTGGGTTGCAAGCCTTATTCGCTGACTTTCACCGCCCGAAAGAGTACCTGCCGTTCTTGATAATGTCAGATATTCAAGTCCGACGCTGCTCAGAAATCCCAGACGTTCCTTGATTTCTTTCAGTATCTGACTTGCTATCATCATATCACGTTCCGACAGCTTTATGCTTTTGACAAATTCAAGCGCTTCGCTGATGCTCATATCGCAGAATTCGTTGATATTCTTACCGCATACGGTAACGCAAAGAGCCTCCTTTTTCAGTCGCTGACCGTGACAGTCGGGACACACCGTATCGCCCATATACTGAGCTATATCCTCTCTTGAATATACGCTCGTTGTTTCCTTATAACGTCTTTCAAGGTTGTTTACTACGCCCTCGAACGCCGTCATATAGACACCGCCGCCCTGCTCTTTACTGCGGACGACCTTTATCTTCTTTTCGCCCGTACCGTAAAGCACCGCATCTAACTGTTCCTTTGTCAGTTCCTTAACAGGCTGATCCACGCTGAAACCGTATTCGTTTGCAACAGCGTCAAAATACATCTGCGCTATAGTTCCGTCCGCATACTTCCAGCCGCTCGCCTTTATCGCATTTTCACGGATAGTAAGATCACGGTTCGGTAAAATCAGGTCTACATCTATCCTTCTGAAAATTCCTAGACCGGTACAGGTAGGACAAGCGCCGAAGGGATTGTTGAACGAGAACATTCTCGGCACAAGCTCCTCTATGCTTACTCCGTGTTCGGGGCAGGCATAGTTCTGTGAAAAGCTCAGCTCCTCGCCGTCGATTACATCTATAAGAATAAGTCCGCCCGAAAGATTTCCCGCAACCTCAAGGCTGTCGGATAAACGTGACTTTATATCCTCTTTCATAACAAGACGGTCCACAACGACTTCTATATTATGCTTCTTGTTCTTGTCAAGCTTTATCTGCTCGGAAAGATCGTAGATTATCCCGTCAATACGCACTCTTGCGTAGCCCTGCTTTACAAGGTCCTCAAGCTCCTTGCGGTATTCGCCCTTTCTGCCTCTTACTATCGGTGATAAGATCTGAAACTTTGTCCTCTCGGGCAGTTCCATTACCTTGTCAACTATCTGATCCACCGTCTGCTGTCTTATCTCTTTACCGCAGACAGGACAGTGCGGAATGCCCACTCTTGCATAAAGCAGTCTGAGATAGTCGTATATCTCCGTTACCGTTCCGACAGTGGAACGAGGGTTTTTCGAGGTCGTTTTCTGGTCTATTGATATAGCAGGAGATAGTCCCTCTATGCTGTCGACATCGGGCTTTTCCATCTGTCCGAGGAACATTCTTGCATATGATGACAGGCTCTCGATATATCTTCTCTGACCGTCCGCATAAATAGTATCGAATGCAAGCGATGACTTTCCCGATCCCGAAAGTCCCGTCATAACTATCAACTTGTCACGGGGCAGTTCTATATCAATATTCTTCAGATTATGCTCTCTTGCACCCTTGATGATTATTTTATCTATTCCCATTTTCTTTTGTCATCTCCGTCAACAGCTTACTTGCTTTCCTGAAGCTCCTTTATCTTATCACGCAGATATGCGGCGTGTTCAAAGTCAAGCAGCTTTGCCGCATTCTTCATCTCTGCGGTATACTGCTTGATAAGCGCCTCACGCTCTGCCTTGGTGTATTTTCTCTTTTTGCCCTTATCCTTGCCGGACGATATTTCCAGCACCGCCCTTACATCCTTTACTATAGTCTTTGGAGTGATGCCGTGTTCCTCGTTATATTTCATCTGAATCTCACGGCGGCGGTTGGTTTCGGTCACTGCCTTTTCCATACTGTCAGTAACCGTATCGGCATACATTATAACCTTGCCTTCGGCGTTTCTTGCCGCCCTGCCTATAGTCTGTATAAGCGAGGTTTCGCTTCGTAAAAAGCCCTCTTTATCTGCGTCAAGTATCGCAACAAGCGATACCTCCGGCAAGTCAAGACCCTCACGCAGAAGATTTATTCCTACAAGCACATCAAAGACGTGCATACGCAGATCTCTAATTATCTCCATACGTTCGATAGAATCAATATCGTGGTGCATATAGCGTATCTTCACGCCGAGTTTTTCGTAATAAGCCGTCAGATCCTCAGCCATCTTCTTTGTAAGCGTAGTAATAAGCACACACTCGCCCTTTTTGGTACGCTCGTTTATTTCGGAATAAAGATCCTCTATCTGTCCCGCAACGGGCTTTATCTCGATTATCGGATCAAGCAGACCGGTAGGACGTATGACCTGCTCGGCTGTGTTCACAGCGTGGCTCTTTTCGTATTCGCCCGGTGTAGCCGAAACATAAATGACCTGATTTATCATCGAGGTAAACTCGTCAAAATTCATCGGTCGGTTATCATACGCAGACGGCAGACGGAAGCCGTAATCCACAAGGTTTTTCTTTCGTGCAAAGTCGCCGCCGTACATACCTCTTACCTGCGGCAATGTAACGTGGCTCTCGTCAATGAACATAAGAAAATCTTTCGGAAAATGGTGCATAAGAGTTATAGGCGAACTGCCCGGCGCTCTTCCTGCAAGCACCCGTGAATAGTTCTCTACTCCCTTACACGTTCCTATCTCACGGAGCATTTCCATATCATAGCGTGTTCTCTGCTCTATCCTCTGCGCCTCTATCAGCTTATGGTTATCGGTGAAGAATTTTACACGTTCTTCCATTTCGTTTTCTATCTCGGTAAGCGAATTTTCAAGCCTTGCCTTGCTTACGATGTAATGTGACGCAGGGAAAATTGCAACGTGCGAAAAGCGGCGTTTCACCTCGCCCGTCACTATATCTATCTCGGATATTCTGTCTATCTCATCACCGAAAAATTCTATCCTTATCGCCTTGTCTGACGTACTTCCCGCAGGGAAAACCTCAAGCACATCGCCTCTTACTCTGAACTTGTTACGGATAAAATTCATATCGTTGCGTTCATACTGTATTTCGACAAGCCTTTTTATTATATCGTCACGGCTTCGCTCCTGACCCTCACGGATAGAAAGCATATTCTCACGGTAATCCTCAGGACTGCCCAAGCTGTAGATACAGCTTACGCTGGCAACGATAATAACATCCCTGCGCTCCGCAAGAGCCGCTGTTGCCGAGTGTCGCAGGCGGTCTATCTCATCGTTTATCGCACTGTCCTTTTCGATATAGGCATCGGTTGACGGAATATACGCCTCAGGCTGATAGTAGTCGTAATAGCTTACAAAATATTCGACAGCGTTATCCGGGAAAAACTCCTTGAACTCACTGCACAGCTGTGCCGCAAGCGTCTTGTTATGCGCAAGGATAAGCGTGGGACGGTTGACCTTTTCGATAATATTTGCCATAGTAAAGGTTTTTCCCGAACCGGTAACTCCGAGCAGGACCTGTTCCTTATCGCCGTCAAGCACGCCGTTTGCAAGGCTGTCTATAGCCTGCGGCTGATCGCCCATCGGCTTATAATTTGATTTTAATACGAACTTATCCATTTTAGCTCCTTAAAAATCGTTCCATATATCAGGAAGAATACCGTTCTCACGCATAGAAAGACTGCCGTGCATACCGACTATAACGTGGTCGGCAAGATAAATTCCTGCCTTTTCAAGAAGATTGAAAAGATTTCTCGTCATTATCTTATCCTCCGTAGAAGGCATTTCACTGCCTCTCGGATGATTATGCGTCATAACGACGATAGGACATCTTTTCTGCACTGCCTTTTCAAGCAATCTCATTATATCCGGCCGCACCTGTTCAAGCGCACCCGTGCTTATTATTTCCTGCGACATAAAACAATACTCGCTGTCGAGAAATATCATTCTCAGCTGTTCGGTATCTACAAAGCGGAAAAGCCCCATACAATAGTCCTTTACCGCTCCCGATGCGCCGAGCATCTCGCCCTTCTGAACGCTCTCCGACAGCATACGCTCTATGTTCGCACGAAGAACGATTATCATCTGAGCGGTAGATCTGCCTACACCCTCGACCTCGCACAGTTCGTTTTCGCTTGCGGAGAACACACCGCTGAGCGTTCCGAATCTGTCAATAAGCCTGTGCGCTATCGGGTTTGTATCGCACTGCTTAAAAGAGCTGTACAGCATCATTTCAAGCAGTTCGTGCGACTGAAACCCCTCACTGCCGAACTCTTTAAGGCGGCTTATCATACGCTCCCTGTGTCCTGCGTGCATATTATCATTGTGAGCGATAGCTACCGCCCCCTTCTGTCATCAATATCACCGCAAGGCTGTGTACCTAAATACACAGCCTTTGCTGAACAGTATTAAATTAGCATATCAGTCTTCAAATACAGCGCCTGTATTCGAGCTTGTAACCAGCTTAGCATAACGCTTGAGATAACCGTCAAGCTGTCTTACGGGAGCGTTTACGCCCTTAGCCTTACGCTGTGCTATCGTTTCATCGTCAACGAGAAGTTCAATGCTTCTTGCAGGTATATTGATATGTATCTTATCTCCGTTTTCAACGTAAGCTATAAGTCCTCCGTCAGCCGCCTCGGGAGAAACGTGACCTACTGCCGCACCTCTGCTGGCACCGCTGAAACGTCCGTCTGTGATAAGAGCAACGCTTCCGTCAAGACCCTTGCCGACAATAGCCGCAGTAGGAGCAAGCATTTCAGGCATACCGGGACCACCCTTGGGACCTTCATAGCGGATAACAACAACGTCACCGGGGATGATAACGTTATTGAGGATAGCGTCACAAGCAGCCTGTTCGCCGTCAAATACCTTCGCAGTACCTGTGAAGTCCATCATTTCGGGCTTAACTGCACCCTGCTTTACAACAGAGCCGTTTTCTGCAAGGTTACCGCTGAGTATTGCAAGACCGCCGTCTTTTCTGATAGGATTCTCGCAGGTGTGGATTATTGTTCCGTCTGCATTCGGAGCCTTGGCGATTCTGTCGGCCTGTGTACCCGATACCGTAAGAACGCTTGTATCAACGTGACCGCCCTTTGCAAGCTCCTTGATAACCGACTGGATACCGCCGACATCGTTAAGGTCTGTTATGAATATATCACTTGCGGGATTGAGCTTTGAAAGCTGAGGTGTTGTCTTGCTCTTGTTGTCAATGTCGTCAAGAGAAATGTCTACTCCTGCCTCGTGTGCGATAGCAAGAAGATGAAGTACCGTATTTGAGGAAGCACCGATTGCCATATCGGTAGCGAGTGCGTTCATCATATTTTTCTTTGTGATAATATCCTTAGCGCAGATGTTCTGCTTTACAAGCTCAACTATTCTTTCGCCCGTTTCCTTTGCAAGTCTGCGGCGAGCGGCATTTACAGCAGGCTCTGTACCCGACTTCGGCATCGAAAGACCGATTGCTTCTGTAAGGCAGTTCATTGAGTTTGCCGTGTACATACCCGAGCATGAGCCGCAGGTAGGACAAGCGTTATTCTCGTAGTCAAGAAGAACATCATCTCCTATAGTGCCGTTGGAATACTGACCGATAGCTTCATATATCTCGTTATATCCTACTCTCTTACCCTGTACTCTGCCGGGGTTCATAGGACCGCCGCTTACAAAAATAGAGGGGAGATTCATTCTTGCGGCAGCCATTATCATACCGGGAACTATCTTGTCGCAGTTCGGGATAAATACGATACCGTCAAGAGGATGCGCCGTCAGCATAACCTCGATACTGTCACAGATAAGCTCACGGGATGCAAGAGAATATCTCATACCTCTGTGGTTCATTGCAAGGCCATCGCACACGCCGATGGTGAAGAATTCAAAAGGAACGCCGCCTGCGTTTCTGATACCGTCCTTTACCTGTCTTGATATTTCGTGCAGATGCGCATGACCGGGAACATAGTCGCTTGCCGCACATACAACGGCAATAAAAGGCTTGTGCATCTCGCTGTCTGTTACACCCAGTGCCTTCAGTAAGGCTTTGTGCGGTGTTCTGTCTACGCCGCTCTTGATAAGATCGCTTCTCATTTTTACTGTCCTTTCCTTTGTAAAAAAGTGTTTTTATTTTCTGCCGAGCATGGCACTGCCGATCATACCTGCTTCATTTGCAAGCGTGCAGATTACTATCTCGGTATTTTTAGCATTGTTTTTTGAGTAGATCTGCTTTGCAATCAGTGCTTTAAGCGGTATAAGCAGATTATCGCCCTCGTTGCATACTCCTCCTCCGATACAGAGAATATCGGGCTGGAATACGTTTATCACATTCGTAATCCCACAGGCAAGATACTTGATATATTTATCAACAACTTCCCTTCCCTCAGGGTCGCCCAGCTTAGCGGCATTGAACGCAGTTCTCGCTGAAATTTTCCCGTCACGGTCAACCATTTCGTGAAGCCGTCCGCTCGGATATTTCTCAATCATTTCCCTCGTCATACGGACAAGTCCCGTAGCCGAAGAATAAGCCTCAAAACAGCCGTTTCTTCCGCAGGTACACGGCGCACCGTCAACCTCGATAACAGTATGACCTATCTCGCCGCCTGCGTTGTTTGAGCCGCTGTATATCTCGCCGTTAATAATTATACCTGCGCCAACACCCGTTCCGAGCGTCAGCACTACAGCGTTTTTCGCACCCTTTGCCGCACCTGCAAGATACTCGCCGTATGCCGCAACATTAGCGTCATTTTCAAGGATGATACGCTTGCCGAAATGTTCTGCAAGATCCTTTGCAAGCGGAACATTCTCCCAGTGCAGATTGTTTGAATAAAGCACCGTGCCATTTTCGTTATCCATAGTTCCCGGACAGCCGACGCCGATAGTCTTTATCCGGTCAATGTCCTCGCCCGAAAGCTGTACAGCCTGTTCAACAGCGTCAATGATTACCGCAAGGACGCTCTTATAACCGTCTGCCGCATTTGTCTTGAGTGATATTTTCGAAACGAGCTGTGCGTTCTCGTCAACCACTCCTGCCTTGATATTCGTACCGCCAATGTCAACGCCGATATAATACTTCATATATCCCCTTTAACCTTTCAAAACACAAGTCTTAAACTATATCAGAAAGAATTACCTCAAGATTACCCGTAAGGGTAAATCTGCCGTAGCCCGCAGGAACAAAGAAGCTGTCGCCCTTCTTTGCGTCAAGCTCACCGATCTTACCGCTGCCGTCAAGCACCAGCGCCGACATAAACGACTTTTCGTCTGCGTCAAGCGTTACCGTTCCTGAAACCTTGATTTTATGAACATCAAAATATTCACAGCTGCGGAGCAATGTTTCCTCGCCGCCGTCTATCTTTACAGGCTTGCCCTGAGGCTTTGTATCATATTTCGGAGGGCAAAGCTCGGTAACGTCTATAGCCTTTTCAATATGAAGCTCTCTGGGCTTTCCGTCCTTTCCTACTCTGCCGTAGTCATATACTCTGTATGTCGTATTGCTGTTCTGCTGAATCTCGGCAATAAGTATGCCCTTGCCGATAGCGTGGAGCGTACCCGACTCGATGAAGAACACATCTCCCTTATGAACGGGAACATTGTTAGTGACCTCAAGCAAGGTATTATTCTTTATTCTGTCCGCAAATTCTTCTCTTGAAATTTCTTTATCAAAGCCGTAGATCAGCTGTGAGCCTTCCTCACAGTCAACGATATACCACATTTCCGTCTTGCCGTACTCGCCCTCTACACGCATAGCATAATCGTTGTCGGGGTGTACCTGTACAGACAGGTTATCCTTTGCGTCAATAAGCTTTATAAGTATGGGAAAATACTCGAATCTGTCGCAAGCTGTACCGAGTGCATTCTTGTTTTCCGCTACATACTCGGAAAGCGTCTTGCCTTTGTCCTTGCCGTTTGCAATAACGCTCTGACCGTCCTTATGGCAGGACAGCTCCCAGCTCTCAGCTATCTTATCTGCGTCTGATACCTTGCCGTATTCCTCTCTTAATCTGTTACCACCCCAGATATAATCCTTGCAGGGTGCATTGAGCTTTAATATCTCCATATTATGTTCCTTTCTATTTATCGGAATATTACCGTTTTATATCGTATCTTCATAAACCGCAGTTCACAACTCTGCTTATAGTCAATTATAGCACATTCAGCTTTAAATGTCTATCACTATTCTTGACTTTTTTGCGAAATATGTTATATTTATCTTATACAGCGGTCATACCGCACAAAATGACGAAAGGAACGATAATATGAACGAAAACGTAAAAGCCGCGCTCAAAAAAAGAGCGGAAAAGGTAATATCCGCCCTTGAAAAGAACAATATGAAGGGTTATCTTGTCGATACTCCCGACGAGGCTAAGCAGATAATAAAGGAGCTTATAAAGGACGACAAGCTGATAGTTTCCGGCGGAACAATGACACTCAAAGAAACCGGCATTCAGGATTTTCTGAACGAAAACTACAGCGGTATCTACATTGACCGTGAAAAGCTCTCTCCCGATGAGGTAAACGACCTTTACAGGAAGGCTTTTTCAGCCGACACCTACTTTGCAAGCACCAATGCGATAACCGAATACGGCGAATTATACAACGTAGACGGCACCGGCAACCGTGTAGCCGCCATGATATTCGGACCGAAGCAGGTAATCATTGTTGCCGGCTTAAACAAGATTGTAACAGACCTCCACTCAGCCGTTGACCGTCTTGAAACGATAGCGTCTCCCGCAAACTGTGTAAGGCTCGGCAGAAACACACCCTGTGCAAAAACAGGCAGATGTGCGCACTGCTTAAGCCCCGACAGGATTTGCAACGATTATGTCATAATGGCTCATCAGCGTGACAAGGACAGAATAAAAGTAATCCTCATCTCCGACGAATACGGCTACTAAGGCGGCAATGTGCCGCTTCAAATTCCGACCTTTTTATAGGTTTCAAATATATGCAGGATAGCAAAACGGTCGGAAATGAACGATAGCGAAGATTTATTTTTACTAATAGCAATGTGCCGCCTCAAATTCCGACCTTTTTATAGGTTGTGGATATATACAGGATAGTGAAACGGTCGGGAATGAACGATAGTGATAAATTAAAATATTAAACACAAAAAACGGTGGGCTTGTGAGGCTCACCGTTTTATTCATCTTTATAAATATTAATATAACCATACTATCAGATTATTCTGCTCGATGCTTGCCAATATAATATAAAACCACAAACCCAACGACAAAAGCCACAATTGCAGTTATAATTATTGCGACAAGTTCCATTTTATCTACACCATAAGCACCAATTCCGAAAAACGCTCCGATGCAAAAAATAACTATGAATAGTTTATTTTCAAATACAGTATATTGAGTATTATATCTGATAGATTTCAATTTAGCTCCTGCCGCTAACACACCGTTAATAAACATACATAAAGCACATACAAAAAGATACATTTGAAGCTCCTAATTATCAATTGCATTTGACACATCAATGTGTAGCATTATTAAATACATTTAATATGTCTTCTCTCCATTGAAGCTCTGATTGCAATTTAAATTCATCTGGCTTGATTAAAGCGGCTTTAATGAAGTTTCCGTTTTCTTGATAATACTGCTTACGGTTATATTTAGTATTTTCTGCTGATTCACCAAACAACGCAAACATAACTTGATTACCGTAAACAAATATTCCAATCATAAAAAATCTGCACGATGAATCAGAATGTCTTATCATCAATAAAGGGCATTTTGTGCCAAACATTCCCCCGCTTTTTATGGTATCTTCAAACATTGTAGCTGGCAAACCATTTTCGTTTATGCCGTACACCATAACTTCTTTAACTTTTTCATAAAGTTCGTTACCACCCTGCTCGTTAGAAAATACAATCGGATCTTGTGCATAGCCCATTATATCATTAGTATTATATGACATACATTTCTCCTACTCCATAAGCTTCAACGATTCTTATATACAGGACACTTTTCGTATTCATCGCCATAGTCAGTTTTGCACTTATTCTTCACTTCGTTCTCGGAAATGTTTTTATTGCAAAGCTTACAGACATAATCTCCCTGAGAAAAAAGTGCTCCTCCCGACTCGTAATCCAGATACGGACATCTTGACATAACTATAACTTCCTTTCATATAAGTACATTAACGGTTTACCGTTAATTGAATTATATCACATCATCACTTGTTTGTCAACGGTTTACCGTTAATAATTATCGAAAATTTGTGGTATCATCATTACTGAAAGGAATGATGATAATGGTATGCAAATCTGTTTCCGAAGCAGTTTCAAGGCGCATATTACAGCTATGCAGGGATAAAAACATAACCGTAAACAAGCTGGCAACTCTTTCTGCTGTTACCCAATCGACCGTAAACGATATAATCAATATGAAATCCAAAAATATCGGTATAGTAACTTTGAAAAAGCTCTGCGACGGACTCCAGATAACCATTACGGATTTTTTCGATGACGATATGTTCAGAAATCTTGAACAGGAAATATACTGATAACAAAAGCAAGCCGTTGACGCACATCACAACGTCAACGGCTTGCTTTATAATTATCCTGTTTACTGTTTTGACGATTCGCTGTTTGAATTAAAAACGGCTTGCGGTATCGGATCATCTTCCTCAAAAACTACACTGTCGGCAGACAGACCTCTGCCGAGTTGATTAAGCGCAACAGGTGTAAATCCACGATTTACCGGTGTTCTAGTAAAGTTATTCAAACGTGATATAATGCTTATCAACTCACTTAGATTTTTCTCCTCCGGCAAAAGTTTGCGATAATCGAGATAGCTGAGCACTTCTTCAAGAGGATTTTCACCGTTTTTTATTTCCAGAATACAATCGCCGACAGTATCCCATGCATCTGACTCGCCTAATTTCATATTATTCACAAAGAAATCATACAGTGCCGTTGTATACTCATTTTCTTCTATAAAAGAATCATCAACATATCTGAGCAGCTTATTTTTCTCCGGAACAAATAGTGGCTTGCCTTTCTGAGAAGCGACCATCATTTTATAAAATATTTCGTCAATAAGCACCAACGATTCGTTTATGATTGTTCTTTCCATCGGCTTACTCTTTTTTCTGTTCTTGTCCAGATCTTCACTGCCGAGTATAAAATAGAAATGCTCCTCGTGCCTTGCTATCTCAGAAAAAGCAATAAAATCTTCTTCCGTCAGCTTTAATTTATCATTTTGTTTTTTGATTATCTTATATGCGTCTTTCAAAGGTAACATCTCATAAAAATTTGAAAACGCATCAAAATAATCATATAACAGCATTACTGTTTGTGCATCAAGGTTAAGCTTCTCGTGCATCGCTTTAATTGAATTTGCTGTATACATCTTCGGTAATTTTATCATAGTAATCTCCTTTATCAGAGTTTTTCTGATTATACCACTTTTTGTCGGTAAGTGCAAGTTATGTGCGCAATCAAAACGGGCTTTGAAGCAACACATACTCCAAAGCCCGTCAGTTATTGTTATATTCAATTGTCGAATCGGTTATCGGCTTACTGCCTCGCTTTATGCGTTCTTCGCATATTCTGCAGCCATCATCGTGGTATCATCCTACCAACTTCCTGTCTGCCGTTAAACTTAACCGACTTTTACATTATATTTCGTAGTTCACACTACCTGTACGTTGTCAGTACATTGGACTATACCTCACTGTCTTTCTTCGTTAAGCACCTTTCTTAGACGCTTTATTATGCAGTCAGCGTATATTACCATTTGAAACACATCCTTAAGAGCTCAAATCAGCTTCTATTTTATCCTCTGTGTCGACTTCTGCCGATGCAGGATATTAAGCTGTTATCAGTAGAACTGCCTCTTTGAATGTCTTGAACTGTACATCTCAATCACCTTACCTGTATTTACCTTGAAAGCTGTATATAATAAACGCTTTTGCGGAAATCTGCGATTTTTCAAATCGCTATAAGGTTTCTTGTTTTCTTTGTCCGGTAGCCGTTTTACTCGCAATTAAAGGTCAAAACCCTTTTATTATGTGTGTCGATGAGTACCGTATGAGTATTGTCATCGTACTATTCACTTCTTACTTTATGTTGCGAGCCTCAACAGACTGCTGTGACTCACTTTTTTCCTGACCCATTGGACTCGCCTCCTATCCGACTTTATTTATATACGGTTTCCGAATCGTATATATGTTGAATAAAACCCTCTTTATCGTGTTAAATAGTCAGCATGAAGATGTTTTATTCTGTCTGGGGAACTTTCCTTTTCCTTGTCTATATGATAACACATCAAACGGCATAAGTCAACACTTTTCTGAATGAAAACTGTACAAATTGCACATCGTAGTTTTGTATATTAATCACATAGTTACACAGTTTACACAATATCAGCGTGTTTAAGCTATATTTATAACTTAAAAATATATCGATTTGCTATTTTAAGGGAATTTGACCTCCCCAGGAATAGTATTGTGAGAAAATCATAAAATACCTCTTGACAACACCTTTGGTTTCGTGTAAAATTATATACAGAACAGAGGTCTTGAAACGGTCCTCGGAAAAGGAAGGAATAAACAATGTCAGAAATCGAAAACATCACAGACAACGACTTAGACACTGCCGAGTATATAGACCTCGAGGACGAAAACGGCGATACCGTTACATTTGAGCTTATCGGACGCATCGAGGTTGACGGTTGCTCGTACTGCGCCGTTATTCCCGAAGAAGAAGACGAGAACGCCGACAGCGACGTTTACGTTATCCTGAAGGAAGTAAACAAGAACGATGATGTTTACCTGTCAACAATAGATGACGATAAGGAATACGACCGTGTAGCCAAGGAATTCTTCAACGTGTTTGAGGAGCTTGACGAAGAGGAAGAATAAAAGTTAATACACTGCCTTGTTCGCTTCAGTATGATTTCATATGATCCGACACTCTTTAATAGGGATTTCTCTCCGTTTGCGGATTGCAGACCTCCCGCCATTGCGGAAGAAGGGAGCGTGAAACAATCGGGGGAAAGTTACCCACCGTACTTTATGTGCGGGTTTCATCGTCATACCACGGCAAGGTGGTCTTAAAAATTACAGCCGTACTGCTTAAAAACAGTACGGCTTTGCTTATAAAACAAGCCTGTTTATATGAAAAACAGAGCAAATTCTCTATCCCTATAAGAACGCTTTGTGGGCTTTGCGTCCTGCAAAACTTTTGGTAAGCAACGCTAAACACTCATTTTCAAAAAATATATAGGTTTTTCGACAGACTGATTATTAAAGCTGTACCGTAAAACATATCGCCAACACTGCTTAAAACAGTTTCCATATCGACAGGGCATTAATAATTTCGTGAGTGCATCATTACAACTGCACTGACATTGACTCTTCAAAAAAACGCCACTAACCTGAGATATATGTACTAACCTGCGGACGTGTAGCG
>OMAS01000416.1_pt1 | contig 25671 bp, 17 predicted proteins | sample 1674031 | NCBI WGS metagenome assembly OMAS01 (sample SAMEA103958138, study PRJEB25191) | human gut metagenome | biome: human-associated habitat [ENVO:00009003]; feature: intestine environment [ENVO:2100002]; material: feces | place: Germany | collected 2013/2015 | reverse complement strand
TCTGTGATACCCGATGATAATGGACGCACAAAGTCACTCAGACATAAAAACGGGTCATCTTCTTTCAATTTTGCTGTTTGTTGACGCAAAAGCGGAAAACGCTTGCTGTTCAGCAGCAGATCATCTCCGTCGGCATTGGCATCCATGATATTGACCACTCCGTGGGTCTGATACGCTGTATCCAGTTCATTCAACATCCGATTTGCCTCTTTGAAAAGCTGCATGGCTTCACTGGCTTTCGGACGATCTTCTTCCGTAAAACTAGTGAGCCACATGGCACGGCATGAATCACACCCATGTATGTCCGCGATGGCGGCAAATTTGGGCTGGAACCCCCATGCGTGGAAAAAATAAATCCAATTAATATATTCGCTGACTTCGTGAATCTTGTAATCTACAATCATCTTTTAAATCTTAATTCTTGTCCGCGATGGCTTTCATCTACTTTGTTGTCACTGTAAACCAAGTCACCATTGACGAATGTTTTTTCTACTCGTGAATGAAATTTTTGTCCTTCCATCGGACTCCATCCGCATTTGCTTAAAACGCAATCGGCTGTTACAGTCCATTCATGATCCGGATTTACTAGTACCAAGTCAGCTTGATAACCGGGGCGGAGGTAACCGCGTCTTTCAATATTATATAATTCGGCCGGTGCATGGCACATTTTTTGAACCAATTGTTCCATGCTTAATACGCCTTCGCGTACTAATTCCATGATGGCGACCAATGAGAACTGTATCATCGGCATGCCGGACATGGCCTTCAAAGCACCCCCTTCTTTCTCGGCGAGCAGATGGGGGGCATGGTCGGTGGCTATTATGTCTATCAGGCCGGAGTTGACGGCTGCACGCAGGGCATCGCGGTCGGCTTGCTTCTTAATGGCAGGATTGCACTTGATACGTGTGCCCAACGTGCGATAGTCACTGAGCGTGAAGAGGAGATGGGCAACGCATGCTTCGGCGGTGATATGCTTCTCGGAAAGTGAATAGTCATTGAATAGTTGCAGTTCCTTAGCTGTGGACACATGCAGGATATGCAACCGTGCTCCGGCAATTCTTGCCAGCCGTACTGCCAGTTCAGAGGATGCATAGCATGCTGCCGAAGAGCGGATGTAGGGATGCTTGCCTATGGGAATATCATTCTCTCCGGCAAACATTTCCTTATACTTGGCAATATTGTTCTTGATGGTTTCCTGGTCTTCGCAGTGGGCGGCAATCAGCATGTCTGTACCATTGAAAATATTTAGCAGGCTGTTCATCTTGTCTACCAGCATGTTTCCGGTACTGGAGCCCATGAATAGCTTGATACCGCAGACGCGGTGCTTGTCCAGCTTGCCGAATTCGCTGTAATTGTCGTTTGTTGCGCCGAAGTAGCAGGAATGGTTTACGATACACTTCTCGTTCAGCAAATCAAGTTTGGCGTTCAAGGCATCCAGCGTAGTGGTCACCGGATTTGTATTGGGCATATCCATGATGGAGGTCACACCACCTGCGGCAGCCGCACGGCTTTCGGTGAGGATGTCCGCTTTGTGGGTCAGCCCGGGATCGCGAAAATGTACATGGTCGTCGATGATGCCAGGCAACAGATAGCATCCGGTGGCATCTATGGTCTCGTCACAAGGGGCGGAGAGAGGTTTCCAGTTGGTCAGTACCTCTGCAATGCGCCCGTCTTCTATCACTACGGAACCTTTCACGGATTGTCCTTCGTTGACAATCGTAGCGTTATGTATCAATGTTCTTTTCATATCTTCCTAATATTTATAGTAAACCCCTATCACTCTATCACCCATCACTTCATCTCCTTATCTACGGTAGGATATTTATGGAACCAACTGTTCCATTTCAACCGAATCACTCCGAATACGGCTTCACCAAAAATACTGCTGTTCATTTTGGAGGTGCCCAGTTCGCGATTGATGAAGATGACAGGCACTTCCTTTACCTTGAAGCCGCATTTGTAGGCGGTGAATTTCATTTCTATCTGGAAGGCGTATCCTTTGAAGCGGATGCCGTCCAGATTGATGGTCTCCAATACCCGGCGGCGGTAACATACAAATCCGGCTGTAGTATCGTGGATGGGCAGCCCGGTGATGAAGCGTACATATTTGGAGGCAAAATAAGACATCAGTACACGTCCCATGGGCCAGTTCACTACGTTCACGCCACTCACATAACGTGAACCGATGGCTACATCGGCACCCTCTTCGGAGCAGGCGCGGTAGAGACGGGGCAGGTCTTGGGGATTGTGGCTGAAGTCGGCATCCATTTCGAAGATATACTCATAACCTCGTTGCAATGCCCACTTAAAGCCGGCTATATAGGCTGTTCCCAATCCTAACTTTCCTTTGCGCTCCACCATGAAGAGGCGTTCGGGAAACTCCTGCTGCAAGGTCTTTACAATGGCAGCCGTTCCGTCGGGCGAACCGTCTTCAATGACAAGGATGTGAAAACCATGTTTCAGAGCAAAAACGGCACGGATGATATTTTCTATATTCTCCCGTTCATTGTAGGTGGGGATGATGACAATGCTGTCTGATGTTTGCATACTTATAGGTAATGGGGGTTATAACTGGGAACAAATGTAATACATTTCTTTTTTATCTGGCAGCATTTTCACACAAATCTTGATTTTGCAAAGTTCTGGCACCACGACTCTTTCATTTATGTAGCTCCTTCTAACTCCTGACTATGAGGAATGCAGGTTAAATCAAAGAACCGTATGCTTGACTTTGAACTTTAGCCTCAATCTTTAGCTATTCCCGTTTCAATCATTAACAGAAAACATTCAAACTATTAAAGAAAAACTTTCGAAGTATAAAGGATAAAGTGGGTAGATATAGGGAGAAAAAGTGCTCTTCAGTCTTGGTCTGTCTATCCCAAGCCTTGGGATAGACAGACCAAACCCTGGGATACATGTCCGCAGGCTGGGGATAAACTTTGTGTAACATAACTCCTGAATAGGGATTGTACAGGCTGTGTTATTCATAATTGGAGGAAAAGAAGTTTCATTGCCTTCCCCGATAAATAGGGCGATACAGAAAAAAGGTGAAGGATGTGCAGGCTGATAGCAGAAAGATTATTTCAGAGAACATAGTTGCCGACAGGTCAAAGCTAAAGATTATTTGTGTATTTTTGCACCGAATTTATTTCGGTAGGATACCTTATGAGAGGCAATACCGGGGGAAAAAGCGCAAAGCAATGAATATAACTGAACTGCAACAATCTTATGCTTCCCATCCCAATGTAGAGGGGGTGTGCAGGCTTCTGAAAGATAACTCTGTCCGTCACCTATATTGCGGAGGTTTATATGCCTCTGCCGCTTCTTTGTTTTCGTCTGTATTGGTTCAGCGGGCTACTTGTCCGCTCGTTTTCATTCTGGGCGATATGGAGGAAGCCGGTTATTTCTATCATGATTTGACGCAGATATTGGGGACAGAGCAGGTATTGTTTTTTCCTTCTTCGTTCCGCCGCGCCATCAAGTACGGGCAGAAGGATGCGGCAAACGAAATACTCCGTACAGAAGTGCTGAGCCGCCTGCAAAAAGGAGAAGAGGGGCTTTGCGTGGTGACCTATCCGGATGCGCTGGCCGAAAAGGTTGTCTCTCGTAAGGAACTGGGAGAGAATACACTGAAACTGCATGCAGGCGAGAGGGTGGATATGAACTTCGTGACGGACGTATTGCGCAGCTACGGCTTCGAATATGTGGACTACGTCTACGAGCCGGGGCAGTATGCCGTTCGTGGCAGTATTATCGACGTCTTTTCCTTCTCTTCCGAATATCCCTTCCGTATAGACTTTTTCGGCGATGAGGTGGAAAGCATCCGTACCTTCGAGGTGGAAACACAGCTCTCGAAGGAGAAGAAAGAAAACATCGTGATAGTTCCCGACTTGAGCCATAGCCTGGAAAAAAAAGGAAGCGGTGGCATGGTGTCGTTCCTCGATTTCCTTCCGTCGGACAGCTTGCTTGCCATGCGCGATTTTCTCTGGCTACGCGAACGCATCCAGACCGTGCACGACGAATCGCTCACCCCACAGGCCATCGCCGCCCGTGAGTCGGAGGAGAATGGAGCCATCACGCTGGAAGGCAAGCTGATTGATGGTGGCGAGTTCACCCTGCGCGCCCTCGATTTCCGCCGGATGGAGTTCGGCAACAAGCCCACCGGAACGCCGGATGCTACCGTCTCGTTCCATACTACGGTACAGCCTATCTTCCATAAAAACTTCGACATGGTGGCGGAGAGTTTCCGCGAATACCTCTCCCGTCACTACACCATCTACATATGCAGCGATAGCCTGAAACAGACCGACCGCATCCGTGCCATCTTTGAGGACCGTGGAGACAACATATCCTTTACCGCCGTGGAACGGACGCTGCACGAAGGCTTTGCCGACGACACTTTGCGTATCTGCGTCTTTACCGACCATCAGCTGTTCGACCGCTTTCACAAGTATAACTTGAAGAGCGACAAGGCACGCAGCGGCAAGGTGGCCTTGAGCCTGAAGGAGCTGAACCAATTCACCCCCGGCGACTATGTGGTGCATACCGACCACGGTGTGGGGCGTTTTGCCGGACTGGTACGTATCCCCAACGGTGACACCACGCAGGAGGTGATGAAGATTGTCTATCAGAACGAAGATGTGGTGTTTGTCTCCATCCACTCTCTGCACAAGGTTTCCAAGTACAAGGGAAAGGAGGGTGAAGCGCCCCGCCTCAACAAGCTCGGCACCGGAGCCTGGGAGAAGCTGAAAGACCGCACCAAGACGAAGATAAAGGATATTGCCCGCGACTTGATAAAACTCTACTCGCAACGCCGCGAGGAGAAGGGGTTCCAATACAGTCCCGACAGCTTCCTGCAACGGGAGTTGGAAGCCTCCTTCATCTATGAGGATACCCCCGACCAAAGCAAGGCTACTTCCGACGTGAAGGCCGACATGGAGAGTGCCCGTCCGATGGACCGCCTGGTGTGCGGTGACGTGGGCTTCGGCAAGACGGAGGTGGCTGTTCGTGCCGCTTTCAAGGCTGTGGCGGACAATAAGCAGGTGGCTGTACTGGTGCCCACTACCGTACTTGCCTATCAGCATTTCCAGACCTTCAAGGAGCGCTTGAAAGGCTTGCCTTGCCGGGTGGAGTATCTGAGTCGTGCCCGCACCGCTGCTCAGGCAAAGGCTGTAGTGAAAGGGCTTGCCGAAGGGGAAGTGAATATTCTTATCGGTACCCACCGTATCCTGGGAAAAGACGTTAAGTTCAAAGACCTTGGTTTGTTGATTATTGATGAGGAGCAGAAGTTCGGCGTCTCCGTCAAGGAGAAACTCCGCCAATTGAAGGTGAATGTGGATACGCTGACCATGACGGCTACACCCATTCCCCGTACCTTGCAGTTTTCGCTGATGGGTGCGCGCGACTTGAGCGTCATCCAGACACCGCCGCCTAACCGCTATCCCATCCAGACGGAAGTGCACACCTTCAACGAGGAAATCATTGCCGACGCCGTCAATTTTGAGATGAGCCGTAACGGGCAGGTATTCTTCGTGAATAACCGTATTTCCAATCTGTTTGAGTTGAAGGCCATGATAGAGCGGCACATTCCCGACTGCCGTGTCTGTATCGGACACGGACAGATGGAGCCTGCCGAACTGGAGAAGATAATCTTTGATTTCGTCAATTACGATTACGATGTGCTGCTTGCCACTACCATCATCGAAAGTGGCATCGACATACCCAATGCCAATACCATTATCATCAACCAGGCGCAGAACTTCGGCCTCAGTGACTTGCACCAGATGCGCGGACGTGTGGGGCGGAGCAATAAAAAAGCTTTCTGTTACCTGCTGGCACCGCCTTTGTCCTCCCTTACTCCCGAAGCAAAACGACGCCTGCAAGCCATCGAGAACTTCTCCGACCTGGGCAGTGGCATCCACATTGCCATGCAGGACCTTGACATCCGTGGCGCAGGCAATATGCTCGGTGCCGAACAGAGTGGTTTCATTGCCGACCTAGGCTACGAGACGTATCAAAAGATTCTTTCCGAAGCTGTGCACGAACTGAAGACCGACGAGTTTGCCGACCTTTATGCCGAAGAACTGAAAGCAGACGGAGGCGTCATCAGTGGAGAACAGTTTGTCGACGAATGCCAGGTGGAAAGTGACCTCGAACTTCTGTTGCCTGCCGATTACGTGACTGGCAGCAGCGAGCGTATGTTGCTCTATCGCGAGTTGGACGGATTGACACTCGACAAGGATGTGGATGCTTTCCGTTCCCGCCTCGAAGACCGCTTCGGCCCGATTCCTCCCGAAACGGAAGAACTGCTGCGCATCGTTCCCTTGCGACGCCTGGCTGCCCGCCTCGGCGTGGAGAAAGTCTTTCTGAAAGGTGGGCGCATGTCCCTGTTCTTCGTCTCCAATCCGGACAGCCCGTACTATCAGAGCCAGGCTTTCGGTAAGGTCATTGCCTACATGATGAAGTACACCCGGCGTTGTGACCTGCGCGAACAGAACAACAAACGGAGTATGTTGGTGAAGGATGTCAAGACGGTAGAAGAAGCTGTCTGTGTGTTGCAGGAGGTAGTGGCAATGCAGGTGGAAGAGTAAACTGTTGCCACTCCTGCCACTAACGTCCGAACTGCAAGGCGAATCCCAAATTGAAGAAAGTGATGTTGTTTTTGAACCAGCTATGGTCTACTCCGTCATCATAGCCGTCCGTGTTGTAAAGTCGTGCATCGGGGTTGGCAAACCAGTCTGCTGTCAGGAAATCACAGCGAATCATACCCGAGAGTTTACGGCTGATGCGGAACTCATAGCCTGCTGCGAAAGTTATTCCACAATATCCTTTATGGAAAAGGTGTCCGTTCCGTTCACCGCGTTTATATGTCCGTTCCTGATAGTTCATATACCCGATGCCGAACGAGAGGAACAGTCCTTGATTCCCGTTGCTCCACAAGGGCCGGTATGTGATGTTGGGGCGTATGCAGTGCAGATGTGCCTTATCCGGCAGGCGTGCCATGCGTAGATAGTCATATTGAAGTCCTGCGGCAAATAGGGGCGTGATGTAGTAGCGGCCTTCTGTCATCAGGTCATATCCCACCCGGTTGCCATTCTTGCTGAAGAAGTCGTTACGGTTTCCCTCTACATGAGGTAAGGATACACCGCCACCGAAGATGATACTGTAATTTTGCGGCAGGCATTCGCTTTGTGCCAGCAGACCTGTCGCTCCAATGGGGAGTAGGGATAGGCAGAGGAGGAGGAATCGTTTCATGCAGTTGCTGTGAGTTTCTTGGAAATATCGTATTTTTATCGTTTCCCGTATAGCTTGTCTATCAAATCCGTCCGTCCTATCCGGCGCAGTTCGTTTATGATGTTCCTGCGCTCTTCGGGTTTGTACCAGAAGAAGAATTGGCGTTGAGCCAGTTTCTCGCGCTGCGTTTTGGCACTGAATACCGGTTCCAGCGTATAAGGATGGAAGCCCGTGTACCATGCTTCGGTGGCAACGGTCATGGGAGTAGGGGTAAAGTCTTGCACTTGTTCCAGATGGAAGTCCAGTCGCTTGGTGATGACGGCAAGTTCTGCCATATCTTCCTCCTTGCATCCGGGATGGCTGCTGATGAAATAAGGAATAAGCTGCTGGCGTAGTCCTTCTTCATGGTTAATCCTGTCGAATATCTTCTTAAACTCACCGAACTGGCTGAACGGAGGCTTGCGCATGATGTTGAGCACGCGGTCTGACGTATGCTCCGGTGCTACCTTCAGGCGACCGCTGACATGGCGGGCAATGAGTTCGCGGGTATATTCCTGCGTACTTTTGTTAGTGTTCGGGTCCTTGCTCTGGTGCAGCAGCAGGTCATAGCGTACACCGCTGCCAATGAAGGACTTCTTGATGCCGGGCAGGGCATCTACGGCATGATAGATGTCGAGCAGCGGACGGTGGTCCGTATTCAGGTTGGGGCATACCTTGGGGTAGATGCACGACGGGCGTTTGCATTTCCTGCAGACGGCCTCATCCCGTCCCTTCATGCGGTACATATTGGCCGACGGGCCTCCCAAATCGCTCAAATAACCCTTGAAGTCTGGCAGCTCCGTGATGGCTTTCACCTCTTTCAGAATGCTCTCCTTGCTGCGGCTTACGATGAATTTGCCCTGGTGTGCGGAGATGGTGCAGAAGGCACATCCTCCGAAACATCCGCGATGCAGGTTGACGGAGAACTTTATCATGTCGTATGCCGGAATACGTTTTCCCTTGTATTTGGGATGGGGTAGGCGCGTGTATGGCAAGTCGAAAGAACGGTCGAGTTCAGCTTCCGTCAAAGGGGGATAGGGAGGATTGACTACTACCGTCAGCTTGCCGCTCTTTTGCAAGATGCGGGATGCTGTATATTTGTTGCTTTCCTCCTCGATATGACGGAAGTTGGCAGCTTCTTTCTTTTTATCTTTCAGACATTCTTCATGGGAAAAGAGGGTGATATCCCCTTCTTGTACCACTACTTCCTTGTCAAGGTAAACCATTTGGGGAATATCGGCGATGAGCTTTTTGAAGCTTGGGGCGTCCATCTGTGTCTGTTGGCGTTTCAGCCTTTCCGCAAGTTCCACCACCGGTTTCTCTCCCATACCGTAGATGAGTGAGTCGGCTCCGCTGTCGAGGAGGATGCTGGGGCGTACACGGTCCTGCCAATAGTCATAGTGCGTCAGGCGGCGCATGCTTGCCTCGATGCCGCCCAGTACGACGGGGACATCGGGGAATAGCTTCTTTAATATCTGGGTATATACAATGGAAGGGTACTCCGGACGCATATCCGGACGTGCATCCGGGGTATAGGCGTCATCACTGCGCAAGCGTTTGTTGGCAGTATATTTGTTGACCATCGAATCCATACAGCCGGGACTGATGCCGAAGAACAGACGGGGACGTCCCAGTTTTTTGAAGTCGCGCAAGTCGTCGCGCCAGTTGGGTTGGGGGATGATGGCTACGCGCAATCCTTCTGCTTCGAGGATGCGGCCTATGACAGCGGCTCCAAAAGAAGGGTGATCCACGTAGGCGTCACCGCTGAAAAGTATTACATCCAATTCGTCCCAACCACGCAGTTCTACTTCTTTCTTGGTAGTAGGAAGCCAGTCTGTAAGGCGATATTCTTTCATTTGCACATTAAAAACTGTAATGTCATCCGTTCTCCGTCGTAAATCTCACGGAAGCCTATCTGCTGCTCGGAAAGATACTCTTTCATGTCATTGAAGGCAGCAGCGTCGTCCATGATGATTTCCAGCTTCTCGCCTTTTCCGGCCTCGCACATGGCTTTGATGGCAGGGATTAAAGGGCTGTAATGCTGTTGTCCGCAGGTGTCGATGGTTTTCATTTATTCTTCTTCTATGGTGTCTTGTTGGGAAAGCCATTGCAGATAGAGCTTGATGAGCTGTTGTAGTCCGAAGGCCTTCATGTTGTTGTGATAGATAACGTCGATACAGAGGTCGAGCAGGTCTTTGCTGTCTTCCTCTTGCGAGGCGATGAGGGAGCGGATGTTCAGTTTCAACTTGTCGAGCACGGTTTCGTCCACAATACCGTTGCTGTCGATGAGATGGCGGAAGAGGCCGTATTTCTCGATGGTGGCAAGATTCTCTTCAGAAACTTCTAAACTACGGGTTCCGCTGGGGTTGGCTTGTATAGTGTACATGATGTTTAATGTTTAGTGGTTAATGTTTAATGATTAATGGAAGCAAAGATAGTTTTTTCACTACAGATTACACAGATTTTCACAGATTATTTATAGGGATTGCTATTTTGTCTGTGTTAATCTGTGTAATCTGTGGTGAGAAAGCGGAGTATGGATGCCATAATTACATTTCTGGATGTTTCTTCCCGGATGCTTTCAAAAGGGAATCCCATGACAAAAGTGCGATAATCACTGCCTTGATAGGCTACGGCGGCGGGTGTGTTGCCGATGGCATAGGTCATGACTGGAAAAGCGGGAGACATGGGCAGGATGCAATCAGGGGAAGTGACCGGATAGCTTTGCTCATTCGGCAGGCGGGGAAGGGTGAAGGTATGCCCCAGTCCCCGGACAGCGATTTTGTCCCCGTCTGTTTTCAGAGAGTTGCCATGCCGGTACTTCAAGATATTCTGAATAAATTCTTTATTGCCCTGCGAGCTGTCCATATCGCTGCCTACGTAGGCACCGCTGACCAGGAGATGACCTCCCGACTGGCAATAGGAAGTCAGTATGCGCTGCATGGGCGAGGAGAATGTTTTGTAGTAGGTATTGCGTGCCGGATTGCTGGAATTGTCTTCTTTCTCAAGTCCGAGGATATAGTCCACTATCGGATAATCCTCTAATGAGAGGATGCCCTTTTTCACAGCCTCGTCGCTGCATGAGACGAAGCTGTAATTTCCGGCTGCCTGGATGGCTTTGCCATGTACGAAGGGGTAATCGAAAGTGTTTCCGATGATTTTCATGCCTTCGTATTCGTCACTGCTCTCTCCCAGACGTCGTCCTGCTTCCTTCCGGCTAAAATTCTGCTGGGCGCCGCAGAGGGAGATGTCATAGAGATAGGGTACGCCGGGATCTTGTGACAAGTCGAAGCCTGCCGCATCGGGGGTGTCTATAACGGCAGGCCCGCTGATGCGGTCAAATCCGTTGACGATAAGTATCTGTCCTTTTTCACGCTTTGCCTTGTAGGCGGCAAGAATTTCCGAAGGGAAGCTTTCGCCACCCCGGTTTACGGCGGTTACTTTAAAGGAATAGACGATGCCCGGTTCTATTTTTACGGTGTGGGATGGGGAGCTGACGCGTACGCCATTGTCAAATCCTCCACGACCGATACGTGTATATACAATGTATTCACGTGGTTTGGCAGTCGGCTCCAACGGGTCTTCCTCTCCTTGCCAGGAAAGCTCTAAAGTATTCTTCTTTTGACCGAAGCGGATGGCAAAGTGGCTGACGGGAAGGGGTTGGACAACGTAGTCTCTGCCGTGCTGGCTGCATATGTATTGCAGAATAGCTTTATAGAGCGCACGCCCGACGGTGAACTTGAAGTTAGGGTCATGTCCCAAGCGCATATCTGCGAAGTTCTGGTGCGACAACAGTTCTACGATGGTGGAAGGGACGGCGGGCAGGCGTGTTTCACTGTAGTTGCGGTTCCATAGGCTGCGGCGTGTCCAGTCTACGTTGAAGGTAGAGCGGATATCACGCTGCAACTGCGTTAGCAGAATGTCCGAAAGGTCACGGGAGGCATGGCGGTCTGTACCGGCATGCAGTCGGCCGTTGTTGAAGTTGGTGGTATAAATGCCGAGAGTGCCTATAATCTCATCTTCCTTACTGAAACCGGCATCGCTATGCAGGGCCATACTCATTTCAAAGGGGATGCCCAAACCTTCTTCCGTCGGGTTGAATAGTGATTTTCCTGCAAGGTAATTCACTGTACGGGAACGTACGTTGATGTCGTCGTTCATATCATTCTTTCCCTCATAGCCTCCATAGACGGGATAGGGCATGCCTGCCCATTGGGCAAAGTAGCGTGCGCCTTCCAGGTATCTGGGCAAGCCGCTGGTTTGTCCTCCGCGGGCAATGTTGCCCATGCCTCCTCCAAAGCGGACGGCATCGGCACAGACCACGCCTTTCTCTTTGCTTTCGTTGCTCAATACCACCATGCCGTAGTCGTTCCGGCCTTTGTCAAAAGTGAATGTGCCGAGGTACACCCATGTGCCGCTTCCTATTTGCTGGTTCACCTTGAACTCCGTGACGCCTCCATTGTGAAATACAAGATATTTGGCATCGCTTACGCTGCCCGGCAGTGTTTGGTAAGATACGTATACAGCATATTCTCCCGTTTCCGGAATATCGGGTACCCATTCGGCAAAAGCCTTGTCTTTCTTCTTTTCAGTTTTGGCAAAGCGTGCCGTGCCGGAGAGGAAAGGGTTTTCATTGTCCTGATAGATTCGTTTCCGTTGGGCAAATCCGGGTCGGGAGGTCTGTTCCCAACGTGCTTTCCGGCTTTTCACGTCCAGATAAAGGGAACCTTGTCCTCCATGTCCGCTCAGGCTACCGTCATTGTCTACGATGACTTCCTGCTTCTGCGTGTCCCTTTCGCGGGGAGTGAATACATTGGCTCCTGCATTCTCCAGCATGGGCAGGAGGTAGGGCAGGATGAAGGATTGGGTGAACTGGTCTTCTGTAGTGCAGAACAGCCTCGGGCGTTGCCATCCCCATTTGTCCTTGTCATTGATATAATATTTCCCGTGGCTTTGCCAAAGGGCGATGTGGCGTCCTTCCAGTCCGCGGGTGATGTCGTAGGGGCGCGAGGTACGGGTTACCCAGGGGGTACCTTTGTATTCCAGGTGGCTGAACAGACGTGCCTTGTCTTTCTTCCCTTTCCGGTAGAGGTTGGGGATAAGCTCTTCGATGCTCTTCCCGTCAGCAAAGACGGTGAGGTCGAAATAGTTCACCGGTCCTGGCAGGATTTGTCCCAGATGGCGGTAAATGGCATCAACGGTTTCAGGCCGTAGAGGCTGGTAGGCAAAGCGCTCGTTTGTATAGACAAGCAATTTCTTCTTCCGGAAGTCAATGCGGAAACTATCCAGCTTGCAGGTACCGATGTTGGCCGTATGGGTGGTGTATTCCCTAAAGAATGTCTGGAGGCGTTCTTCCACATTCTGCTCTAGTTCTTGTGCCGGAAGGAGGAATCCACACAAGAGCCATATGCCGGTTAGGATAAGTTTTTTCATATTGATGAAATATTGAAGTTGCCAATATCTGCTTTTATCAGACGGTGGTGCGTGCAAAAGTACATAAAAGAAAGCTTCACTGATGAGCGGGTTACTTTCTTTTTATTATTTTGCAGACATATAAGTAAGTCTTAAGAATTAAAAAGCATTAATCGGCAATCTTTTTCAGTTCTGTCAGTTCCGTAACTTTGTCCGGATAGAGGATGGCGTTGTGCGCAGCCATTTGAGCTGCTTTCTTATGGATTGGGTCCATTCCTTCGGGAGAATATGGGTTTTCTGTTACATTCTGATGGGTCAATGCCTCAAACCATGTGCAGGCAGCTGTATATCTGCCTATGGTTAAGTCAAGGTGGTATCCGTCCCTATTCATATGGTCGCCGATAAAGGAGGTACGTGCATTTTGTATGGCGGTTCCCGAAGGGATAATTTTCTTGATACCCACCAGGTTGGCGGCTTTCTTTACTGCATCCACAATGCTGGTGTACATTTTCATTTGGTTCTGGTCATAGTTTTTGAATCCGGTGTGGTTGGCATTGGTAGCATAAGCCCATGTCTGGTGCACCATTAATACGGTTTCCTTTCCAATTCGTTCCCTGATATAGTTAACCAATTCAGGTAGGGAAGCTTTGTAGCTGTCATAGATACCAGACAAAGGGCTGGCCTGCTGAACACTGATATAGTCCCATTTCTCATCGGCCAGTGCTTTCTCAATAGTCATTGACCGGGTTTCTGTTTTTTCCCCGTCTTTCTCTACTTTGCGATAGGCATAGGCCGGAGCGTTGTTGCGTATGTTTTGCACGTGCCGTTCCAGTGAACATCCTCCGATAAACATATTGCCGATAATCATGGTGATACCTTCAGCTTCTCCCAGTTCGTGCAAATATTGCTCTACTGCATCTTGTGAAAAGCTGTTGCCTATTGCCAATACTTTGATGGTGTCGTTATTGGCATGGCATCCATTTGCAAACAATGTAAATGGCGTGAGTAGGAATAAAATGACAAGGATGTTGATAGCATACTTTTTCATAATGGTGTTTGTTTTTAAGTTTTGTCGTTTCGATAAATAAGTAACAAAATTATTTGATTGTTTTTATATCTGCAAATATTCCTTGGGAATATAAGAAGGCTGAGACATGAAAAAATGAGATGCATTGCCGGAGCAATACATCTCATCCTATTGTTAATATTTTATCCGTTTATAGCGGAATGTATTCCACAAAGGCTTCCATCGCCTCATAGGAAGCAAGTCCGAGGCTGTCATACAAGGCAGCTGTTCCGCGGTTACGGTCCTCGCTGCGTTGCCAGAACAGACGTTCGTCATTGCCCAGGAACGGTGCGCTTTCCATCTGCGATTGATGCTTCAGGATAGAGTTACGCTTGGCACGCAGTTCTTCCGGGCTGATGGGCACAGCCATCTCGATGTTTTCGATTTCCCATTCGGCCCATGCACCGCGGTACATCCAGATGCGGCATTCCTTCAACCATTTGGCACCTTCTTCTTTTTCCAAGTCAATGGCGGCAAATACGGCGTCCGTACAAACACGGTGTGTGCCGTGCGGGTCGGCTAGGTCGCCGGCAACGAAAATCTGATGGGGTTTCACTTCACGCAATAGGTTGCGTACAATTTCCACGTCTGCTTCGCTGATAGGATTCTTCTGTATCTTGCCCGTTTCGTAGAATGGCAGGTCAAGGAAATGACAGTGATCCAGAGGGATATTATTGTATGTACATGCAGTGCGTGCCTCGCCACGGCGAATCAGTCCCTTGATGGTCAAGATGTCGCGTGTATCCATGTCACCGTCTTTCTTCTCCTTCAAGTATTTACGGATTTCAGTATATTTGTCATTGATGACCTGGTCTTCGCTGTTGTTGAAGATTTGGTTGAACCCGTTGATGAAGTGCAGGAAGCGGATAACTTCTTCATCGCCTACGGCAATGTTACCGGAAGTTTCGTAAGCCACATGCACGTCATGTTTCTGCTCTACCAGACGACGGATGGTGCCTCCCATGGAGATAACGTCATCATCGGGATGCGGAGAGAATACGACCACGCGTTTGGGATAGGGCTTTGCACGTTCAGGGCGATAGGTGTCGTCTGCGTTCGGCTTGCCGCCCGGCCATCCGGTGATGGTATGCTGCAGGTCATTGAATATCTTGATGTTCACGTTATAGGCTGAGCCGAACAATGCCAGCAGTTCACTCAAACCGTTTTCATTGTAGTCCTTGTTGGTCAGCTTCAGAATGGGTTTTCCGGTGAGTTGGCATAGCCAGACGATGGCGCTGCGGATGAGCTTGTCGTTCCATTCGCAGGAAGTTACCAGCCAGGGGCGTTGGATACGTGTCAAGTTGGCGGCGGCAGACAAGTCGATAGCTACATGTGCATTGTTGTGGGTCTGTAGATAAGATGCAGGGATAGTATCTGTTACCGGACCTTCAACGCATTCTTTCACCTTTTGTGCTTTCTCCTCACCCCATGCCAGTAGATATATTTTCTTTGCCGAGAGGATGGTGGCTACTCCCATGGTGATGGAGCTGATGGGGGTATTTTCAATGCTACCGAACATTTTGGAAGCTTCATTGCGGGAATCGCTGTCCAGCAATATCAGACGGGTGGTAGAGTTCTGGCGTGAACCCGGTTCGTTGAAACCGATGTTACCTACACGACCAATGCCCAGCAAAGCGATATCTAAGCCACCGAAACTTTCAATGCGCTGCTCGTAAAGACGGCAATATTCAAAGATGGCGTCTTTGGCGATGGTGCTGTCGGGGGTGAAAACATTCTGTTTGTCAATGTCCACATGGTCTATCAGCATTTCCTTCAATGCGTTGAAGTTGCTGTTGATGGCATTGGGAGCTAATGGATAATATTCGTAGAGGTTGAATATGACTACGTTGCGGAAACTTAATCCCTCTTCCTGGTGCATACGTACCAAGTCTGCATATACATTGCGCGGAGAGTTACCGCCTGCCAGTGCCAAGACACAGAAACGTCCCGCCTTTTGCTTGTCACGGATTAACTGTGCAATGTCAAGGGCAATCTGGTTGGCGCCTTCTTCCGCAGACTCATAAATATCTGTCGGGATTTTTTCCAGTCGGGTCAATACCGACCGTTCAAATGCATTCTCAGGTCTATAGTACCTGGGGGAGACTCTGTTGAGAGTGATTTGAGAGCTTAGATTGGTTTTCATAAAATTTATTATTAATAAATGATTAAGTATTGAACTGTTCTTTCAATCAACAAATATACGAAAAACAATGTTCATCCGCATATTGCTGAAGATTAATTAAGAAATACTGGTCGTCCCATATCTCATATGGGTTTTGACGGTTGTACGGAAAGTGTCTTCGGTCATTCCATAAAGTCACGGCCAACCGCCACCGTGAGTATGGATTTTACGTTGGGTCAACATAGGATTTAGGGGTTAGAATTATTAAATTAATCATGTTGTCGCTTTGACATTGTTTCGAAGGACAAAAATAGGTACTTTTTGGAGAAGATGTACTCCTTCTTTTGGGTATTTTCATTAAATACTCTAAAAAAGAGGATTTGGTGCATTTTGTATAATGTCTCGTTCGTTTGGGGTATAAGTGAGGATAATCATATAAAAATAGACCATTCATCGCACTTTTTGTCGTTTGGGTTTGTTATATTTGTGTGTGTTTATAAACTCTAAAATATCAATGTATGAAAAGCTGGAAAGTAGAAGCAGCCATCATAGCCGTGGGGCTGCTTTTGTTGGGAATCATGGTAAAAGGCGGTATCAACAATTTTGTGAATAAGGACCGTGTGGTCAGTGTGAAAGGGCTGGCCGAAATGGAAGTGCCTGCCGACAAGGTAGTCTGGCCTCTTGTCTACAAAGACATAGGTAATGACCCTGCACTGCTTTATGCCAATATGGAGAAGAAAAACACTGCCGTCGTGAGTTTCCTTGAAAACAACGGTATTGAGAAGGAGGAAATCAGTATTGCACCGCCCGAAGTGATTGACATGCAGGCCGAACGTTACGTTGACCGCAACGTGGCCTATCGTTATAATGCCACGTCTGTCATCACTGTCACTTCCAAGAATGTGGATAGGGTGCGTAAGCTCATGTCGGGGCAGGCTGAACTCTTGAAGCAGGGTATTGCCATCACGGGAGGGGATTATAAATATAATGTGTCTTATGAATTCACCGGTCTCAACGAAGTGAAGCCCAGAATGATAGAGGAGGCCACGAAGAACGCTCGTGCTGCAGCCGAGAAGTTTGCCAAGGATTCGGACAGTGAACTGGGGAAAATCCGCAATGCCTCGCAAGGGCAGTTCTCCATAAGTGACCGCGATGCCTATACTCCTTATATAAAAAGCGTACGTGTAGTGACTACTGTGAACTATTATTTGAAGAAATAACGAACTCGTCCGCATCTTTCCAAGCGGGAAACTTTAGCCTGAACTCCTGCAGGGAGGAAAGGTTGAGGGAGGCGGTGGCAATCGCCTCTTCGTTGTCGGGCACAGTGGCAAGCACTTCCCCCTTCGGAGAGTAGACCACACTGCCTCCGCTGTGTGGAATGTCTCTGCCGTCCTTGCCGATACGGTTGACACCGCAGACATAACTGATGTTTTCCAGCGCGCGCGCTTGCAGCAGGATGTCCCAGACTTTCCGGCGGGGAATGGGCCAGTTGGCGACGTAAATCAGGAGGTCGTATTCATTGCTCGTATTGCGGCTCCAGACCGGGAAACGAAGGTCATAGCATACAAGCAGCAGTATATTCCAGCCGCGATATCGGATGATGGGACGCCGGTTGCCGGGGGTGAAATGTTCTGTCTCGTGCCCCATCCGGAAGAGGTGGCGTTTGTCGTAATAGTAAGCATTGCCTTCGGGCGTAAGGAAGAATGCGCGGTTGTAGTAGGATGGCTTTCCGCCTTCCGAGGCTGTTTCGCAGGCAATATAGCTGCCGGCAAGAGCAAGCCGGTACTCTTCGGACCATTGGCGCAGTGTTGCGATGGTTTCTCCCGTTGTGGGTTCGGCCAAGCTGGCGGTGTCCATACTAAAGCCGGTGGAGAATGTTTCCGGTAAAACAACAATCTCCGTTGTTCCACGAAGAGTTTCTAACTTCTCGCGGAGACGACGGAGATTTTCTTGTTTATTTTCCCAGACAATGTCTGTTTGCAAGATGCTTATTCGCATGGCATTAATGCTTAATACCTGATTAGATATTTCCTAAATCAAAATTTTCGGGATTTTTTCCTTTAAAGTTCTTGAAGTACAGTTTTATCTCGCGCATATCCTTTTCGATGTCTCCGGTAGGCATGACAGCCTTGGTAGAGGAGATGGTCTTGGAAGGATAATCAATCCCGATAAGCATGATGGGCACTTGTGCTTTAAGTGCTATGTAATAAAAACCTTTCTTCCAGTTGGGATTGGCTTTACGGGTTCCTTCCGGTGTAATAGCCAGGTGGAAATGCTTGCTGTTTGCAAACTTTTCGGTCATTTGGTCCACTAAGGAAGATTTACGTCCCCGGTTCACCGGAATGCCGCCAACGGCTTTGAATATCAGTCCCAGAGGAAAAAAGAACCATTCCTTTTTCATCATGAAACTGGTCTTGCGACCGATGGCACCATAAAACAATTTACCGATAAATAAGTCCCAATTGGAAGTATGGGGTGCCGCACAAATTACACATTTGTCGTAGTCGGGCACCGTCACGTTTGTCTTCCAGCCCAGCAGGCGATAATAAATGAAGCTATAAAAGGCTTTCTTCATCTTATTTCAGTTTGCCCATTGCGTCAATAATTTCGTCTACTTTTGCATTGAAGTCAGCACGAAGTTTTTTGTAGAAACCTTTTACATTTCCTGGCTCGGTGTGGCTGATGCGGCTTATGAATTCATCTTGCATTTTCAGAATTTCAGCCATCAGTTCATCGGCTTTTTGTTTGTCTGTTCCAGGCACATATAAGCTGTTTACAAGACACTCTGTGAACAATTCACCTGCAATATAGTTTATATTCTTCTTTACTTCTTTTCTACTTGCCATAATCTTTACGTTTAAAATGAATAATCTGAATTATTTTCGGTAAAGATAATGTTTTTCTTTGTTAGTGTAGAGCAAAAAAGGGTTTTTATGTGTTTTTAATTTAGTAGTTTTGTGGAATTATTCCACAAACTGTGGACACATTCCACAGGGAAAAATGGAGGATGCCACCATGAATAAAGAACTGCCGTCTGCTTTTCTGCTTGATATATAGTTTGTTAGACGTAATGGATGAGATAGTGATAGATTGGCATCGGATTTGCTTTAATAGAAAGAAACAGGGTTAAATTTAATATACAAACAAGCATGAGACAGTTTTTTACGAAAAAAGAATTGAAACTAAAGAAGAAGAGGTTGCTGATGATGGTTGCCTGCATGGCGGTATTGTTGGCAGGTTACGTTATTCTGACTTGGCCTAAGAAGGTGGAATCGGAAGCTCCTACCGTGATTGTGGAATCTGCGGAAAAAGGAGATGTGGAGATATATGGCGAGTACGTGGGACGTATTCGCGCTCAGCAGTTTGTAGAGGTACGTGCGCGTGTGGAAGGGTATTTGGAGAATATGCTTTTCGCAGAAGGAACATATGTCACCAAGAACCAGGTACTTTTTGTGATAAACCAGGACCAGTATAGGGCAAAGGCTGACAAAGCTCGTGCACAGTTAAAGAAGGATGAAGCGCAGGCATTGAAGGCAAAGCGCGATTTGGAGCGTATCCGCCCCCTCTATGCGCAGAACGCTGCCAGCCAGCTGGATTTGGACAATGCCCAGGCTGCTTACGAGACTGCAGAAGCCTCAGTAGCGATGAGCCAGGCCGATTTGGACCAGGCTGAATTGGAATTGGGATATACGTTGGTCCGTTCTCCGCTATCGGGACATATCAGTGAAAGAAATGTGGATTTGGGAACATTGGTCGGACCGGGAGGCAAGTCCTTGCTGGCTACGGTTGTGAAAAGTGATACGGTTCTGGTAGATTTCAGCATGACGGCATTGGATTACCTGAAAAGCAAGGAACGGAATATCGATATAGGGCGTCAGGACTCTACACGTTCCTGGCAGCCGAACATTACGATTACTTTGGCGGATAATACCGTCTATCCTTATAAGGGCTATGTGGATTTTGCCGAACCTCAGGTGGACCCTCAGACCGGAACATTCTCCGTGCGTGCCGAAATGCCGAACCCTAACAAAGTGTTGTTACCGGGGCAGTTTACAAAGGTTAAGCTATTGCTGGATGTACGTGAGGGTGCTGTCGCCGTTCCTCAAAAGGCGGTTACCATTGAGAAAGGTGGTGCATATATTTTTGTGATGCGCCGGGACTCTACGGTTGAAAAGCGTTTCATTGAACTGGGACCTGAATTTGGCAACAATTGGGTGGTTGAGCGTGGTCTGGTTGCCGGAGAACAAATTGTGACGGAAGGTTTCCACAAGCTGACTCCGGGTATGAAAGTACGTGCCCAGGCTGCCGTTCCTAAAAAGGAGGAAGAGCAGACGAGTGATTCTCTGAACAAGCAGGTTGTTTCCGAAACGAAGCCGACCGCTCCTGCTGAGAATAAATCAAAGGACAACAACCCTTCAAAGTAATGATGCCATGAAAGTAAGTTTCTTTATAGACCGCCCGGTATTCTCGGCGGTGATATCGATTGTGATTGTGATTGTCGGTATCATTGGCCTGACGATGCTGCCGGTAGACCAATATCCGCAGATAACGCCTCCCGTAGTGAAAATCAGCGCTTCCTATCCGGGAGCCAGTGCGCTGACTGTTTCGCAGGCGGTGGCAACCCCTATCGAGCAGGAGATAAACGGCACTCCCGGCATGTTGTACATGGAGTCCAACAGTTCCAATTCCGGTGGCTTTTCGGCTACGGTCACTTTCGACGTGTCTGCCGACCCGGATTTGGCTGCCGTAGAAATACAGAACCGTGTGAAACTGGCGGAGAACCGTTTGCCGGCCGAAGTGATTCAGAACGGTATTTCTGTGGAAAAGCAGGCTCCCAGCCAGTTGATGACCATCTGTCTGACTTCCAGTGACCCGAAGTTCGACGAAATTTATCTGAGTAACTTTGCCACTATCAATGTGCTCGACTTGTTGCGCCGTATCCCCGGTGTGGGACGTGTTTCCAACATCGGCAGCCGCTACTATGCCATGCAGATATGGGCGTTGCCCGACAAACTTGCCAACTTTGGCCTGACGGTGCAAGACTTGCAGAATGCCCTGAAGGACCAGAACCGTGAGTCTGCTGCGGGTGTTTTGGGGCAACAGCCGGTGAAGGGACTCGACATTACTATCCCTATCACTACCCAGGGACGTTTAAGTTCGGTAAAGCAGTTTGAGGACATTGTAGTCCGTGCCAATGCCAACGGTTCCATCATCCGTCTGCGCGATGTGGCGCGTGTTTCATTGGAAGCATCTTCCTATAGTACGGAAAGTGGAATCAACGGCGAGAATGCCGCCGTGCTCGGTATCTATATGCTTCCCGGGGCCAATGCCATGGAGGTTGCGAAGAGCGTAAAGGCTGCTATGGAGGAAATCAGTGCAAATTTCCCTGAAGGGATGAGCTATGAGATTCCCTTCGACATGACGACTTATATTTCCGAATCCATTCACGAAGTGTACAAGACGTTGTTCGAAGCGCTGATTCTGGTGGTGCTGGTCGTATTCCTTTCCTTGCAAAGCTGGCGTGCGACGGTGATACCGATTGTTGCGGTACCTATTTCCCTGATTGGTACCTTCGGTTTCATGCTTATTTTCGGCTTCTCTCTGAACATACTGACTTTGCTTGGATTGATTCTCGCCATCGGTATTGTGGTGGATGATGCCATTGTGGTGGTGGAGAATGTAGAACATCTTATGGAGACGGAGAAATTGAGCCCGTATGAAGCTACCAAAAAGGCGATGAACGGATTGGCAAGTGCCTTGATTGCCACATCATTGGTGCTCTGTGCCGTGTTTGTGCCGGTAAGTTTCTTGAGCGGAATCACCGGACAGTTATACCGTCAGTTTACCATTACTATCGCCGTTTCCGTATTGCTTTCTACGGTAGTGGCCCTGACGCTTAGTCCCGTCATGTGTTCGCTCATATTGAAGCCCGACAGTGGAAAGAAAAAGAACATAGTTTTCCGCAAAATCAATGAATGGCTGAACTTGGGCAATCACAAATACGTGGCTGTCATTAACCGGGTCATCAGGAATCCCCGCCGCTTGATGAGTGCGTTCGGCCTGGTACTGGTTGCCATTTTCATTATCCACCGGTTGGTGCCTACCAGTTTCCTGCCGGTAGAAGACCAGGGCTATTTTAAGATAGAGTTGGAGTTGCCGGAAGGTGCTACTTTGGAGCGAACCCGTGTGGTGACCGACCGTGCCGTGCAATACTTGGAGAAGAATCCCTATGTGGCCTATGTGCAGAACGTGACGGGTAGCAGCCCCCGTGTGGGTAGCAACCAGGCACGCAGTGAGCTGACGGTTATTCTGAAACCGTGGGAAGAGCGTAAGGGGATTTCCATCGATAAGATAATGGAGAATGTGGAGCAGGATTTGAAGGAATATCCCGAATGCAAGGTCTATCTTTCCACGCCTCCGGTCATTCCGGGATTGGGTACCTCGGGAGGTTTCGAAATGCAGCTTGAGGCGCGTGGAGAGGCGACGTTTGACAACTTGGTGCAGGCGGCAGATACGCTGATGTATTATGCCCAGAAGCATAAGGAGCTGACGGGGCTTTCATCATCCTTGCAGTCTGAAATACCGCAACTTTATTTTGATGTGGACCGTGATAAGGTGAAAATGCTGGGTGTGCCCCTGGCGGATGTATTCTCTACCATGAAGGCCTATACCGGTTCAGTATATGTGAATGACTTCAATATGTTCAACCGTATATATAAGGTGTATATCCAGGCCGAGGCTCCTTATCGTGAGCATAAGGACAATATCAACTTGTTCTTTGTAAAGGCAAAAGACGGAGTGATGGTGCCGCTTACTTCCTTGGGAAATGCCTCTTATACCACCGGTCCGGGCAGTATCAAGCGTTTCAATATGTTTACCACTGCCGTCATCCGCGGTTCTGCGGCACAAGGCTACAGTTCCGGCCAGGCAATGGAGATTATGGAGCAGATTGCACGTAACCACTTGCCGGACAATATCGGTCTGGAGTGGAGTGGCCTTTCCTATCAGGAAAAGAAGGCGGGAGGACAGACGGGTCTTGTGCTTACGCTGGTATTCCTTTTCGTATTCCTCTTTTTGGCTGCGCAATATGAAAGTTGGACGGTGCCTATCGCTGTATTGCTTTCACTGCCGGTTGCCGCTTTGGGTGCCTATCTGGGCGTTGTGATATGCGGATTGGAGAATGATATTTATTTCCAAATCGGCTTGGTGATGCTGGTGGGGCTTGCGGCAAAGAATGCCATTTTGATTGTGGAGTTTGCCAAGGTGCAGGTTGACAAGGGAGGAGACTTGATACAGTCTGCCATCCATGCTGCCCAACTCCGTTTCCGGCCTATCCTGATGACTTCCCTCGCCTTTGTATTGGGAATGCTTCCTATGGTGTTGGCAAGCGGACCGGGCTCGGCGAGCCGTCAGGCCATCGGTACGGGTGTTTTCTTCGGAATGATATTTGCCATTGTATTCGGTATTGTGCTTGTACCGTTCTTCTTTGTCCTGGTATACAAGACAAAAGCCAAAGTGCAGCATAAGATTAAGAAAGACTGATTTTAAAGACAACGTTTATGAAAAGAAAGAACATATATATTATTTTGTTGCTGAGTATGTTTGCCCTTACCTCATGCAAGGTGGGCAAGAGCTATGTGCGTCCGGAGATGGCATTGCCGGATAGCCTGGCACAGCAGCAGGATAGCATGAGCATAGCCGATGAACAGTGGCAGGCAGTTTATACGGACAGCACGCTGCGTGCTTTGATAGACCGTGCTCTGGAATATAACAAAGACATGCTGATTGCAGCTTCCCGTGTCAAGGAGATGGCTGCCCAAAAACGTATCAGTGTTGCCAACCTTCTGCCGCAGCTCACCGGAAAGGTGGAGGCTGAGCGCGAGGTGGAGAATTACGGTGGTCATAGCCGTGATGTAGGCAATACTTACGAAGCCAAGGCGTTGCTCTCTTGGGAACTGGACCTTTGGGGAAACTTGAGATGGAAGAAAGTGGCTGCTGTGGCCGAATATTTGCAAAGTGTGGAGGCGCAGCGTGCGTTGCGCATGACCATCGTTGCCGAAGTGGCGCAGGCTTATTATGAGCTGGTAGCCCTTGATACGGAACTGGAGATTGTGCGCCAGACACAAAAGGCGCGTGAAGAGGGAGTGCGCTTGGCGCGTATCCGTTTTGAAGGAGGGCTGACCTCGGAGACCTCTTATCAACAGGCTCAAGTGGAGTTGGCTCGTACGGCTACTCTTGTTCCGGATTTGGAACGCCGTATCTCTCTGAAAGAAAATGATATATCCTTCCTTGTGGGGGAATTCCCTACCCGTATCAAGCGTGTCAATTTTCTGCAGGAACTGGATGTGCCGGAGTCCTTACCGGTAGGTCTGCCTTCCGATTTGTTGGAACGTCGCCCCGATGTCCGTGTGGCGGAGCAGCAGTTGAGGGCTGAACATGCCAGAGTGAAAGTTGCTTATACCAATATGTTCCCCCGTTTGGCCCTGACCGGACAATTTGGATTGGAAAGTGATGTGTTATCCAATTTCCTGGAATCTCCCTATTCCTTATTGAATGGGGCAGTCTTGGCACCACTTTTCGGTTGGGGAAAGAACCGTGCTGCATTGAATGCACAGAAGGCTTCTTTTGAAGCCGAAGTGCATAGCTATGAAAAGACAGTGCTGAATGCTTTTAAGGAAGCGAAGAATGCCATTGTAGATTTCAATAAGATAAAGGAGGTCTACCAACTGCGTGCCAAACTTGAACGTTCTGCCAAGGGATATGTGGATTTGGCACAGTTGCAATACATCAACGGCGTCATCAATTATATGGATGTGCTCGATGCCCAGCGTGGTTATTTCGATGCCCAAATAGGGGTGAGCAATGCCATCCGCGACGAACTTATTGCCATGGTAAATGTCTATAAGGCATTGGGGGGTGGCTGGCAAACCGAATGACGTGTGATTAAAGAAGACAGCAAGGGCGTGTATGTACCGAAATATTTGATGGTATATACACGCCCTTGTTCTATAATTGGCTTATTTCATCTAGGATTCTGTATTTAGAGTCTCCTTGTTTTCTTTCTTTTCCTTTGCCTTTTCTACTTCAAGAGCTACGTTTACAGCATTCATGCCTTTAAGGCCACGTTCGAGGTCGAACGTCACAATATTGTTTTCTGCTATATCTGTCAGCACATTGTTAATGTGGAAAAAGTATTTTTCGACCCCGGATAAGTCCTTGATGAAGCCGAAGCCTTTCGATTCATTGAAAAACTCGATACGTCCTCTGCGGATGACCGGTTCTTCCTTGTCTTTTTGGGGAGTTGATATGACGATTTCTTCCAGCTTTATTTCTTCTTTGGGAGTGTTTTCTGCCGGAGGAGTAGAGGTTATCATGCCGTTTTCGTCAACATAGGCAATCATATCTTCAAAGCTATTCTGTCCCGTTACGTGATACGCAATACGGTAGAATTGCTTGTTTTGAATGAGAACTTCAAGCGCAGCTGTCAGAGCTTTTTCAAAATCGCCACTTTCTACGTAATCTTTTGTGTTTTCTACAATGTCATGATAAACGATCCAATTTAGGCAATCATATTTATCACTGAAATAGTTATAGAATGTAGCACGAATGACTCCCGTTGCATCACAGATCTGTTTGATTGTAATCTTTTCAAACATATGACGCAGCATCAGACTTCTCAAATTCTCAGCCAAAGATATTTTCATGAGATTTTTATGATATTCCATAATTACCTCATCACTATATAAGTAGTTATCAAATAAATGCCGAAGATTATCATAAGAATTCCACCAACCAATCG
>OMAS01000399.1_pt1 | contig 26502 bp, 20 predicted proteins | sample 1674031 | NCBI WGS metagenome assembly OMAS01 (sample SAMEA103958138, study PRJEB25191) | human gut metagenome | biome: human-associated habitat [ENVO:00009003]; feature: intestine environment [ENVO:2100002]; material: feces | place: Germany | collected 2013/2015 | reverse complement strand
TGACAAGCTTGCCGTATTCCGCCGCAGACAGGTGGGCATTGTCTATCAGTTCTACAATCTTATCCCGATTCTGACTGTTGAAGAAAACATCACGCTCCCCTGTGACCTTGACGGCAGAGGTGTTGACAGAGAAAGACTTGAGATGATTCTTGATTCGTTCGGACTGCGTGCAAGAAGAAAACACCTTCCAAACCAGCTTTCGGGCGGTCAGCAACAAAGAACATCTATTGCCAGAGCGCTCATTAACAATCCGTCTCTTGTGCTTGCCGATGAACCGACAGGCAACCTTGATTCAAAGTCAAGCGAAGAGGTTATGAGTATGCTCAAAATGTGCAATCAGAGTTACGGACAGACTGTTATAATGATTACGCACAACCTTGACATTGCAAAACAGGCAGACAGAATCATAACAATCAGCGACGGCAAAATCGTTGAGGAGGCTTGATTATGAAACTTCTCAACAAGCTTACTCTTAAAAACCTGCGGCTTAACAAGGTGCGTACAATTGTTACAATCGTGGGAATTATGCTCTCGGCGGCACTCATCACGGTTGTTTCGGGAATGGCACTCAGCGGACGACAGACTATGATTGACGGTCAAACAACCTGGTCGGGCAATTATGATGTTGCACTTGATATTATCGACACCGCAAAAATTGATAAAATCCGACAGAACCGTAATGTTGAAAATGCCTTCTATAAAGAAAGGCTCGGATATGCCAGGACAAAAAATGCTGACGGCGAAATCTGCGATTACAGCGTTCTTGCCATGAGCGAAAATACCTACGGCAACTGTTTTAAGATAGACCTTATAAAGGGCAAGTTCCCCACAAATTCGGGTGAGGCTGTTGTTACAAAATCGTTTAAAACACAGGACGGAAAATATGTGAAAGTCGGCGATAAAATCACACTTGATGTCGGTGTTCTTACCGACAAAGACGGCAATGTCCTCGATGAGGAAGGCATTCATAATTTGTTGCAAAAAAATTTTAATAAGTGCAGCATTATTGACACGGTAAAAAGAACCTATACCGTAACGGGTATTATTGAAAGACCGAAAACGAGCGAACTCTATGATCCGTCAAATCTTTCTATGATATATACCGTGTCTGATGAAAAAGCTCCTGTCGAGGCAATCAAAACAAAGCATATGAATAAGCTGTATATCGCCTATACTCCTCAGAGCGAAAGCAATTATCTTCAAAATACAGCGGATATTTTAGGCTTTAAAGCTGATGATATGAGTAATGTAATCAGCGATGAAATTTCACCCGAAGATCAGCAGACCTCTGGAATAAATGCATACGAATTCAATTCCATACTCCTCAGTATGAAAGGCTACGGTTCAAATGAGGCAACAAATACTGTGATTTTCAGCCTTGCCGTTATTATCATTATTATAGTAATGCTTGCAAGCGTGTTTGTAATCCGCAACAGCTTTGCAATTTCAATTACCGAGAAAACGAGTATGTACGGTATGCTTGCATCAGTCGGTGCAACCAAAAGGCAAATCCGCAGAAATGTGATTTTTGAGGGCTTCATTCTCGGCTTAATCGGTATCCCTCTCGGCATACTTCTCGGACTCGGTGTAAACGCAATTCTTATTACAATACTCAACAGCGTTCTCAGTGATATGCTGAGCGGTGCAACATTTGTATTTGTAACTCCGACAATTCCGATTATTTGTGCAATCGTTCTTTCTGCCGTTACAATATTCCTTTCGTCATTCTTTATTGCACTGCGTGCATCAAGAATCCCACCGCTTGTTGCAATCAGAGGCAACAAGGATATCAAGGTGAAGAACAACAAGCCGTACCGCACATCTAAGCTTACTAAAAAACTCTTTGGTGTGGGCGGTGAAATTGCTTCAAAGAGCCTTAAACGCAGTAGGAAAAAGTATCGCACAACGGTTATTTCAATCGTTGTAAGCGTTGCAATGTTCATTGCAGTTTCGGCATTTATGGACTATGGAATGACATATACAGAGCATTACTACGGCAAAACAGACTACAGCTATATGGTTTCCGGAATTGATACAAAACAGGCTCAGACAATTGAAAAAATGCCTGAAATTGAAAATTATCTGACAGTCGGTTTACAGTACGGTCATGTGTCGGCAGATGTGCCTGTTAACGAATGCGGAGAAAATTTCCTTTATGACAATGCTGACGGTACAAAGTCATTCAGCGTGGAATTTCTTGAGTTTGAACACGATACCTTTGTTCAGATTTGCAGGGAATTAAAACTTGATTACAACAAGGTTAAGGGCGGTGTACTTGCGTATTCAAAGGTGACGCCCGATAACGACGAGGACAGCCGGAGTTATGATGAGCCTGTACCGCTGTACGGCAAAGACGCCCCGACAAAGTTTATCGTTTACGGAAATGATGATAACGGAAATGAGCTGATAGCAGGCAAATTAAAGGTTTCGTCAGTGTTTGATGAAATTCCAAAGTCGGCTGATTCTGTAATCGGCGAAGGAACAATTTTCGGTCAGGGATTGATAATCGGTGAACAGGGTGTAATCTCACCTCAGCTTGGCGAACACGAATGCTATATTACCCTCTACGCCAATACATCAGACCACGCTTCGCTTACAAAACGTATTGAGTCTATGGAAGGTGTGGACGACAGCATTTACATTTATGACTATGAAGAAATTGTAAGACAGTTCAATGCCGTTATGCTGATTGTCGGAATATTTGTTTACGGCTTCATCGGTGTTATCTCGCTCATCGGAATGACGAATATCTTCAATACGATTTCAACCAATATGCAGTTGAGGAGCAAGGAATTTGCATCGCTTAAATCTATCGGTATGACAAAGAAAGAATTTAACCGTATGATTCGCCTTGAAAGCCTTATGTACGGCATAAAATCTTTGCTTATCGGTATTCCTCTCGGTGTTCTCGGTGTATTTGCAATCTTCTCGGCATTTTTAAAAGGAAGCGTCCCAATGAGCTTTGTATTCCCGTGGAAAGCTATATTGATTAGTATTGCGGCTGTATTTATTGTGGTATGGCTGATTATGAAATACTCAATCTCGAAGGTTAATAAACAAAATATTATTGAAACAATCAGAAATGACAATATCTGAGCATCATATTCTGCCAGCAGGCTGTATTTTGTTGAAATTTGTTGACAATAGTTTTACACTCTGTTATAATGTAGTTGTAACAACAGATACCACAATATTTTGTATGTTTTCATTGCTGACGGGCGGATTATTGATTTAATCCGCCCGAATTTCATTTTGGAGGACTTGTTGTGAAAATTCTTCTTGTTGAGGACAACCGTGCAATTTCAAAAGGACTTGTTTACACTCTTGAACAAAACGGCTTTGAGGTTGCGTTGTGTGAAAATGCCGAATCAACCCTTAACTCTCTCGGCGGTGACTTTGACCTTTTTATTGTTGATGTATCGCTTCCCGACGGCAACGGTTTTGAACTTTGTGACGAGATAAAAAGAGTGTGCGAAACTCCCGTGATTTTTCTCACAGCACTTGACGATGAGGACAGCATTGTAAAAGGCTTTGACCTCGGAGCGGAGGACTACATAACAAAACCGTTCTCAAGCCGTGAGCTTCTTGCAAGAATTAAACGAATTACCAAAAAGCTCGACAAAACTATGACTATGAATTTTGGCGACATCAGCATTGACTTTGACAAAAAACAGGTTTGCAAAAACGGCAATCCGATTGTGCTTACGGCGCTTGAGTACCGCCTGTTTGCAATGCTTGCCAAAAACAGCGGCAAGGTGCTGACCCGTGAACAGATTCTTGAACGCATATGGGATTTGTCGGGGAATTATGTTGAGGACAACACACTGACCGTGTACATAAAAAGACTTCGCAAAAAACTTGATACAAATATGATTAAAACCATAAAGGGCCTTGGTTACAGGCTGGAGGTATAATGAAAAACACATCAAAATTTCTTGCGGTAATGCTTGCGATAACGGGACTTTTCTGTTGTGTCGTTGCAGTAGGCATCGGTGCAGGCTTTAACGCTGTTCGTGAAAGCACCGACAAAAAGATAATTGCCGTTGCGGAAAAGGTTAGAGAACAATATCCCGACATTTCGGAAAAGGAGCTTGCTCAAATTTTGAACAGCGACACTGCCGGCATAAAAGGCAACTTTGCAAAGTACGGAATAAAATCCGACAGCGGCTGGGTTGACATTCAGAGCGGAAGTTATGCAACGATTACAATTGTGATTGCAACCGCAGGTGTTTGTGTGTTCGGAATTTTGCTCTGCATTGTGTTCATAAGATACTGTAAAAAGCAAAAGCGACAGCGACTTGAAATTGTAAAATGTCTTGAAAAAATAAACAACCGAGAGTACGACCTCGACCTTGACGGCTCAACCGACGACGATATGTCACTGTTAAAGCAGGAGATTCAAAAAACAACGGTAATGCTTCGTGAGTATGCCGACAATTCAATGCGAGAGAAAGAAATCCTCAAAAATTCGCTTGCCGACATTTCACATCAGCTTAAAACACCGCTGACTTCAATTTTGATTACAACCGAAAATATCCTTGATGACGATGATATGCCAGTTGAAATCAGACGGGATTTTGTTATGGATATAGCGCATAATGCCCATTCGATAAATTTCCTTGTAAAAAGTCTGCTCACGCTCTCAATGCTTGATTCGGGAACTGTTGAATTGAAGTTTGGAGATGTGTCGGTTGAAAAAATAATTGACGAGTGCATTTCACGCACAGAGGTTCTTGCCGATATCCGTGATGTGAGAATCGAAAAAACCGTCAAAAATGATTTTAATCTTAATTGCGATTTTCGCTGGATTTGCGAAGCGGTTTCAAACATTGTAAAAAACTGTATTGAGCATACCGACGGCGGTTATGTCAGAATTTCTGCCGAAAGGAACAGTATGTATTCGGAAATCACCATAAGCGACAACGGCTGCGGAATCAGCCCGAAGGATTTGCCCCACATTTTTGAGAGGTTCTATAAAGCACGAAATTCATCCCCGTCAAGCGTCGGCATAGGTCTGTCGCTTGCAAAATCAATTGTTGAAAAAACAGGCGGATATATTACCGCAGATTCCAAACTCGGCGTCGGCTCAACCTTTAAACTCAGATTTTTGAATGTAAGACTCAGATAAGATAAAAATTAAAAAGCGAAAATTGCGGTCGGGAATAAAGTTTTGTTAAGTACAAATCTTATTATTCCCGACCGTATTTATGTAATTTTCGGCAGGGGGGCAATTGAAACTGTCTTTATAAATAAAAACAGAAGAGCGACAAGGGTAATTTTGCATAAAATTCCAGTGTAAAGATTGTGTAACTTGCTATTTTTACAAAATAAAAGGATTATGTGTAGTTTTTGTGAGAGTTTTGTGATAAAATCAAATTGTCTAGGGATGTTTGACCCTACGTTTTAAAAGCTTTGAAAGGAGTAATCAAACAATGAAAAAAAGAAGTATGAAGAGAGCGCTCAGTGCCGTTTTGACACTTTGTATGGCTCTCCCCGGTGCTTCCGTAGCATTTGGTTCGGCAAGTGCTGCAACAGTTTCCGATGACAGCAGCACATCTGCATCATCAACTGCCGCAGGTTCACTTGTTGAAGATGACGGCTTTACATGGGATAATGCCAATGTGTATTTCCTGCTTACCGACCGTTTTAAGAACGGAAACACCGCAAATGACCATTCATACGGCAGAACACTTGACAAGGACGGCAAACCGCTTGACGGCTGGGATACAAACCCCGGTACATTCCACGGCGGCGACTTTGCAGGTGTTACTCAGTCAATTGAAGAGGGCTATTTTGACAACCTCGGTGTAAACGCAATTTGGATCTCAGCTCCGTATGAGCAGACTCACGGCTATTGTGATTCAGGTAAGGGCTTTGCTCACTACTCATATCACGGCTACTATGTTCTTGACTATACCGAAACCGATGCAAACTTCGGTACAAAAGAGGAGTTCAAAACTCTCGTTGACACAGCGCATGAGCACGGTATCAGAGTTATCATGGATATCGTAATGAACCACACAGGCTACAACACCGTTGCAGATATGGAGCAGTTCGGCTTCGGTACTCTCCTTGACGGTGCATTAGACTTCAAATACAAGCTCACAGATGTAGGTGAAGTAAACGACCACATTGACTATAAAACATCAGAAGAAGACTGGGGCAAATGGTGGAGCAATGACTGGATCCGCAGCGGTCTTCCCGGATATACAGAGGGTGCCGGCGGTGATCTTACAATGTCACTCAGCGGACTTCCCGACTTCAGAACAGAGCAGACAAAGGATGTTACAATTCCTCCGATCCTCAAAACAAAGTGGACTCAGGAAGGTACATATGCTCAGAAGCTTGCAAAATACGGTGAATCAAACACAGTAACAGGCTACCTTTCAACCTGGCTTTCAGAGTGGGTTAGGGAGTACGGTGTTGACGGTTTCCGTTGCGATACTGCAAAGCATGTTGATAAGGCTTCTTGGAACCAGCTCAAGCAGGCTTGTGTTTCTGCTCTCAGAGAGTGGAGATCCAACAACAAGGGCAAAGCAGGTGCTGACTGGAAAGAAGATTTCTGGATGACAGGCGAGCATTGGGATCACGGTGTAGGCTACGACACATACTATTCCGAGGGCGGCTTCGACTCAATGATTAACTTCGCAGTTACAGGCGGCGGTGCTCTTGCAAGCGGTAGTGTTGCAAACACATATCAGGGCTATGCAGACAAGATCAACACAAAGGAAGGCTTTAACGTTCTTTCATTTATGTCATCACACGATGAAACACTTACCCGTGGCGATGAGAACACAATGCTTTACAATGCGGCTGCATTCCTCCTTCTCCCGGGCGGAGTTCAGATTTTCTACGGTGACGAAACCAACCGTCCTCTCTATCCCGGCGTTGCATTTGACGGTTACGGCGGATCGGGTCACGCACTCAGAAGTGATATGAACTGGAACGACATGGACAAAACTCTTCTTGCTCAGTGGCAGAAGGTTGGTCAGTTCCGTAACAAGCATGTATCCATCGGTGCCGGCTCAAATGTTAAGCTCTCAGCTACAAGCGGTGTTGCTTTCGGCCGTACATACGATAAGAACGGCGTAACAGATCAGGCAGCTGCAGTAATCGGCTGTAACAAAAATTCAAGCGTAACTGTTGATGTTTCAACTCTTTGGGAAGACGGCAGTTATATAATCAATACTTATGACAACTCATCTTCAGTTGTTACTGACGGTAAGGTAACTTTCAACAGCGGTGTAAACGGCACAATCCTTATGGAAAATGCTGACGGTCAGCCGCTTGTATCAATCACAGGCGAGCCGAAGTTCTACGGCACAGAGCAGGTTACTGTTTCTCTTAAGGAATGCGACAGCGCAAAGGTTTCTGTTGACGGCGGTAACAAGTTTGTTGTTAAGGACGGCGACACATTCACAATCGGTCAGACAGCTTACAAGAACGATACAATCGAAGTAACTGTTGAAGCTACAAACGACAAGGCAACCTCAGAGGCTAAATTCACATTCCTCAAGCTCGGCGAAAACGACGAAAAGCCTACAACCAGCCCGACACAGAGCACAACTGTTCCCGGTCCGACAGCAAGTCAGACATCAAAGCTTACAATCAAGAGCACAGCAGGCGCTCCGAATGTTTACGCTTGGACAGGTGCAAGCACAGCACTCAACGGTGCATGGCCGGGTCAAAAGGCAGCAGCCGTTTCAGGTCAGGCAAACACATATGAACTCACACTTCCTGTTTCAGCCGACAAGTCATTCAGCGTTGTTCTCAACAACGGCAGCGGCTCACAGTCAGGCGATATCACAGGTCTTTATGACGGTGCTGTTCTCGAAATTCAGAACGGCAACTACACATCGGTTAAGACAGTAACTAAGGGCAACCAGCAGGGAGGCGGCGGCGAGCCAGAGCCTGCAGAGGGTTCTGTTTCCGTAACAATCAAGCCTTACAGCCCATCTGCAAGCTACAAAATCTATGCTTGGAATGATACACAGAAGCTCACAGGCGCATGGCCGGGCGTTGCTCTTACAGAAAAAGATTCTGACGGCAACTATGTTGTTAAGTTCGATAATGTTGACGAAGTAAGCATTATTCTCAGCAGCGGTTCAGGTCAGACAGCAGATATCACAGGCGTTAGAGACGGCGCTACAATCGAAATTACAAACGAAGGTTGTACAACATACAAGCTTACATCAAAGCCAATCGTTGTTTCACCTTATGAATCACTCAAGAAAGAAGCAAGAAAGATTCTTGCTATGACAGCATCAGACTACACAGCAGAGAGCTGGGCAAATGCTCAGAAGGTTCTCAAGTCAGCCGAGGCTATGATTAAAGCAGGCGAAGACGCTACAACAGCTGAAGATATGAATGCTATGATTGCAGACCTCAAGTCAGCTCAGAAGGCACTTGTACTTGCTCCTGCAACACTCACATATGCAGTTGCAGGCAAGAGCGTTGTATCAGGTGTTACAGCCAGCGCTGCAAAGGTAACTGTTACAGTTGACGGTAAGACATATACTGCTACTGCAGACGATGTAACAGGTGCATTCACAGTTGCAACATCAGCTCTCAAGACAACAAGCACAATCAAGGTTGACGCAACAAGAAACGGTGTAAACGGCACATATTCATATGCTATGAAGAACGGCGACATTAAAGGCGGAGTTGTTCCTACATCTCCTACACTTCCGACACAGCCTACTACTTCAACTCAGCCGACTACAGCTACACAGCCAACAACAGCTACTCAGCCGACTGCACCTACACAGCCTACAACAGCTACAGAGCCGACTACTGCTCCTGCACAGAAGCTCACAGTAAACGCTACTTCAAATTACTTTGGTTCTGCATCAAAGACAGTAAGCACTGACGGCAAGAAGGTAACTGTTCTCTACAAGCTCAACTCAAACATGGGCGTTGTTGACGGACAGTGGGCTGTTAAGTATGATTCAAGCAAGCTCAAATTCAACATGGCTGATAACAAGGCAGACGGCAAGCAGACAATCATGCCTTCACAGTCAAACCTTATTCACAATGCTTACAGCAATGTAATTAAGGGTATATTTACTAACCCACAGGTACCTACTCAGTACAACGGAGATACATTTATCTCACTCACATTTGAGGTTATCGGTTCAGGTACTGCAAGCGTATATCTTGACACACAGTACCTTACATTAGGTTATGTAAAGGGCAACAAGCTTAATCAGGCATCTGTTGTAAATAACAGCAAGGTTTGCGATGTAACAGGCATTGCAGGCTTTGAAAAAGTATCAGTAAACGCATCAACGGTATTTGTCGGCGATGTAACCCTTGGTGATGTTGACATGAACGGCGATATCACAGTTTTTGATGCAACCGAAGTTCAGAAGTATGTTGTTCAGCTCGTTGCATTCACAAATGACCAGTTTACTGCTGCCGATGTTGACCATGACAGCACAATCACAGTTAAGGATGCTACTACTATTCAGAAGTTTGTTGTAAAACTCATCAGCAACTTTTAATAAGTTTTAAAGCAATTGACATATCGTTCCGTTTAGTCGATATAGTAAGGAATGCCCCTCACAAAATGTGAGGGGCATTTTTTGTACAGCTTTTTAAATAGAAAATGGCAGACAACCGTGTGATTGTCTGCCATTTTGTCATGATGAATTTAAAATTACCGATTATACTTTTACAAGAACCTTTGTAATTTCGCTGATGTACATTTTATGGAAGTCGTTGTCATACCACTTGTCAACGCTTTCACGGTCGGTAATGCTTTCGGCATTAAGACTTTGAGCGTACATTTTTTTGCATTCAAGAACAAGCTTTGCCTCTTCAAAATATACAGAGCCGTTTTCCGTAAACGCAGGAGTAAGACCTGTTTCCTTTACCTTGTCATAATCCTTACCGCTCTTTGAACCGCAGAATTTGAGGGCATCTCTGTACTTTTCATCAAAAAAGCTCATTGTATAGCGGTCGCCGTTCTCCATAAACGCAAATGTATATCTCTGCGGACGAATAAAGGTGAATACAACTGGCTTACCCCACATAATGCCTACACCGCCCCAGCTTATCGTCATTGTGTTGAATTTTTCTCTGTCGCCTGCCGTAACAAGCGCCCAGTCGTCACCGATAAGCTTAAACGGACTTTCAACAATTTCTTTCGGATTTATCTCTTTGAATGCTGACATATAGATCTTCCTTTCAACAATTGTGTTTTATATAATATGCTTTCAAAATTCTATTTTGAATAGACTGCATCATTTTTTGCCAGAAGATAGACACAGTATTGATTCATACTTATGCCCTCTTTTTTTGAATGTTCGGCAAGTGAGCGGTGCAGACTTTTCGGGATTCTCAGCTTGAATTGTCCCGAATATTCTTCAAGGCTGTCGGGTTCGTGAATTACAACTCCGCTTTCAAAGGCGGCTTCAAACCAGGCTTTTTTAGCGTCCTCGGCATTAGCAACAGCCGATTCTATCGTTTCTCCGCAGGTTATGCAGCCGGGAAGTTCGGGGAACGATACAACAAAACCGCCCTCGTCCTTGTCCTCGACAATTTCCATACGATATGACATTGCAAGATAATCGTTAAGAGTTTTCATCATCTTTCGCCTCACTTTCAACAATTTGTCTTACCATTTCTACATACACCTTTTTGATAGGTTCGTGTTTAGGTATTGTTATCGGCATACAACCCGATTTTCTGAATGTGTAGTGACTGCTTCCGCCTTTCGGCGCATTCATAACATACCCGTAGCTTTCAAGAACTTTTCTCAGTTCATCAAAACGGAGGTCTTTCGACAGCGAACAGATACGCATTATTAGTTTATCCCATCGTGACATCGTAAATACCTCCTGATAATATTATATATGGTATCGCATATGGTGTCAACAGGTTTTTGAAGTGATTTCAGCGGTTTTCACAAAATAAAAAATATGCAAAATGGGTGTATATGTATGTATGAATATGCATAAATGGATGAATAAAATGAATATTCATTTTTTGTGCATATATACATTTTTCAGAAATTCAGGGGAGAATGTGACATATCAACCGCCAAAAACACCGATAATACAGCGAAAATGAAGCAGATTTCGGTCAATTTGTACCCAAAAATGCAAATTTGAAAAAACATTGAATATTTATTCAAAAAACACTTGATTTTTTGAAAACAGAGTGTATAATGTAAGAGTAATAAAAATTAAGTAAAGGAAACACCGACATAAAGTGTTTCCAAATTCCGGAGGAATCAAAAATGGCTGACAATAAGATTAAAAAGGTAGTTCTTGCATATTCAGGCGGTCTTGATACTTCAATCATCATTCCGTGGCTTAAAGAAAACTACGACAACTGCGAAGTTATCGCTGTTTCGGGTGATGTTGGTCAGGGTACAGAGCTTGACGGTCTTGAAGAAAAGGCTATCAAAACAGGCGCATCAAAACTTTACATTGAAGACCTCAACAAGGAATTTGTTGACGAATATATCATTCCCACAGTAAAAGCAGGTGCTGTTTACGAGGGCAAGTACCTCCTCGGCACATCTTTTGCCCGTCCTATCATTGCAAAAAGACTCGTTGAAATTGCAAAAGCCGAAGGTGCTGACGCAATTTGTCACGGCTGTACAGGCAAGGGTAACGATCAGGTTCGTTTTGAACTTGCTATCAAAGCTTACGCTCCTGACATGAAGATTATCGCTCCTTGGAGAACATGGGAATTCAAGAGCCGTGAAGATGAGATTGAATATGCTGAAAAGCACAATATTCCGCTCAAGATTAACCGTGAAACAAACTACTCAAAGGATAAGAATCTCTGGCACTTGAGCCACGAAGGTCTTGACCTTGAGAATCCTGCAAATGAGCCGATGTACAATAAGGAAGGCTTCCTTGAACTCGGTGTTTCACCTGAGCAGGCTCCCGATAAGGCAGAATATGTAACTCTTACATTTGAAAAGGGTGTTCCCACAAAACTTAACGGCGAGCCTATCGACAGCGTTGAACTCATTAAGGAACTCAACAAAATCGGCGGCAGAAACGGCGTCGGTATCACAGATATCGTTGAGAACCGTCTTGTTGGTATGAAGGCTCGTGGCGTTTATGAAACTCCCGGCGGTACAATCCTCTATGCTGCTCATGCAAAGCTTGAGGAAATCTGCCTTGACAAGGACACACTCCACTACAAGCAGAATGTTGCAAATGCTTTTGCAGAGCTCGTTTATGACGGCAAGTGGTACACACCTCTCCGTGAGGCTCTCTCAGCTTTCGTTGACAGCACTCAGGAGTATGTAACAGGTGATGTAAAACTTAAACTCTATAAGGGCAACATCATTGATGCAGGCGTAACAAGCCCGTATTCACTCTACGATGAGGAAATTGCTACTTTTGACGAAGATCAGGTTTATGACCAGAACGACAGTGCAGGCTTCATCAACCTCTTTGGTCTTCCAATCAAGGTTCGTGCAAAGAAAGGCCTTATCAAATAATTAAATCTTTGATTTGCATACATAATCAGGGGCAGGGAATTTCTCTGCCCCGATAAGTGTTTATTACACCTTTTTATTTTTATGCGATTTCATGCGTTTAATCCCTATATTTTGGTGCAAAGAAAGCCGTTTCTCAATTGTAGCGGTGTTCAGCGAACGCCAATCGTTTTGGTCGTAAAACCAAAACTAACAGATGTGAATATATAATTGCAATAACAATAAGCAGATGAATTGAATTAAGTCGAAACGATTGTACAATCGTTTCGATTGGCAATCAGTGATTGCCGCTACTGTATGGCAGTCGATTTGCCCATACAATCTATATGTAAGGAGAAATAATAATGCAGCTTTGGAAAGGACGCTTCAAAAAGGAGCTTTCAAAAACCACTAACGATTTTAACAGCTCGATTTCATTCGACAGCAGAATGTATAAAGAAGACATCGAGGGCAGCATTGCCCACGCAACAATGCTTGGCAGATGCGGCATTATTAAAGAAGAAGAGGCAAACGATATCGTAAAAGGTCTTAAAGGCATTCTTGCGGATATTGAAAACGGTACTCTGCACATTGATATGGAGGCTGAGGACATTCATACCTTTATCGAGGGTGAGCTTACCAAAAGAATCGGCGACAACGGCAAAAGACTTCACACCTCAAGAAGCCGTAACGATCAGGTTGCAGTTGACATCAAGCTTTACCTCAAAAAAGAGGTTGTCAATGTAAAAAACCTCGTTGTAGGTCTTATTAAGGTTATTGCCGACAAGGCTGAAAAGTACAGCGAAACCGTTATGCCCGGCTATACTCACCTCCAGAGAGCACAGCCGATTACCTTCGGACATCATCTCCTTGCTTACGGCGAAATGCTTTTGAGAGATGTTTCAAGACTTGAAGACTGCCTTAAAAGAATGGACGAAATGCCACTCGGTTCATGTGCGCTTGCAGGCACAACATATCCGATTGACAGAACAATCACAGCCGAACTCCTAGGCTTTGACAGAATTACAAACAACTCTCTTGACGGTGTTTCCGACAGAGATTACTGCATCGAATTTGCATCGGTGCTTTCGATAATAATGGTTCACCTCTCAAGATTTTCAGAGGAAATCATTATGTGGTGCAGTTGGGAATTTAAATTCATTGAACTTGATGACGCTTTTTCAACAGGATCATCAATTATGCCGCAGAAAAAGAACCCCGATATTGCAGAGCTTGTTCGTGGTAAGAGCGGCAGAGTTTTCGGTGACAATATGACGCTCCTCACAATTATGAAGGGTACTGCACTTGCATACAACAAGGATATGCAGGAGGACAAGGAGGCTATCTTTGACGCACTCGACACGGTTAAAATGTGCCTCACAGCCTTTACTCCCATGCTCGACACAATGCGTGTCATTCCCGAAAATATGAGAAAAGCCGCAGCAGGCGGTTTCATCAACGCAACAGACTGTGCCGACTGGCTCACAAAGAACGGTGTTCCGTTCAGAGATGCCTACAAGGCAACAGGCGAACTCGTTGCAAGATGTATTGAACTCGGTACAGACCTCGAAAATCTTCCAATGGACGAATACAAAAAGGTTTGCGATGTGTTCAACGATGATGTTTACAGCGCAATTTCACTTGAACGCTGTACAAACGAGCGTACAGTATTCGGCGGCCCTGCATCGGCAAATGTAAAGGCTCAAGCTAAGCGTGTTGCAGAAATCGCAGAAAAGCTGTAAAAAATAAAATAACATTCCGAATTAACGGAATGTTTCAAATAATTTAATAAATAAACAAACTCAATGCCGATAAACCCGATTTTCGGGTTTGTTGGGGTTGCAGGGAAGTTAAGGCGGTTGACACTCCCAAATGAATGGGGGTGATATGTATGACTGAAACGGTATTACTCGTAATTTTACTCATAGCACTTGCAGAAGTCATTAAAAACATAAAAAAATAACCGCCCGACGCTCTACTTTCGGACGGTTATTACACCAGATAAAGTAGGTCAACCGCTTTAAACGGTTTTCCCTGTAGCCTTATTATATAGTATATGCAAATAAAAGTCAATATGAATTGACAGAGATATAAAGTACGGCGAGCCGCCGTTCCCGGTTCGTGTAGAAAGTTTGCAGTATTAAAAGCATATTCTGCCCGAGCGTAATATTGAAATTGTGTGTGCAAATCCGTGGTATTGAGAAAACTTTATGTTTTATCAGAATGTTTTTAAGCAACAGGAACAATATATAAATTTACAATAGATTAGGTGATAGCAATGAAAATAAAAGCAGGTATTGTCGGTGCAACCGGCTATGCAGGTGCAGAGCTTGTAAGACTTCTTACCGCTCATCCCGAGGCTGAAATTTCGGCAATCAGCTCTGTTTCCTTTGAGGGTGACAAGCTGAGCGATGTTTATCCGTCTTATACATTTTTGAACGATATGGTTTGTGAAAATCAGGACGCCGTTGTTGAAAAGAGCGATGTTATCTTTGCCGCTCTCCCACACGGTCTTTCACAGGAGCTTGCCGCAAAGTGCATTGATGCGGGCAAGGCATTCATCGACCTCGGCGCTGACTTCCGCCTTGAAAGCGAAGAAGAATACACCGAATGGTACGGCGGAACTTTTCTTGACAAAAAACTTCACGAACAGGCCGTTTACGGACTTCCTGAATTTTTCAGAGATAAAATCAAGGGCAAAAAGCTTGTTGCAAATCCGGGTTGTTACACAACCTGTTCACCGCTCGCAATTGCTCCTGCAATTGTAAACGGACTTGTCAGCACAAAGGGCATCATTTGCGACTGCAAAAGCGGTGTTACGGGCGCCGGCAGAAAGCCAAATCAGGGCAACCACTATCCCGAACTCAACGAAGGATTCCACGCTTATAAGGTGGCAAGCCACCGCCACACTCCAGAAATTGAGCAGACTCTTTCAAAGCTTTCGGGTGAAAAGGTTATTATTACCTTTGTTCCGCACCTTCTCCCCGTAAACCGTGGCATTCTCGCAACTGTTTATGACGACATCAAAGACGGTGTAACCTTTGAACAAATCAGAAAGGCTTATGAGGACTTTTACAAGGACGAATTTTTTGTAAGACTTCTTGATGACGGCAAATGTGCCGACATTCACAATATCAAATATTCTAACTTCTGTGATGTTTCAATTCATCACGATAAGAGAGCAAACAAGCTCGTTGCCTGTGCCGCAATCGACAACATGGTCAAGGGTGCTGCAGGTCAGGCTATTCAGAATATGAACATCATCTTCGGACTTGACGAAAAAACAGGTTTGGTAATCGTTCCGCCTGCATTTTAAGGGTGAATATCTATGGAAATCAAGTATATTGAAAACGGCTCGGTCACTTCCGCAAAGGGCTTTACAGCCAACGGAATTTGTGCCGGAGTCAAAGCATCTAACACAACTAAAAAAGACCTTGCGCTCATTTACTGCGACAAGGTTTGCAACAGTGCGGCTATCTTTACAAAGAACCTTGTAAAGTCCGACACTATATATGTTACTAAAAAACACCTTGAAAACGGTACGGCTCAGGCTGTTGTCGTAAATTCAGGCAATGCAAATGCCTGTAACCCTGACGGCTATGAAAAGGCTGAGAAAATGTGCAGTCTTGCCGCAGACGCTCTCGGTGTTGACGAAAACGATGTAATCGTTGCATCAACAGGTGTCATCGGTCAGCCTCTCCCGATTGAACCCATTGCAAGCGGAATTGAAAAGCTCAAAGGCACGCTTTCAAAGGACGGCGGAACCTCCGCCGCAGAGGCAATTATGACAACCGACACCGTGAAAAAGCAGTGGGCTGTCGAAACGGTTCTTGACGGCAAAAAGGTTACAATCGGCGGTATTGCAAAGGGCAGCGGTATGATTCATATTAACATGGGTACAACCCTTTCATTTGTAACAACCGATGCGGCAATTTCTTCCGAAATGCTCAAATCCGCACTTATCGAAGCCGCTGATGTCAGCTATAATATGGTAAGCGTTGACGGTGACACTTCAACAAACGATACCCTTGCAATTATGGCATCGGGTTATGCAGGCAACAAGGAAATCACAGAAAAGAACGATGATTACAAAACCTTTACAGCCGTTCTTACAGACGCATTCAAAAAGGTTGCAAAGAAGCTTGCAAAAGACGGTGAAGGTGCAACAAAGCTCCTTATCTGCAAGGTTGACGGTGCAAAAGACGATAAGAGTGCAAAGATTATTTCAAAGAGCATCATCTGTTCAAGTCTTGTAAAGGCGGCAATGTTCGGGGCTGACGCAAACTGCGGAAGAATCCTCTGCGCAATCGGCTACAGCGGTGCCGAAACAGATGTTAAAAGGATTGATGTTTCATATAAATCCGCAAAGGGTGAAATCCTTGTTTGCAAGAACGGCAACGGTCTTGTGTTTGATGAGGACAAGGCTAAGGAAATTTTACTTGAGGATGAAATTGAAATTCTCGTAAAATTAGGTGACGGCAATGCATCTGCCGAGGCTTACGGTTGCGACCTTACCTACGATTATGTAAAAATCAACGGTGACTACCGCACATAATATGCGATTTGATTGTGTGAGCGGAAATCAACTACATAAAGGATTGAAGAAAATGGATGTTTCAAAGAGAGCCAAGGTACTTATACAGGCAATGCCCTATATCAAGAAATATTCGGGCGAAACAATTGTTGTAAAATACGGCGGAAACGCTATGATAAACGAAGAACTTAAAGCGGCAGTTATGAGCGACCTCGTTCTTATGCAGCTTGTCGGAGTCAATGTTGTGCTTGTTCACGGCGGCGGACCCGAAATCAATGCAATGCTCAAAGCCGTTGGCAAGGAAAGCAAGTTTATCAACGGTATGAGAGTGACCGACAAGGAAACTATCGACATTGTTCAGATGGTGCTTGCAGGCAAGGTCAACAAGAGCCTTGTTCAGCTTCTCGGCAGTCACGGCGGTAAGGCTATGGGACTTTGCGGTCTTGACGGCAGAATGCTTATGGCTGAAAAGCTTGTTACAGGCGCAGACCTCGGCTATGTGGGCGAGATTAAGGAGGTTAACCCTGAACCGCTCAACAACGCTCTTGCAAGCGGTTATATTCCGATTGTTTCAACCGTTGCAGGCGGTTATGACGGCAATGTATATAATATTAACGCAGACATTGCGGCATCGCAGATTGCCGCTAAAATCGGTGCAAAAAAGCTCATTCTTATGACAGATATCAGAGGACTTCTCCGTGATGTTCACGATGAGGATTCACTCATCCCAGTTGTCAATGTCAGCGAAGTTCCTATGCTCAAGCGTGACGGCATCATCAGCGGCGGTATGATTCCCAAGATTGATTGCTGTGTTGAGGCAGTCCGCAGCGGTGTAAACCGTGCCCATATCATTGACGGCAGAATAGAGCATTCAATCCTGCTCGAGCTTTTCAGCGATGAAGGCATCGGTACAATGTTTTATTGATTTATGAGTGACAAATTGCCAAACAGAAAGAAAATCCGTTTTGAAAATTATGATTATTCGGATTTTGGTGTTTACTACATAACTGTTTGTACAAAGGATAAGCAAAGAATTTTTTGGACAAACAAAACTTTTAGTGCGTATAAAGTTCTCGGAGATGCAGGTATTTCCGTAGGGGCGGATATTATCCGCCCGCCTGATGAACTTTTCCGTTCATTTACAATTGTCGGACAATATGTTTATAAGGCGGTGCTTGAAATACACAGGCATTATCCTTTCATATTTGTTGATACTTTTACAATTATGCCGAATCATATTCACTTGCTATTGCGAATCGATAATATGATTGAGGCAGAAAATTCTGTGGTGTTTTCTAAGACAAAATCAATTTCAACGGTTATCGGTCAAATGAAACGCACAGTTTCCGCACAGGCAGGGTATTCCGTTTGGCAAAAGTCATTTTACGACCGTATAGTAAGGAATGACAAAGAGTATTCCGAAATATGGCAATACATTAACAGTAATCCGTTTGTATGGGAAAAGGATTATTAATCAGATTTTAAAAGCACTACATAAGTTTTTGTAGAAACGGGTATTATTCGCTCGCCTTGATAAAATTTATGTTCACTAAAATTTTATGATGTTATGAAAACTGTGTATCCAAATTTGCACGCAATGCGTACAATCCGTATGCAACACATATGGGTAAGTGACCGCAGTTCGCCGTGCGGGCGGATAATATCCGCCCCTACGCTGACATTGTACTTTTTATAAAAATAGTACATTAAAAATATTTCTTCTATTCTTGCGGGCGGATGATATCCGCTCCTACAGAATTGTGCAAACGGTAGCTATGCTACGCTCGGGTATGGATAGTTTCTAATTTACCAAACTGTCTACACGAACGGGGGACGGCGACTCGCCGTGCGGGCGGATGATATCCGCCCCTACAGATTAGATTTTGGAGGGTGCAATGTGATTACACGAGAAATGACAATTGACGACTATGACGAGGTCTATGGGATGTGGCAGATTACCACAAAGCGTGCGCTCTCTAAGGCTGATGAAAGAGATCAGATGGAGCGTTATCTCAAGCACAACGCCGGTATGAGTCAGGTTGCCGTGGTTGACGGAAAAATTGTCGGAACCGTGCTTGCAGGTCATGACGGCAGACGGGGATTTATCCACCATATGGCTGTTCTGCCCGAATTCAGACGAAAAAAAATCGGTCACGCTCTTGCACAGACCGCTATCCAAAAAATCCGTGAACAAGGCATCGACAAAACTCACATTTTCTGTTATCAGAACAACGAAACAGGTCAAAGCTTCTGGCGTGATTTCGGCTTTGAAAAGCGTGAGGATGTTTTTGTTTACTCCTTCAGCAACGATAAAATATGAAAGGGTGTGGCTAACTTGACTACAAAAGAGAAAGATTTAAAATATATTATGCACACATACGGTCGCTACGATGTTGCTCTCAAAAGTGCAAAAGGCGTTACCGCATATGACGAAAACGGCAAAAAGTACATTGATGTTTCATCGGGTATCGGTGTAAACAGCCTTGGCTATTGCAATGACGGTTGGGTTGAGGCTGTTTCAAAGCAGGCAGGCACAATTCAGCATATGTCAAACTATTTTTACTGTTCACAGGCAAGTGACCTTGCCGAAAAGCTTTGCACACTTACAGGTCTTTCAAAGGTCTGCTTTGGCAACAGCGGTGCAGAGGCTAACGAATGCGCAATCAAAATTGCCCGTAAGTACAGCTTTGACAAGTACGGCGAGGGCAGAAATGAAATCGTAACGCTTAACAATTCCTTTCACGGCAGAACTGTTACAACTCTTGCCGCAACAGGTCAGGATGTTTTTCATAACTATTTCTTCCCGTTTACAGAGGGCTTTAAGTATGCAGACGCAGACGATATGGACGCTCTGAAAGCAGTTGTTTCGGACAAAACCTGCGCAGTAATGCTTGAACTCATTCAGGGCGAGGGCGGTGTAAATATCCTCGATCCCGAATATGTAAAAGAACTTGTTAAGTATTGCAACGACAACGATATTCTCGTTATTGTCGATGAGGTTCAGACAGGCGTCGGCAGAACAGGCAAGCTGTTTGCTCATCAGAATTACGGTATCCTCCCCGACCTTATGACGGTTGCAAAGGGGCTCGGCGGCGGACTTCCTATCGGTGTTTGTATGTGCGGTGAAAAGCTCAAGGATGTTATGTCACCGTCAACTCACGGCACAACATTCGGCGCAAACCCTGTTGTTTGTGCAGGTGCAAACTATGTTCTTGACACAGTTGCAAATGACGAATTTCTTGCCGAGGTTGAGAAAAAAGGTCAGTATTTTGAGGACAAGCTCACAAAAATTGACGGCGTAAAGAGCGTTCGCAGAATGGGACTTATGATTGGTATTGAGCTTGAAAAGGGCGATGCACACGACATTGCAATCAAATGCGTTGAAAACGGCTTGCTTATTATCACGGCAAAAGATTTGCTCCGTATGCTCCCACCGCTTGTTATTGATTATAATGAAATTGACGAGGCGATTAATATACTCGAAAAAACAATAAAGGAGAACAACTAATGAAACACTTACTTAAACTTGAGGATTGGTCAACAGAAGAAATTATCAACACACTTAACCTTGCCGATCAGCTTAAATATGAGCAGAAACACGGCATTGAGCATAAAATTCTCAAGGGCAAGTCTCTTGGTATGATTTTTGAAAAGTCAAGCACCCGTACCCGTGTTTCATTTGAGGTTGGTATGACACAGCTCGGCGGTTATCCGCTTTTCCTCTCATCAAATGACCTTCAGATTGGCAGAGGCGAGCCTGTTGAGGACACAGCCCGTGTTCTTTCCCGTTTTCTTGACGGTATTATGATTCGTACCTTTGAGCAGAAAGAAGTTGAGGCTCTTGCAGAGTACGGTTCAATCCCGATTATCAACGGTCTTACAGACTATTGTCATCCATGTCAGGTTCTCGCAGACCTTATGACAATTCGTGAATTCAAGGGCAAGCTTGAAGGACTCAAGATGTGCTTTATCGGTGACGGCAACAACATGATGAACTCGCTCATCGTCGGCGCACTCAGCACAGGCATGAGCTTCTCTGCCGCCTGTCCAAAGGATTATATGCCTCCTAAGCACATTATCGAGTTCGGTGAAAAGTACGGTAACGGCAAGTTTGAAATCGTAACAGATCCGCTTGAGGCCGCTAAGAATGCCGATGTTGTTTATACAGATGTATGGGCATCAATGGGACAGGAAGAAGAAAAGAAAATCCGTGAGGCAGCATTCGCAGGCTATCAGGTTAACAAGGAGCTTATGGCTGTTACAAACAAGGATTGTATGGTTCTCCATTGTCTCCCTGCACACCGTGGCGAAGAGATTACTGCAGATGTATTTGAAGAACACGCAAATGAAATCTTTGAGGAGGCAGAAAACCGTCTTCACGCTCAGAAAGCTGTTCTTGTTGAATGTATGGCAGATGAAATGCCTGAAAAAGTTTGATGACAGTTTGATTCTTTAAAACTTCATAAAAAGCAAAAAAGTCACATTGCACAACAGTAAGATAGCTGTTTTGTGCAATGTGACTTAATTTTTATTGCAAAACGGAGTATAATTCCATTGGGGGATAATAGCAAAATCAGAATTGCAGGTGTATAATTATGTTAAGCAATTACACGTTTTATGGCGAAAAAGGAAGTCTTTAAAATGACAAGAGAACAAAAACAGCATATTCTGCATTTTGCGGTCAGCTCTCTGGGCGGATTTATGGGCGGATATGCAATTTACAATCACTGTGATGTGTTCGGTAACGCACAGACAGCAAATATGATTCACCTTGTCAGCAAAATTTTTACGGGTGATTTTGAGGGCGTTGTGTTTATCGTCATCGCTCTCCTTACATATATTCTCGGCAATGTTTTCTTTGTAATTGCCGACCGTTTCATTAAGCTTAAAACCAAAACCGTCAGCCTTATTGCAAGTGCGGTTGCACTTCTGATTATCGGAATTTTTCCGAATATTTCAAACAACTACCTTGCAATTCTGCCGATTCTGTTCGTAACTCCTGTTTTGTGGAATTCATTCAGAACAGCCGGAAGTTATGTTACATCTCCGATTTTCTCGACAAACAACCTTCGTGTTGCAACGGTTTCAACATTCACGGGTATTATTGACAAGGACAAGGATATGAAGAAAAAGGCTAAATTCTATTGGCTTACGCTTGCAAGCTATCATATAGGTGTTGTCCTTGCCTGCGTTCCGAGCGTTTTTATCGGTGTGAACAGCATCTGGTTCGGCTTTGTAAGCATTGCCCTTTCAACAGCTTCATATATGTGGCTCTGCGGTATGTTTGACAGAGAAGAATCCTTTGCAGCATCCGAAGGCTTAGCAGCACAATCGGAAATAATTTAAAATAAAAAACAATGTCGGCGGTACACCTCCGACATTATTTTTTGTTTATAACTTTCAATCGGAAAAGTCACATTATCAACATCAAAACACCCATAATAACAGGCTGGTGGGCAAGATAAATCCACAGGCTGTATTTGCCGATTTTGTCAAACAGCGGAATTTTGAATTCAAAATATTTTGCAAGATTTTTTTGTGCGATGAAATTCCAAAGATAAAAGCCTGCCGTAAAGAGGAAAATCCACGGAATAATCGGGAAATAGTCTGCCGACACAAAGTCGGACGAGGGGAATCCCAGAAATGCAAGGTACTTGCACGAATAGAGAAAATCGGGCAATTTTACGATATCCAGCCCGAAAAATCCGACACAGCCTTTTTGCAAATCATACGAAACCGCATACAACAAAAGTGAAATCAACGCTCCCGACAGGGGGCTTATTTTTTTGAGGTTATCCGAAAGAACAGAAACAATCATCATTGAACAGCCTATCAGATTCAGTACACCGAACCATACCGCTTGATTCGGTTCGGCTATCACGGTAACGCAGGTAACGGCAAAGCCTGCAAGATTCAAAAGAACACCTCTTTTTATGCCGTTTCCCGAAAAGTTAAGGCACATTCCCGAAAGCAGTATGAACATTACGCAGATACTGCGTTCCCAGACCGCAGTCATGGGATAAAAGTACCAGCTTGTGTTAAGTCCGTACATCATAAAAATATCGTAGCATAAGTGAAACGCAACCATACTGACGGTTGAAATTCCACGCAGAGAGTCGAGAAGATAATATCTTTTGTTTTCTTTTAACAAGGCTTTACCGTTTGGATTCATCAATTATTTATTCCTTTTCATCATAACGGAAAAGACGACCACAGCCAGAACAAGCAACACAACCGCATATCCGCAGACGGGGATAAGTTCGGGCATAATATCCGAATAGTTGTCCGAAATTGCATCTCTTGCGGCGTTTACGGCATGGGCAAACGGAAGTGCGTTTGCAAGGTTTTTGAACCAACCGCCGACCATTGCGGTATCGAACCAAATGTTTGAAAACCATGCCGAAAGGTTTGTGAGCAATGCACCGCAGATTCCGCCGACAGCCTTTTCATTCAGAAGTGTGCCGAGCAGAAGTCCGAGCGAGATAAACACAATTGCAATCGGAATGTTTACCGCAAGCATAAGCAAAATGTTCACGCTGACCTCAAGTCCGAGGAAGAACGCAACAACAACGCATACGGCACTCTGCAAAATTGCCATTGGCAAAAGCGGAAGTGTGTAGCCGATAATAAACTCGTGTGCTTTGAGCGGAGATGTGAACAATCTCATCATAAAGCTTGTAGTTCTGTCCTTTGCAATGAGCATTGACGAGAACAGCGAAATAAAGCTCATTCCGAAAACCGTAATACCGGGCGTCAGCTTGTCGATGTTGAACATTGTCATTTGAGCCTGTTCGGGGATTGCCGAATTGATTGCCGACAACAAAAGAAGAAGTACAACGGGAAATCCGAGTCCGAAACAGAATGTCAGCGGATCACGGAGAATTTCCTTCGTATTTCGTGAAGCAAACGCAGTCAATCTCATTACAACGCACCTCCGTTTGTCAGCTTTACAAAAGCCGACTCAAAATCTTCTTCGCCCGAAAGGGCAACAAGCTCATCGGAAGTACCCTCAGCCACAAATTTACCGTGAGCCATAATACCGATTCTGTCGCAGAGTGCAACAGCCTCTTCGAGATAGTGCGTTGTGAGAATAACGGTGATTTTACCCTTGAGCTTTTCAATCTCAACCCAAAGGCTGTGTCTTGCAATTACATCAAGTCCGAGCGTGGGTTCGTCAAGAAAAAGTATTTTCGGCTCTGAGATAAGTGCCATTGCAATGCTCAGTCTTCTCACCTCACCGCCCGACAGCCTTTTAGCCTTGCGGTTTTCAAATTCCCGCATGGAAAAGCGTTCGATAAGCTCGCTTGCTTTGGCTTTTGCAACTTTCTTTGAAAAGCCGTAAACCTCTGCCATGAGTTCAAGATTTTCTCTTGCGGTAAGGTTCATTGCCGCCGCACTTTCCTGCGGTGAAATTCCGATAATCTGTTTTACCGCTGCTCTGTCGGTTTTTATGCTGTGACCGAGAAGCTCTGCCTCACCCGATGTCGGCATAATAAGCGTTGTGAGCATTTTCATTGTTGTTGTTTTTCCTGCACCGTTGACTCCGAGCAAACCATACATTTCGCCCTCGTTGATTTTAAGGTCAAGGTTTGATACAGCCGTTTTTTCCTTATATTTTTTTGTAAGTTTTTCTGTTTTTATTGCGTACATATTTTCTCCTCAATTCAGGATAAAAGGGATTCAAGTCAAATTTTACTTCATTAACTTATCAAAGGGATTTTTTATTTTTGCAAGTGCCATACCTTTTTTCTCGTCACCGAGAACCAGAAGTCTGTCGCCTGCCTCAATTCCGAACACCTTTCTGGCGTGTTTAGGGAGTGTAATCTGTCCTCTTTCGCTGACCTTAACAATGCCGAAAATGTACTTTCCGTCACCGTCGGGGGTAAGTGCGTCAGATTCTTCCTCGTAAAAAGGACACACAAGAAGCATTTCTACCGTAGTTTCAAAAATCTGCGCCATCGTCACGCATTTTTCGACATCGGGAAGAGATTCCTCGTTTTCCCACTTTGCAACAGACTGTCTTGACACCTCAAGCTTCTCCGCAAGGTCCTCCTGTGAATATCCGTACTTTTTCCGAAGATACTTCAAATTCATACCAATCATACTTTTCATACCTCCTGAGTTAAGTATATTTCATATGTAACGCAATTTCTACCAACCTGATTTTACACTTTATGTAAAAATCGGTTGCATAATCCCTTTATGATTTATGATAAACTCCCTTACGAATTTTGTCAAACAAAAGGCGGTTGCGTTTTTTACGCCTTGTTTACATTATTCTAATGTACATATCATTGTTTGTTCACAAAACTGTCACATTTCAATGTTAAACTTAAACCAATATCGTATGTACGGAGGACATATTATGAAAAAACCTACTAAAAGAGATACAATCAATCTGTTTTTCTCTGCATTTCTGATCATCGCATTTATCGTTTGCGCACACTTCTTCTCACAGTACGCATCAGCCCTTTCACAGCCACTCGGTTCAATCATTCCGATTCTTGTGTATGCTGTGTTCGGTCTTTTGATGTTCTATGCAACCCGTGTCGGTGACGGCAAGGCGGTAAAGCGTTTTTCGCTCGTTACACTTATTGTAATGGTACTCCCGTCAATCTACATAATCGTTGCTTCCCTTGCTCCGGGACTTCCGCTTTATGATGTATTTTCAAATGCAAACGGCTCGGGATTAAGCGTTATTGTAACGCTTGCAAGTATCGCACTCGGTTACGGAATTCCTTACTCATTCCTCAGCGGTTTTGAAGTTGCCGATGATGAGGCTGTTGAAGAAGAAACAGGCAACCCTGTTCAGGGAGGCATTGAGGCTGATCTTGCAGATGACGAAAACGCAGAAGATACTGCATTTGAAGAATCCGAAGAGGTTGAAACAGAGGAACCTTCCGAGGATGAAAGCGAATCAACAGACGAAACCGATAACGGTGAAGACGCTTGATTCACTGCTGATTTTTCTTAAATCGACGAGTACCTGCACGGCTTGTGCGGGTACTTTTTGTATATGGCAAAAAATTATGCTTTTAAACTTAACAGTCCTAATATTCAGTTGACAAATTGTCACGGCTGATTTATTATTTTGGTACGGGGTGTGCAGAATAAATGCACCGTATTTTTCTGTTTCAAAATTTTTCTTTCAAAGGAGAATTACATAATGGACGATAACAATAAATATAATAGAAACAAGGATTATGAGCCTGACAACTTTGATGACGAGGTTGCGTTTCCTGCAAGAAGAAACAACGCCCCCGAAAGATCTTCCGATATTCAGGAGGATTACGGCGATAACTTTGACAATGATGTAAAATTTGTCGGCGATTATGACGAAGACGCCGTTCAGATGCCGGAAATCGACTTTGAGGACGATATGGAAACTCCCGTAAAAATGCCGTCGGAAAGGGATGACCGCACACAGACTCCCGACTATGGCGACAATTTTGATTCTCAGACAGGGGAGCAGGTGTCAAAGGCTACAAAGGATTTTCAGTATGACCTTTCATCTGACGATATTGGT
>OMAS01000394.1_pt1 | contig 26730 bp, 27 predicted proteins | sample 1674031 | NCBI WGS metagenome assembly OMAS01 (sample SAMEA103958138, study PRJEB25191) | human gut metagenome | biome: human-associated habitat [ENVO:00009003]; feature: intestine environment [ENVO:2100002]; material: feces | place: Germany | collected 2013/2015 | reverse complement strand
GGAAACCGGCATACAGGAGCTTTTCGAGAGTGAACGCTACAAAGCCTATCTCACCTCTATGGCGAAGTTCCACAGTTACAGCTTTAACAATACACTGCTGATCGCCATGCAGGGCGGTCAGCTTGTAGCGGGCTACAACAAGTGGCGGGACGATTTTCACCGCAATGTGAAGCGGGGCGAGAAAGGCATCAAGATTCTGGCCCCCGCCCCCTACAAGGTGAAAAAGGAAGTGCCGAAGCTGGACGAACAGGGCCAGCCGGTCATGGACAAGGACGGCAACCCCGTTACCGAGAAAAAAGAAATCCAAGTTCCGGCGTTCAAGATCGTGTCTGTCTTTGACGTGAGCCAGACCGAGGGAGAACCGCTGCCCTCTATCGGTGTGGACGAGCTGGCCGGGAATGTGGAGCAATATGAGGACTTCTTCAAGGCGCTGGAACAGACTTCCCCCGTCCCGATGGCCTTTGAGGACATCCCCGGTGGTTCTCATGGCTACTACCACCTGACGGAAAAGCGGATCGCCATTCAGGAGAACATGAGTGAGCTGCAAACCCTGAAAACGGCCATCCATGAGATCGCCCATGCCAAGCTCCACGCCATTGACCCGGAGGACCCCGTGACCGAACAGGCCGACAGGCCCGACAGCCGCACCCGCGAGGTGCAGGCCGAGAGCGTGGCCTATGCCGTCTGCCAGCACTACGGGCTGGACACGTCCGACTATTCCTTTGGGTATGTGGCCGGTTGGAGTTCCGGCAAAGACCTGAAAGAGCTGCGGGCGTCCCTTGAAACCATCCGGGCCACCGCCCATGAGCTGATTACCACCATCGACGGCCACCTTGCCGAGCTTCAGCAACAGCGGCAGGCGCAGCAGGCCGTGGAGCAAACTGTGGAGCCGACCGTGGAACAGGCCGCCGAGCAGCCTGCCCCCGACAGTGTGTTTTCCAAGCTGCCCCCGGAACAGCAGCAGGAAATGACCGACAGTGTGAAAGCCATGCTGCAAACCCTGATTGACGCCGATGTGAAATCCACCGGCGAGGTGACGCAAGGCACGTTGGACGCCATTCAGACACAGGGCTTTGTCCTTTCCGGCGACGGGACGCTGCAACGGGCCGAGGCCCAGCCGGAGCCGCAGCCGTGGAATGAGATTGACGGCCTTTTGAACAACAAACCCATTATGCCGGAGGCCACCCCCACAGAACGGGCCAACGCCCTGATTGACTGGGCCGAGCGCAACGGACAGCGCATGGGCAACGAGGAACGCCGGTTGATCGTGGAGTACGCCGAGGCCGTGGACAACACGGACAAGGTGATTGCCCTTATCAATGAGTTTTGCGAACATGGCTACGAAATGCAGCACGGCCATGTGGACGAGCTGGTGAAAAGCCGGATTGACCGAGAAATCGCGGAGGCCAAGGCCGCACAGCAGCCCACCCTTGACCCCACGGCAGAGCCGGTTGTGACGATCCTTTTCACTGAAAGCCCCGATCTGGAAATGGGCCAGCAAATGCCGCTGCATGAGGCCGACGCCCTGTTTGCCCGGCTGGACGCAGAACATCGGGGCGGCGGCTACTATGACAAGACCGACTTCCGCATTGATTTTACATTCCAAGGAGAGCCGCACAGCTATTCCGGGCGGCAGGACTTTGGCGACCGGGACGGTTCCCTGATTGAGCATATCCGGGAGTATCAGACCTTTTATCTCAACGATGAAAAATGGAAAGACCATCTGACCCGGCAGGGCGGCCCGGAGGCATGGGCGGAGGATCACGCCAGCCGGGAAGCCTTTCTCACCGAGATCATCCCCTACATGGAGCTGCATTGCAACCTGTCCCGGCTGGAACAGGAGGCGCAGACCCGTTTGGCGTCCAGCGACACCCTGACGCCGGAGGAAACCGCCTACTATGGGGCGCTGGTGGACTACGCTATGGAGTGCCGCCCGCTGCTCAACCACGGAGAGCCTTTGCCGGAAATGCCGAAACTGACCGACTTCGACCAGAGCTTGCAGGACTACAAAGCGCAGGTGGAGGCCGAAATTGCACAGGAGGCCGCCGACGCCGGTATGACCGTGGAGGAATATGCGGCGGCTGGCTATGAGGCCCCGGCCCAGCCGCAGGAGGCCCAAGAGCCGCCCCAGCAGGAAACCCCGGAACAGCTGACGAAAGAGCATGCGGCGTCCGACTACTACTATTCCATCAATGAGGGCGCGGCCCGCCGAGCCAAGGAAATGAACAGCTTTTCCGACTACCAGCCCGGCAGCGCCACAGCCGAGTACCGGCATTATGTGGATAAAGCCTTTGCGCTGGCACAGGAACAGAAAAAGCGCGTCGATCCCATGTACCATGAGAAGATCGACAGCCTGCTTGACACCTATGCCCGGAAGCTGGCCGCCAACATGAACCACGGCTATGAGATTGACGCCCGTGTTCCGTCCATTTTGATTGCCGGTGGTTCCAATTTCCCGGTACGGAAGAAAGAGAAACAGAACGCGGCCCGCGACAGTAATATGCAGGAATGGCAGTACATTCAAGGGCTGCTTGATAAAATCCGCAGCACCGGCATGGGCGGCATCCGGCAGGACGACCCGCAGGCCATTCCCAAGCTGCAAAAAAAGCTGGACGGTCTGGAAAAGGCGCAGGAAACCATGAAAGCGGTCAATGCCTATTACCGCAAACACGGTACACTGGACGGCTGCCCGCACCTCTCTCCTGAAAACATCGAAAACCTGAAAGCGGATATGGCGTCCGGCTGGCACTATGAAAAGAAGCCGTTTCAGAGCTGGGAGCTGTCCAACAACAATGCGGAAATCCGCCGCGTCCGGCAGCGGATCGAAAGCCTGACCCGCGCAAGCGAAGTGGCCTATGTGGGCTGGGAATTTGACGGCGGCCATGTGGAGGCCAACCGGGAGCAGGGCCGCTTGCAGGTGTTCTTTGACGGAAAGCCGGAAGCGGACGCCCGCCAGCAGTTGAAAGAACACGGTTTCCGCTGGGCGCCGAGTGTGGGCGCATGGCAGCGGCTTTTGAACGACAATGCCTACCGTGCGTCGGACAGGATCGCTTGTATTCAGCCCCTTTCCGGCATCAAGCCCACGGAGCTGCAACGCAACAGCAGCCGGGAGCAGCGGGCGCAGATGGCACAGGATCAGACCGAGCCGGACTACTTCTACCGGGTACACGCCACCCCCAGCAGCGACAGCCGGGAAAACCTGTATATGCTGCAAGCCTATGTTCCGCAGGACAACGGCAGGGCCAAGATCGGGGATATTCTCTACGTCGGGACGCCGGAACGGTGCCGGGAGCTGATGGATCAGCTCAATACCGGGGAGCTGACGCAGGAGGCCGTCAAGGAGCTGTATGCCAAGGAGCAGGAGCAGCCGGAACAGGAACCGGCACCAGAGCCGGAGCCGGAACAAGAACCCGTGCAGGAGCCGGAAACCGCCCCGGCGCAGGATGTTACTTCCGACGCCGAGCCGCAGGCGGCCCCTGCCGAAACCCTGACGGAGTTGCAGAAAAAGGCGCTGGAAATCGCTGACCGTTACAAAGACCTGCCCTTGCAGGCCAAGATTGATGTGATCGCGCAGGCGTTTGGCTGCAAGACCGGCGAAATCCACACGTCCCCTTGTACCGGCAAATGGCGCGGCACCAGCGATATGACGATCCGTTTTGACAACGGCGCGTCCCTGTTTATCGGCAACCACCTGACGCCGAAAGCCAAGACGGTCAAGGTGCAGACGGAATGTGTCAACCGTACTTTGGTGCAGTACAACCCGGAGATCGTCAAGGCTACCAAGGAAGCGGCCCTGCCCGCACTGTTGCAGCGGGAGGCCAAGGACAACGAGATCGCGGCCCAAAAGGGCTTGAAGCCCTACACGCTGCTCAATGTGGAGTTCAACGAGGGAGCCGACGAAAAGACCGGCGGTTATATTGGCTGGTACTATGTGACGCTGGCCGTGGACGGCAAAATCTGTACCCATCTGGAAACGGGATTGAACCATGATATTGCCAGCGGCAAGGTGAGCGACACCCCCACACGAGCTGACTACTATCCGGCAGGAGCCTTGAAAGAGGCCGATGTGGACTACGTTTTCAACAACGTGGGCTTTTCCTCTGCGTCCACCCTCTATACGATGCCGCTGCGGGACGACGTGCGGGAACGGGCCGAAAAGACACTGGCCGAGCGCAGCACCGCTGCGCCGGAGGCTGGCCGGGAATGGGGCTTTTACATCATTCCCGACCTGAAAACATGGGCCACCAATGCCGAACAGCAAACCCCGATAGAGCATTTCGCCACCTTTGAGGACGCCAAGGCCCGGTTCGACGAGCTGCGGAGCCAACCCTATAACAGCGAGGCCAAGGATTTGAACACCGATGGCCGACCTTACGCCCATCTGACGCTGGGCATGGAAAGCAAGGACGGCATGAGCGCCGCCGATATTCTCCATGTGCGGGCAGGCCAGAATTATCTTGTGGAGGACTTCACCCGCATGGAACGGCTGCGGAGTGATCCCGTGGTGCTGGAAAGCCTCTCCCGTGTGGCACAGGAAATCGGCTTTGACCGGGTGCGGCCCTATGTGATGGAGAACGGCAGCTACAAGGCCATGCCGGATATGCCTTTCACCCAATGGGAAAACCCTTATTTCACCGTCGATCCCCCGGCGCAGGAGCAGGGCGACACCTTTGCCATCTACCAGCTCAAAGGCGGGCCGGAAACACGGGATTATCGCTTTGAGGCTTACGAGAGCTTGCAGGAAGCGGGGCTGGCCGTTGACCGGCAGAATTACGATCTGGTTTACACGGCCCCGCTGGACGGTAAAACCACGCTGGAGGACATTTACCGCACATTCAACCTTGACCGTCCCGCCGACTTTACCGGCCACAGCCTTTCCGTTTCCGACGTTGTGGTGCTGAACCGCAGCGGCAAGGAGGAAGCCCATTACTGTGACAGCTTCGGCTTTACGCCGGTGCCGGAGTTCTTCTTGCAGCGGGAAAAACAGCTTACGCCACGGGAATTGCTGACCGGCGAGAGCATCCAGACCCCACGGGGCAGCTTCCTTGTAACCGACATGAGCCGGGAGCAGTTGGAGGCCGCAGGCTATGGTTTCCACCATCAATCCGAGGACGGCAAGTATCTTATCATGGGCAACGGCACGGACGCCTTTGCCATCCCCGCCCAGCAGGAAAGCCCCATCAAGGCCGCTGAAATGACAACCGAGCAGAACTACAACATGATCGACGGCGTTCTGAACAATGCCCCGACCATGAGTGAGCTGGAAGCCAAGGCCAAAGCCGGGGAACAGATTTCCTTGTTCGACGTAGCCGAGGCAGCCAAGGCGGAGGCCCGAAAGCCCAAGCAGCCCCAGCGCCCGGCGCAGAAACAGAAAAAGCCGTCCATCCGGGCGCAGCTCAAAGCAGCCAAGGAGGAACAGCAGAAGAAACCGCCGCAGCGGGAAAAAGCACAGGAATTGGAGGTGTGACGCCATGAACAGGTTTGAGAATGTGGATGTTCTGGCCGCGCTGGATCAGCTCATGCGGCAGAACACCGCCTTTTATCGCAATGATTTTGAGATTGACAAAGAGATCATCGGGCGGGCCGCTGCCAGCGACAAGGCCGAGGACAAGATGCTACTGTGGATGTCCCGCCCGTCCGGGACACATTGTTTCCGGGAAAGTGATGTATTTCTGCAAGGCACCCGGCAGCACAACACATGGACGTTTTACGGGGAGCAGACCCGTGACCGGGTGCTGGCCTACGCCGTGGAGCTGACCGACAAGGTGCGGGGCGTCATTCGCGGCAATCTCTATGAGCTGGACTATCCCCAGCACTTCCGGCACGTCGCAGCCGAGGCGGTACAGGCCGACAACATCATCCTGCACTATGAAAAGGGCGACCGGGAGCAGCCCGCCGGTCTGTACTTCGACGGGCGGCCCGATCCCAAGCTGGGGGCGTTCCTGCGGTATGAGGCCAAGCCCAATGAGCCGGAACACCTGCGGGAGCTGTTGCGGCAGGAACAGAAAAGCCGGGCGCAGCTTGCGCCTGGCAATTTCAAGGCCCACGTCACGGCGCTGCATGACGGCATTATTTTGGCCGAGGCGCAGCGGATCGTGGCCGGGTTGAAAGATCTGTCCGCCCCCAACAGCCCCAACAAGACGCATTTCATGGTGGAGCTGTCCCCGTATTTCGTTCAGATCGCGTCCAGCAAGGACACCGACCGTCTGTTTTCCATGCTGCCCTATAAATCTCTGGCCTTTACCGGCATGAAAGACCGGCACGGCCTGTATGCGGTGATCGGCAAGGACGAGAACCGGGACAAGGAAGTGCGGCGGCCCCGCGTTTCCATCCGCAGGCAGCTATCCGAAACCAAACAGGCCCAAGCCCCGAAAAAGGCCCCGGCCAGAACCAAGAAAAACGAATTGGAGGTGTGACAATGGTACAGTTTACCGTGGAAGAAGAAAACCTGATCTGTATGTATCACAAGAGCGACCGGCGCAGGACGGCGGCCAACATCCGGGCCGCCCTGCCGGACATGGACGAGGACATGGCGGCGCTGGCCCGCCAGACCGCCGACAAGCTGGACGCCATGAACGACGCCGACTTTGAGGCGCGGCAGTTCCATTTCACGGACGAGTGATCTAAGCATAGCAAAGCGCCGGGCGCGGGGGCTGTATGGCCTCTGCGTCCGGCGCTTTTTAGTATATTACATCGTATTGTTCATATAATATTGAATTTATACTTCATAATTTGTATAATTTTACCATAAAGCATAAGGGGATTGCGCGATTGAAATGAATGAAAGAGGTGATTCCATTGGGATGATAGTTTGATTGGTTTTAGTTTTATCTAATGTGGACTTTAGAATTGGGAGGACACACTTATGAAAGGAATGAAAAAAGTAGTTGCTTTGTTACTGTCCACTATCATGTTGTTTACCATGACAACGACAGCTTTTGCAGCAGAAACTTTACATCAAGAAGCCACATCTGATACAATAGAAATTGAAATTCCTGTCGTATATTTCGACAGCACGAATGAATACGCACAATATCTTACTACACTTGGAGAAACCGCAAGTAGCCGTTCCGTCAGGGGTGCAACCAATCTTTCTGCGGCTGTTATCCGTAATGGTACGACTGATGATTGCGAATTATATATGAATTGGACTGGCGATGAATTATATAGTGGTTTTCGCTTCAAAGAAATGAAAGTAAAAAGCACAAGCATCCTGTTCGCTGAAACGTATGGGACATTTGGTGATGGTTCAAGTTATACTTATCGATATGTTGTTGCAGCGGCAGTCGGTTCAGTCAAAATTGGTGACGTGCAGATTGATAGTGATGTAGAAAAGGTTAAAGTTACTTGTAAAGATATGCAAGGTTATAATTTGACTTCGGCATCGTGGTTATCTGCTGTGGAACTCACGGGTACGGTAACTATCAATTAACTACATCGAAAGTAGGGAAAGTATGAAACAACTTCAAAATCTGATTGCTCTTTATAAACCTCAAATCATTCCACAACAAAAAAGCATTTCAGATTTACAGACTTGGTTGCAGAAAAGATTTGATGTTGAAAAAATTCCACTGTCAGAGTTTTCAGATGCTTTTTTGAAGCAGTTGACATTTTCTGCTACAAATGCGATTACCAATAGTAAGTTAAAGATAGCAGCCGACAAATTTAATTTTATTGCATATAGATTACCGCTAACAGAGAAAAATAAGGCGTTCTTAAACGGAACAAGTAATGTAAAAGATAAGTTTATCTATGTCATTTTTGAAAGTAACACCGGCTTCATTTCTACTAACCATGCGCATCTCCATCTGGAATTATCAGTTGAACAAGGAATAAGCCAATATGACTATGATAATAATACAGAAATGCTTATATATTACATTACCTGTATTGATAGGTTACAGAAGAAAGAATACTGATTCCTTTTATTTTATCGACGCCGACTTTGAAGCGCGGCAGTTCCATTTCACGGACGAGTGATCCCAACATAACAAAGCGCCGGGCGCAGGAGGCTACATGGCCTCTGCATCCGGCGCTTATTTTTCGTGTCCGACCCGGAAAATCCGTTTACGGCGACGTTCTGCATATTTCAGTGTTTGATAGGCCCCGCCGTGATCCCGCCACACCATAGCAATTAGGCAATCCGCCCGGTCTACCATCCAGCGGTTGCAGGCGGTGATCGCCTGTTTGTAGTGGATGCCCGCAAGCTCAATGGGGATCAGGATTTCGTCAAAGCTGCTTTCGTAGTATTCCTTATCCGTGTTTAGCCTCTGCTCCATGTAGGGCAGCACCAGCACCAGCGAGATTGCCTTGTCCGGGTGCCGGTGTTTTAGAGTACGAACCGCGCTGGCGCAGATCGCGTCAAACTCTCCCTTGCCGCCCACATAGCAGGTCATTTCCTGTTCCGCTTCCAGCAGACTTTCCAATATTTCTACCACCTGCGACTGGCCGAGGCCAAAGACTTCCCTGTGTCCCGCAAAAGTACAAACCATCATCTTTGTTCCATCACTTTATAACCCCGCCCTTTAAGCTAATCCCCAACAGAAATTTGCAAATAATTAAACTATATAAATTTAGAATTTATATGGTTTATTATATATCAGGGCCGGGTACTTTACAATAAGGGAGGATTGATAAAACGCTGCCATACTGCGAGGGTATATAGATGGAATTAGATTACAAAGAGATTGGAAAGCGCGTGAAGATCGCAAGAATACGGGCCGATCTGACGCAGGAAGCATTGGCGGAAAAGGCCGGGCTGTCCATTACCCACATGAGTAACATTGAAAACGGCCATTCCAAGTTGAGCTTGCCGATGGCGGTTGCGCTGGCAAACGTCCTGTCTGTTTCGGTGGATGAATTTCTGTGCGACAGCGTAATCCACTCCAAGGAAGTTTTCTCCCATGAGGTTCAAATGCTTTTGGAGGATTGCGACGACTACGAGATACGCATACTCACCGATCTGCTCAAAGCAGCCAAAGACACGATCCGCAGGGATATGAAGCTGAAACAGCAGGAATAGCGCAGACGGTCACAGTTGACCGTACTGCGCTACTCTTTTCTTACAATGCAAAGCGCCGGGCGCGGGGGCTGTATGCCTCTGCGTCCGGCGCTCTTTTTTATTCCTGTTCCATCGGGAAGTGTGGCAGTTCTTCCAGCAGCTTCAAAATAAGGTGCTGCTTCATATCCTCGTCAACGGCCAGCTCGTCGATCATGGGGGTGTAGTGTTCGATCACCTTTTGTTTGGCCCACTTCTCACCGGCGACGGCGGCCTTGATGGTAGCTGTGTCCAGCAACATTTCCTGATCGGCCATCGTGTCAACTCCTGTCGTTTTTTGTCTTATTCCAGCATACCACAGAACCGGCAGGAAAACCAGCGCCGGTAAGATTTTCCTACGCATTTCAAAGCCAGTTCCGGCAGGGATTTGATAAATCATTCTGCCACCCCACCGACCAACGCCGAAAAGCCTTGATTTCCGTGGGCTTTTTGACCCTTAAATGCGTAGACAGGAGGTGGTTAATTCTGACGTAATCTTTCAACCGTTGTTTTTTTCATCGTACAGTTTACAAACAACAAAGGAATGAACCAGCAAAATGCAAGTAAGATAGCTGCAAGGGCAATCATCATCCAAATTGGATAACTAAAAGCTGCATATTCTACAATCCCCTTAAACGCTTGAAATGCCAACAAGAGTAATACATTCCCCACGGTCAGGCATAAGGCAAGTGATATAATCGCATACCAAAATCCTTCCATTTGGAGCATACGACGGCACTGTTTCTTTGTCATACCGATGCTTTCCATAACAGATAGCTCATGCTTGCGGGCCTCGATATTGGTAAACATGATATTGGCAAAATTGATTATGCCGATAAAGGCCAACACGAGAGCAATACCACCGCCCAAAGTATAGAGCGTGATTTTGGCAGAATGTAGCCCCTCTGACAGTTCGGCCTTTGAAGTTAAGGAAATCGAGCCTTCTTGATTGCATAATTCCCGCACAGCGGAAACCACTGGTTTTTCATTTGCTGAATTAACGTCAATGCCAATCTGGGAAATATAGGCATCAGGAGAAATCCGTTCCATACCTGCTTCACTGACAAAAATGTATGGGGCATCTGTACTTAGTCCACCGTAATAACTGCTGTCAAGAAAGCCGCCAATAGGCAGCTCCAATATATCTCCACCTGCAACAGCCTCAAAGTCTTTTATTTGTCCACACTGGAAGCGTAGTGTCATATCACTCGGAAATAATTCAGGCTTGTCAGTAACTAATAAGCCATAATCCCCATTATAAAATCCCTCATAGTCCATACCATTCTCAACGATATAGTCTTTGAGTTTTTCAGCGTCGATGCTGACTAATTGCGTATAAAACCGATTTGGGTATTGTTCATAGTAATCAGCGCCGGGCGCTTCCATCCCCTGTGACTGATATTTGTCCAGAATATACGAATAAAACATATCTTCTGAATATTCTGGAATGATTGTCTGTTCTCTTTGCAAACTGATATTTCCAACGCCCTCAATCGAGTTCAGTTCATTTATAAAATTCTCGTCAAAAAGCTGTTCTTGCTCGCCCCTATAACCAAGTACAAGGGTTTGATTGGTAAGTTCAATATCATACTCCGTAGCACTGTCTATGAAGTTATCTGTACTCATGCTTTGAATGAAGAGTGTAACAACCAAGCAGGCAGTAATTCCTAAAAAGATAGACAGAACAGCAAGAACACTTTTCTTTTTTGTCCTCTGTATATTTCGCCAAGCCATCCCGGATGCTGAAAAATGTTTGCTTCTAAGTTTTGGCTTTATCTCTGCCACTTCATTTTGATAATGTAAAGCAGTTATAGGCGAAATTCTTTTTGCTATTTTGATAGGTTTACGGATCGACAACAAAACCGTGACAAGAGAAAATAGCGCAGCACCAATGTAAATAATGGGCTGTTGTGCCACTATGATCCCCGTATTGGCTTCTGTAAGAGTGCGAAGCGCCAAAGGAATAACAAAATTTGAAAGGGCAAAACTGCCAAGCAGACCGGCAATAATTCCAAAACAAGCAATTTTCACAGCCTGCTGTGAAATGATTTTTCCGATTTGCGTTGAAGTCGTTCCTATTGTTCGTAACTGTCCATAAAATCGAACATCATTTGACACGGAAATGTAAAACACATTATAGATCAAAAGATACCCGCACAGAATAATTCCAAGTCCAAGGATAATGCAAACAGCAATCGTCTGAAAATTGGTATTCCCGTCTAATAAATCGGGATTGACGGAAAGTGTCTGTCCGCCGCTTAATTTCAGACTGCTTTCTATGGTAGAAGTAATTTCGGCAATGTTCTGTGTATTAGAAAAACGCATATCTGCTGTTGTTTCCTGATTGCTCCAAATATCAAATCCGACTTCATTACAGAACGCTTCGGACACAAGCAGATAAGCAATATTTCCGTCCCCTATATAATCATACTCGTCAAACCAACCCGACAGACGAAAAGTTTTTTGTTCTGTTTCTTGCATGGAGCCACTTCGATAAGAGAATGGCAGTTCCATTCCAATATAAGGTTCTGAGATATTCCATTTTTCCAATACCCAAGTAGGAACCATAATCTCGTCTGCGCTACTGGGATAAGTGCCATAGATATTTTCCAAGACAGGAACACGATGATTTTCCCATTCAGAAGCATTATAAAACCTCAAACCATAAAAAAGGCCAGCTCCATTTGTGTCAAAATCAGCATTAACAAAGCTCGGCAAAAACACATCAGCCCGCACACCGACACTATCTATTTCTCCCGAACCTGCTAAAATTTCGTACTGCTCCAAAGATGGAGCATTTAACGTAGCATGGCCCGTAGTGCCTCTGGTCTGTTCTTGTTGAAGTTGCCATGAGCTGATGTAGCTGCCACCAATTAAAAAAATAGTGCAGATTAAAAGAGTAGTCAAGAAAATTGCTAATGCTGCAATAGCATTTCTGATTTTATTCTGCTGAAAGCTGCGTTTTGACAGCTTCTTAATGATTGGCCTATTATTGTTGCCAAATAAGATGTCATTCATTCTTTTTCACCCCTTTACTCGGAAATTTTCCCATCCTCAATACGGATAATACGATCTGCAAGCTGGGCAATCTCGTTGTTATGGGTAATCATCACAAGGGTTTGATGAAATTTCTGGCTGGTAACTTTCATTAGACCCAAAACGTCATTGCTGGTTCGGCTATCCAAATTCCCCGTTGGTTCATCCGCTAAAACGATGGCAGGCTTTGATACCAGCGCGCGAGCAATGGCGACGCGTTGCTGCTGACCGCCGGAAAGATTGTTGGGCATATTGTTTAGCTTATCGCCCAAAGCCAGCATCCGAACCACTTCATCCATAAATGCTTTATCCACGGTATCGCCGTCCAGTTCAACCGGGAGAGCGATATTTTCATACACATTCAGAACAGGAACAAGATTATAGTTTTGGAATACAAATCCAATTTTTCGTCTGCGAAAAATTGTAAGTTGTTCTTCATTCAGCGTAGATAAATCTTTGCCATCCACAATAACTTTGCCGGAAGTAGGAACATCCAACCCGCCCATCATATTCAGCAAAGTGGATTTTCCGCTGCCGGATGTGCCGATAATGGCAACAAATTCCCCCGGCTCAATCGAAAGGGAAACGCCGTCCAGCGCCTTTGTAATATTCGGCTCGTCCCCATAGTATTTTTTCAAATCTATTGTCTGTAAAATAGGCATAAGTTCTACCACCTTTCTTTTTGATGGTTCCATTGTAAAGGGGAAACCTCGCAGAAATGTCACGGCGGGCTTTGAAATCCCCCTTAAAATGCCTTGAAATATCACAATCCTGTGACATTTCAAGGATGGGGCAGGAACACCGAAAAGGTAGAGCCGGTGCCGACTTCCGAGGCAACGCGGATAAATCCCCCTTGCCGGGTGATAATCTCGCGGGTAAGATATAGCCCTATCCCGATGCCGGGGGCGTCATGTACCCTGTCCTCACGGTAGAACCGTTTGAAAATCGTTCCTTGATGTTGTTCTGGAATACCAATGCCCGTATCAGAAATATCAATTTTCACATACATCTCCCAGCACACCACAGCTACATGGATTTTTCCGCCCTCTGGCGTGTACTTCACCGCATTATCAAGAATATTGAACAGGGCTTCGGTTGTCCATTTCCGATCATGGGCCGCAGATACCGTTTCCGGGCAATCCACCGTGACCGCAATCTTTTTCTGCTCTGCGTTCAGCAGAATACCGCCCAGCGCCGCCGCAAGTGTATCATAGATGGCCTGCGGCTTCGGCTCCAAGGCAATTACTCCGGCTTCCAGCCGCGACGTTTTAATCATCGCCTGCATGAGAAAATCCAGCTTGTCTAACTGGCTGTCCATAGCCAGAAGAAATTCCCTCTGCTTTTCCGGCGATACATTTTGCTCCAACAAAGTGGCATCCAGCATTTTCAGGTTTGCAATCGGCGTTTTGACCTGATGGGAAATGTCCGAAATCAATTCTTGCAATTCGGCCCGTTCCTTTGCAATATTGCTTTTGCTTTCCCGTAACACTTCATAGAGCCGGGAAAGCCTGTGCTGGATCTTATAAAACAGGTTTTCTTCCTCTGTGTACTGCGGTGGGGCCTGATCTGCTGACATCATATCGTCCAGCAGCTTGCACAGAGCGTCCGAAAACAGCGTTAATTTCTGGCGCACAAAGACAAGAAAGGCAGCCATGCACCCGGCGACGAAAACCGCATAAAGCAATCCGCAGCATAGCGCCAATATGTTCCTCGTTAAAAAGTATATGGTAGATGATATGGCGACCGAAAGCAGGAAAAGTGCTGCACACACGACCATGCACACTTTATTGACAGAGAGTTTTTCCGTCCTCATTTGTTACCGCCCCCAATCCACATATAGCCCATGCCGTAGACGGTTTTGATATAGGCATGATCTGGATTTTCAATTTTGCTTCGTACCCGGCTGATTGTGGAAGTCAGCGCGTGTTCATCTACAAAATTCCCGTCAATATCCCACAGCTTTTCCAATAGCACCTGCCGGGTCAAAACGATCTGCGGATTTTTCGTCAGTACTTTCAAAAGCCGGTATTCCATCGGGGTAAAAGAAATGCTTTCCCCGCCCCGTGTTGCGGTCATTTCCGTAAAATTGATAAACAGGTTGCCATCGTTGTAGAAGTCGCCGCCAGATTGTTTCCTGATCCGGGCCAGCAATGCAGACACTTTTTTCTGAAATACGCTCATGGGGAAAGGCTTTGTCACATAATCATCCGCTCCCAGCTCGTAGCCTTTGAGCATATCGCTTTCCATATCGTTAGCCGTCAGGAAGATTACAGCGGTGTCCGGGTGGCTTTCCTTAATATCCCGGCAAAAGCCAAACCCATTGCCGTCCGGCAGGTTGATGTCAAGGACAATCAAGTCGTATTCCTGCTTTGTGCAAAACCGTTCTGCAACGCTTTTCGTCAAGGCAGCATCTACTTCATAGCCTGCGGCAGACAGGTTATAGCAAAGGGTATTATTCAAAAGGCGGTCATCTTCAACCACTAAAATTCTCATTCGCTCACATCCTTTTCTTTATAGTGTACCAACCAAATGTCACAGAAACCTCACGATGAAGTGCTTTTTTGGAATTTCTTTTATCTTATCTTTTGCGGGCAGGAACGACAAGCTATCATTCGGAAATTTTGAAATGTCACAAACTTGTGAGATTTCAAGGGGTGAATTTTGTCAAAACCTGTTTTCTTGCGAGATTTCTGCGAGAATTTGGCCTTAAAATAATATCAAAATAAAGATACCCCAAAATCCCTGCCGGACGACGGCAAAGAAAAAAAGCCGTCGTACAGCAGCCCTTTTGACACGCTCATGTAGTCAGCGGTGGCTTTGAACAATCAAGGCCGCCGCTTTCTTTTGCCCGGCGCAGGATCGGCAGCCCGTGGAATGGAGGAAACCGCCATGCTGATACGACCTGCTTTTCAACGGAATAGCTTCTTAAAAAAAGCCTGTACTCAACAGGGGGGAGCTTTGGCCTACAATATGTATTATACCATGTAAGAAAACTACGTTTCATTTTTACTTTTGCCCGGTGGGTCTACGACCTGCCGGGCGAATTTTGTCGGTTCCTGCGGTTTTTCGGTGCGGGCCGGAGCTGCCGCAGCAACATAGATACAGGGGGCGACGCAACCGGCCCCCGCTTCTCATTCTCCCGCAGATTGGGGGTGAGAAGATGAAGTACACCCCTGATGGTTATGGAGAACGCTGCCGGTTTGACGCTTTCTGCAAAACTGTTCTCCGCAATGAGGCCAGAACCCACCTGCGGGATTTGTCCCGTCAGCGGAGCCGGGAAACCGAGTTCAGCGCCTTGCCGCAGCATGAAATGGACAAGCTCTGCACGGTAGACGAATACCCAAGCGACAGCATCCTATTCACAGCCCACGGCTGCACCCTACATATCCGGGACGAGCTGGTGGCTGACGCCTTTGCCGGTCTGCCGGAACAGGAACAAGGCATTTTGATCCTGCATTGTGTGTTGGAGCTGGCAGACGGTGAGATCGGCAGCCTTGTGGGAATGTCCCGCAGCGCCGTCCAGCGGCACCGCACCAAGGCCCTGAACGAATTGCGGAAACGATTGGAGGACGAAATGAGGAAATCGAAATGAAGCAGCCGACTTTCTGTGGCCGGGAGCTGTTGCCCCTGTCTGTGATCGAGGCGGCTCGCGCTGGTGATCCTCTGGCCGTGGAGCGTGTCTTGCGGTACTATGAGGGCCACATAGACAAGCTTTGTACCCGGACGCTTTACGATCTGGACGGTTCGCCCCATGTGCGGGTGGACGAGTACATGAAGCGTCGATTGCAAAGCAAACTGATCCGGGCCATCCTGAACAACCCATAAGAAAGCGCCGGACGCGGTGGCCTGCTGGCCCTGCGCCCGGCGTTTTCCTATGGGGGTTTATTCTACGCATTTCAAAGCCTGTTCCGGCGGGAATTGGAGCAATTCTATTGCCGCCCCGTCACTCGCTTGCCAGAAGCCCGCTATGGCGGCCTATTCAGCGGCTTAACTGCGTAGATTGCACCGCTGCCTCTCGGCCTCTTGATTTCAGCACATAGTTTGCTGCGCCGCTACATCCTATAATTCATATTCTGTTTCTTGTGTTCTTCGAGCAAATGAAATATAATGAAATGGATTGGCGGAGGTGTGAACATGGATTACATGACGCTCAAAGAGGCAAGCGAAAAATGGGGCGTTTCGTCCCGACAGATAAATTATTACTGCACCGATGGACGCATCCCCGGTGCTGTCAAAATGGCCGGTGTCTGGCTGATCCCAAAGGAGGCAGAGAAGCCTGCCGATGGGCGTAGGAAGAAAAGTGGTGATGAATGTGGTAAGAATAGCGATATGTGACGATGAAGAAAAGGCCGTTGCCCTGCATGAAAATATTGTAAAAGCCTGCTTACAGGCGCAGGGTGTCGGCTATGAAATAACGACCTACACGCAAAGCCGCAATCTGCTTTGCGACATAACCGATGATGGATTCTTCTATGATCTGATTTTGCTGGATATTGAAATGCCGGGAATTAGCGGAATGGAAATCCCGCAGCAGCTTAAAGGCTTTCTTCCGAATGTTAAAATTATCTTTGTGACCTCTCACACAGAATATGCGATTGATGCCTTTGAACTGTCCATCTTCCGTTATGTACCGAAAAACAATCTGGAAGTGAAACTGGCAGCCGCCGTGACCGATGCCGCCAAGCTGATTGAATTGGAGGCCGGTCAGGAGTACACAATCCAAACGGCAAGCCGCATGGAAAAGATACCATATAAAGATATTTTCTATATTCAGCGGGACGGAAAAAACGCCAGTATTACGTCCAGCGTCGGGATTGCAAAGGTACGAAAGAGCTTGCAGCAGGTTTTTGACGAGTTGAATACACCGGAGTTTATCTTTATTGACCGAGGCTGTATTGTCAACATCATTCAGATTATGAAAATCAGCGACGGGATGGTTGTACTAAAGAATGGCGAGCAGTTGCCCATCAGCCGTTCCCACTTACAGGAGGTCAAGCAGAAAATCAATCAGTTTTGGGGGGCGCATATATGATGGAGTATATTTCAGCGATTTCCTACTTTCTTACCAATGAAGTGCGCCTGTTTTTGGGGATTTTCCTTGTCGCAAAGGTGATGAACTTCCTGCCGAAAAAAATGTTACTGCTTTTGTCCGCGGCTGGCGGTGTTCTGGTAACAGCTCTGCAAATGGCAGGATTGTCGATGATTGGTGTTTTGGCCGTCGAATTGCTGGTGATAACTGCGGTTACATTGTATTGCCTACGGGACAAATTAAACCTTTGTCTGTTCCTGATTTTCTTTTATGAAGTCGGTGTAGGGCTATGGGATTTCCTGCTGCAAGCGGGATTAGGCATTATGTTCCGTTCGGAAAATTTTATCAATCCCAATGCTATGGAATACCTTGCCGGTATCTGGCTGGTACGCCTTTTAATGCTCATTGGGGCGATCACTCTGGTAAAGCAAGAACATCCAAACGCAGGGACACTTCGGGCTTTGTCTGTTCTTGTCATTTTGGGAATGTTTGGTGCTGTAACCCTTTCAGAGCAAACCATCCTGCCACTGAACGAAGATCAGGTAGGCACATGGATTATTCTGTCTATCATATTGCTGTTTGCAATCCTGTTCTACCGTGTCAACCAGCAGCGTGAAATGGAGGCTGAAATCGCAAAACTGAAACAAGAACAGGCGGAAATCGTAGAGCGGGATTATCAGGCGTTGCGCCGTACTTATGCGGACAATGCCAAACTGTATCACGATCTGCATAATCATATTGAGGCTATTTACCAGTGCCTTATACAAGGTGATACCAAGGAGGCAGTACGGTATTGCGAAGACTTGCGTACCCCTGTCCGGCAAATTTCACAAACCGTTTGGACGGGTGACAAAGCCCTTGATTATCTCATCAGCAGTAAAATGGCGTTGGCCGAGCAGGAGCAGATCAAAACAAAGGTCAATATCGAATATCCCCATAATACCAATATCCGCAGCGTGGACTTGACAACTATTTTAGGGAATCTGCTGGACAACGCTTTGGAGGCGGCCAAAACAGCCCCGGAGGGCTTACGTTTTCTAAATCTGACGATCCGGCGGATTAACGCCATGCTCATTATCAAAGTAGAAAATGGATATGGTAACACGCCAGTACAGGAAAATGGAAAGCTGCTGACTTCTAAAAAGGACAAAGCCTTTCATGGATGGGGACTGAAAAGTGTCCAGACAGCGGCGGATCGCTACGATGGAACCATCAGCACCGACTACAAGAATGGAGTGTTCCAATCTGTTGTCACCTTGTCTTTTCAGCCAGTTAAAACATCATAATCCTTACTACGACAAATGGTGGGTGGCCCAAAAGCTGCCTGCCATTTTTTTCGCGGTCAAAAACCTACCATTCGTGGACATTCCCGCACGCAGGTTTCTTTTAGTGTATGCTTGCATTGTAAACAAGAAACTTAATGACATACAGAAATATGGGAGGTTGTTTGTATGCGTCACTTTTATTTTCGTTTGATCCTTGGCATCGTTTTTATCGTCTGTATGATTTATAGCTTCGTCACCATGAATGTTCCATTTGCTCTGCTGTATGTTTTCCTCGGCGGCGTATTTTTGTATTCTGCCTATTCCATCTGGAAGAAAGAGAAAAATAATCGGAGGTAAGCAATATGAGCAGCAAGGCACTTCTTTCCCTGAACCATTTAAGCGTCTGGTACACCGCAGATCACCCCGTACTTTCTGATTTTTCACTGGATTTAGGGGCAAATGAAATTGTCGGGCTGATCGGGCTGAATGGTGCCGGGAAAACCACCTTTATCAAAACTGTGGCCGGTTTGCTGCCGGGTTACCGTCTGGACAGCGCAGCATGGAACGGTCATTCGTTCTCGTTCCGGGACAAAAATTTCAAGCGAAACCGATACATTGTCTTTGCGGAAGATCGGTCATTTCAGTATTTCACATTCTGGGAATATCTGGCGTATGTGGCTGCGTCCTATGGTGTCCCTCTGCCGGATGTGTCTGACCTCATAAGGGGATTTCACTTTGAGGACTATGCCAATGTTCTTCTAAAAGAGCTGTCCACCGGCAACCTGAAAAAAGCCTATCTGATTACTGCTTTTGCCCTGCGGCCCAAGCTGCTGCTTCTGGACGAACCTGTGAACGGGCTGGACTTTCAAAGCACAGAATTTTTGTATCAGCTCATGGCTGGGTATAAGCAGTATGGGACACTTCTGTTTTCGTCCCATATCTTAGAAAGCATCTGCCTGACCTCTGACCGTGTGCTGGTTTTGGAGCAAGGCAGGATCAGCCGGACATTCACCGGCGCGGAGATCGCTGCCGGAAACATCCGGGAGGTGCTGGCCGATGACGAACACCACTAAAGCACTTTCCAAACAGTTCTTTGGCGCAAAATACCAAAGTGCAGGAAAAAGCCTGCTGGCTGCTGTAATCCTGTTCATTGCGATTGATGCCGCTGAATTTCAAATGGAGATTGCACCGTTTATTCTCTACCTGACTTCCACCTTTTTTACTGGCGGTGTCATGTGGCAGATGTTGACCGGGAAGCGGCATATAGAGGCTATGCAGGGAATGTTTATGCTTCCCTTTGATAACCGCAGTTTTGTCTTTTCCTATGTAATGGTGCTGGGGGCGCATACCCTGATTACCAAGACGCTTCCCATTTGGGCGCTGTTCTTCGCTGCTGCTTCATGGTATCCGTGGGAAATTGCCATTGCGCTGTTCTGTGGCTGTATGGCCTGTGCGGTAACTGCGGCGGGGTATCGGATGTGCCGGAAAGGTCTTATCGTGCTGCCGGTTCTTTGGGCCGCCGGTATTCTGGCTGTGATATTGCTGGTGCGGCAAGAAGCGGCGGTTCTGACCGCTGCAACAGTGAGCCTTTTGGCTGCGGTGCTGTATTTGGCTTTTGCAGATGCCTATGACTTTTATAGTGCTGCCACTACAAAAAGAGCCGTTCAGCATACAGGCCATAGCGGGAGCGTGTTTGTTTACCTTACGCGGTATCTGCTGGCAAATAAGAGCTATCTTATCAATACCGTGGGTTTGTGTGCGATTGCCTGCTTCCTGCCGCTGCTGTTCGGTGAATTTCAAGGGCTGAATATGTTTCCCATCGGCCTTGCGATCCTTTGCCTGAACACTCCGATCTGTACGCTGCTGTCCTGCGACCCTGATATGGAACAGGCCATCCGTGTTCTTCCCGGACAGGCAGGCCGGTTTTGCAGAAGATATTGTCTGTTTATCTTTATTGTCAACGGAGCTATCGCGGGCATCTATCTGTCCAGTTGGCAGATTATTCATGGGGGGATCGAACTTGCCCATGTGGGCATGGTTCTTCTGTTTGCCATACAAAGCGCCATTCTGTCGGTGATTTTGGAATGGAAACACCCGATCCGTGGTTGGAAAACAGAAAGCGATTTGTGGCACCACCCCCGCAAATATATCGTCCCGCTGGCAATGCTTCTGATAGCGGCCTTTGTCGGCACCTATCCGCCGGTTCTTGGGATATTGTCTGCCGTGTTGCTGATGGAGTGCGGCATTTTACTCTACACAACAAGGAGGGAATGAAGATGAAGAATACGGGATGCTGCCCAAAATGTAATTCAAGAAATATCGTGCGTGCGCCGGACAACCCCAACCGCCATGCCAGCGGCAATAACATCTACACTACGACCATGACCTTGTTCGGAAAAATCCCCGTCATTCGCTATGTCTGCTGCGACTGCGGCTATGTAGAAAACTGGGTGGAAAAGCGGCATGAACTGGATGAAATCAAAAAGGCATTTGGATAAGGAGGTATCACATGGGCTGGGACATTGATGTGCGGGAAAAAGTGTATCAGCGTCTTGCCAATGAGATATTCTTTCGTATTCTGCATGGAGAGTATGCGCTGGGGGCCAAGCTGCCCTCTTACATAGCGATTGCAAAAGAGGCCGGAAGCAGCCCGGAAACCGTCAGGAAAGCCATTCGGGAACTACAACAGCGTGGTGTGATTGAAAAAACGCGGTGGGGATATTTTGTGGCTTTGGATAGAGCAGTCATTATTACCTATCGCCAGCAGTACCTTGCAACTATTGAAAAGAAATATCTCGAAGCAAAGGAAAAGGTAAAAATCCGAAATGGAATGATATAAAAACTGCTTGAAGCGAGATATTACAAATAGTGCATTAAGAAGCGCCGGACGCGGCGGCCTGCTGGCCCTGCGCCCGGCGTTTTTCTATGGGTTAATCTACGCATTTCAAAGCCCGTTCCGGCGGGGATTGGAGCAATCCTATTGCCGTTCCGTCAATCATCCGCCAGAGGCCCGCTGCGGCGGCCTATTCAGCGGCTTAACTGCGTAGATTGCAGGTATCTTTTCCGCTGCCTTTCGGCCTCTTGCTTCCGGCGCATCCGCACCGCACAATCGGGACAGTATTTCGCCCGGTTGGATTTCGGTGTAAATGCGGCTCCGCACACGGCGCACCGTTTCACGCTGTCCCGGTTCTGGATGATCTCGGCATACAGCGCCCCATCCAGCGGGAGAACAGCGGCACGAAACCACCGGCACAGCAGCGAATAGGAAATGCTCTGGACGCACACACATTCCTCGCCGTCGTCCAGCAAGAGGCAGTTCCCGTCACAGTAATTGCAGCACTCATGCGTCAGCTTCCGGGCCTTGCGGTATTGAGGGTAATTCATTCTCGGTATGCTCATAGCTCTTGTGCCTGCTCCTTTCCCGGCGTCACCCGCAAAATGCTGTCCACATTCTGCTTGATAATGCCGTATTCTTTCAGCTCTCGCTTGACTTCGCCGTACTGTTCGTACAGCCGCGCTTTCTGCTTGTCCAGCTCCCGGTACTCGGCTTTGAGGGCGGCCAGATCGGGCAGCCTTGTGATCCCGGCGTCCTTGATGGCCTTTGCCGCAGCTTCGTACAAAATGAGCTGGCTTTCATGTTCGCGCCGGAACGCGGCCTTGTCTTTGGCCTTGCGGTATTCTAACACCACGGGCCGGAGCTGCTTGTAGGTGGTGAGGTTCTTTATTAGCACCGCCATGTCCCCAAAACGCCGTTCCACGTCTTTGAGGGCAGCCGCCGCCTCGTCGTTGGCCGCGCTGATCTCCATAACCTTGCTTTCCAGCTCGGCATATTGCTCTATGCCATGCTCGGTGAGGAAGTTTATTGTCTTTGCGGCCTGCTTCAAATTTTGGAGCTTCGCCCAACGTGCATAGCCTGCACTCTGCTGGGCCTTGATGTTGTTCTCCAAGTCGATCCGCAGGGTGATACCCTTGCGCTGCCGGTTCGGGCCTCTGTCCACGGCCAGCCCCTTAATCCGGCTGGTGATGGCTTCCTCGGTGTAGTTCTCGCCCAACGTCTTGCAGCGGGTGAAGCGTTCCTGTCCGGGGGCGCGGAACGAGATAAATTTGCCCTGCTTGATCTCATAGCCCTGCGCCGCCATGAGCCGGAGAAAATCGTCAAAGTCTTTGGCCTGCGGGATTACGGCGTCGATGGCAGCTTTCAGTTTGGCTTTCCAGCTCTTACCCTTGCGCCCGGCATCCCATTCCGCATAGCTCTTGCCCTTATCCCGGCTGGGCTGTACCACGGACAGGCCGTTTTCCCGGCACAGCCGGTCACTGGTGCGCCGGATATAGGCGTAGCTCTGCCGGTTGGAATTGTACTTGCGGTGGTTCACCATATCCACGGCACAGAAAATCAAGTGATTGTGGACGTGGCCCTTGTCGATGTGGGTTGTCAGCACATAGGAGTATTTGCCTTGCAGCACTTCGTCGGCAAGCTGCTTGCCGATCTCATGGGCCTGTTCCGGCGTGGCCTCGCCGGGGGCGAAGGATTGGATCAGGTGGTGGGCCAGATTGTTGCCTTTCTGGATGGCCTGCGCCAGCAGCATTTCAAATTCTATATCCGCTGTTTCATAGGAGCAGCCAAAAGAGGACACCAGCATTTTGTCCTCGGTCTTGTCCGGGTTCTCGATGTAGTCCAGCGCCTTTTTCAGCGTTGACTTGATAGGATGTATCTTTGTAACTGCCATATCTTTGCCAGCGCCCCTTTGATGTCCTCAATGTCCTGCGCGTACACAGTCCCGGTACTGTTGATACGCCGGGCAATCTGATTGACATTGACGCCGATCTTTTGCAGCTCGGCGGTCTGCGCCCGGATGTCGCTGGTGTCCATGTGGACGATATACCCGTCAATGAGCATTTTCCGGGCATAGGCGGAAAAGTTCTTCGTGTGGAGCTGGGCCATTTTCTGCTGGATCAAGGCCCGTTCTTCCGGCGTCACAGGGACGCGCAGCACAATGTTTCGTGTTCGGTTTGCCATTCATTCACCGTCCTTTCTGAACAGGGGTTTGGGGCTTTCCCCAACAAGCAACCGGCCACGGCCCGCAGGGACAGGGGCGGGCCGGTTTTCGGAAGTGTGGCTACACTTCCTATGCTTGCTACGTTTCTTCTTCTCCGCAAATAAGACGCTCCCAACACGTCCAACTACCCGCAAAATACGGTATTTCTCTGAAAAAGGGCAAAAAAATAAGAGAGCCTTGCAGCCCTCTGGCAAAACGGAAAACGGAGGATGCTTTCACACATCCCCCGTTTCTTTCGCTGATTGTTCGATTTTCAGCGCCCCGTCGATTGCGCCCTCAATGACTGGTAAATAGTGTTCCGGGCAAAGTTTCAGCTTGTGGCTGACCCGCTGCCGCTGTTCGCTGTCCCCGCGTATGATTTCCGGGTTGAAATACTGCTCCACGGGAAGCCCGCAGACTTTGATAAGCTGGATCACAACCGGGAGGCTGGGGATTGTGCCTTTATTTTCAATATTGGCAAGATAGCGCCATTCAATTCCCACTATTTCGGCCAGCACCTTGCGTGTCAGGTGCTTTGCTTTCCGCGCAGCTTTCACATCCGCGCCGAAAGTTTCAAAGCCGGGGCAATCTTCAACTTTTGCCATATAACATCACCCATTTACATTGTATAGTTCATAGTATCTCGATGGAATGTTGTTATATGCAGGTGGATTAAACTTTATAATTCATATTTATTTGATTATGGCAATACATAACCATGACACCAGAGTAGACTAATCTGGGCCATACTGAACAGCCCATAAGAAAACGCCGGACGCGGTGGCCTGCTGGCCCTGCGCCCGGCGCTTATTTGAATTGCCGTAATAGCGGCTTATCTACAATACGGGAATATTATAGCAGCTTCACACCCTTTCGGGAAAACATTAGTAAGTTTGAAACTGCCGTTATGAGCTGCGGCGACTTGTTGGACAATCAGCAACCCAAGCCCATGTCTTAAATCAAGCCGTTCATCTGTACTTTCCATATAATGCGGTTTTTCTTCCAGCTCTTGCAGCTTTTCAGCGGACAGACCCGTTCCGTTGTCCGTAACCGCCAAGATAAGCTGATTTTGTGATGCTGCAAGAGAAAGGCGGATTTCACAGCCCTGCGGGTTGTGTTTCATGCTGTTCTGGACAAGGTTGTTTACAGCTCGCGAAATCAATCTGGCATCACATTCCAACACAGCATTTTCGGCGTCAGGAGTGATCTTAATTCCGATGTTGTAGCTATCGGAAATTCCTGTATTCAACAGGTCTGCTACATAGGATCGCAGTAGTTTGGATAAGCGAACCATCTCTTTATGAAGCGGCTGCATCTCATATTCCAACTGCGATACTAAATTCAAATCCTGCACCAGCTCTTTGATTTTTACACTTTGCTTCCGTACTATTTCCGCCTGTTCCCGGATGCTCTTGCTGGCAGCTTCACTTTCTGCAATACGGCCCGCATACCCCATAATCATGGAGAGAGGTGTGCGGATGTCATGGGAAACGCCGCTGATCCAGTTCGCCCGCGCTTCATTTTGCCTATTCAAAATGGAAGAAGCCTTGTTTACGCTGCTTGCAATTTCCGACAGTTCTCCGCTGATATGAAGTGAGACTGGCTTTCCATCTGCCAGAGTTTCCACGGCAGATACGATCGGTTCGGTATTACGGATGATTTTGCGTTTGGAGAAATAATAGGCACAAAAGAGGCACAGTACATCCAATCCCAACATTCCAAGCACAAAGACGGGGAGCCGTCGAAGTGCTGAAATGGAATAGTAATTGCTGGTGAGTTTTGTATAGCTGTCTTTTGGATAACCCAATACCAACAGTCCATCATCGGTGTTCCAGACAAAAACCGGATAATCTTCAATATATCCTTTTGAAAACAATGCGACATCTTGAATAGTGTAACTTTTTGGCACTTCATCGGGCAAATCAACCGACCAATAACACTGCCCATCAGCGTTTAAGTAGATTGCCCAAATATGATTCTGCCGGAGCTTTTGCGCTGCGTCATCTGATAATCGTTCTGGTGTGGCGGCAGCAGCGGTCATTTCCAACATGGGGTGCGGGGATGAAGTTCCATAATCCTCGGTCACAACCTTTTGAAATGTCAGGCCGAATACCACTGCGTTAAGAAACAGTAGTATCAGAATAAAAGTAGCGAAAGATATAAGATGTTTTGATATATAATGTGCAAATGATCTCATGGCATTACTTCCTTGCTATCAGCTTATAGCCCAAACCTTTAATAGTTATCAGGGATACAGGTTTTGAGGGATCGGTTTCAATCTTTTCCCGGACACGCCGCACATGAGCATTGAGGCTGTTTTCGTAGCCGAATGGGTTATCCCCCCACAAGGCTTCGCAAAGCGCATCTACGGTAACGATCTTTCCGGCATTACGGGCAAGCGTTTCAAGTAAAGTATGTTCTTTGGCTGTCAGGGAGATAATCTCACTGCCCTTATAGACTTCGGCCCGGCTGAAATCAATCGTACATCCATCCAAAACAAGCAGCGGCGAATCCTCTTTGTAGGTTCGCCGCAGTACCGCATAGATACGCAGTAACAATTCCTGCGGCATAAAGGGCTTAGAAATGTAGTCGTCTGCGCCAAGTCCCAATCCCGATAATTTGTCTGCTGCCTCGTCCTTTGCTGTTAAGAAAATGATCGGCACATTGGTAAAGGTGCGGAGCTGCTGCATCAGAGAAAAGCCATCCCCATCCGGCAGCATGACATCCAAAACAATTAAATCAGGAGTTTCCTCTTCTGCGGTCAAAATAGCTTCTTTGACCGTCATAGAGGTAAGGACAGTTTCAAATCCCGCATCTTTCAATATATCTGATACCATCTTCAATAGTTCCTGTTCGTCATCTACCAACAGGAGCTTTTTACTATGTAAAAAAGAATTATCCATAGCATCCTCTCCAATCTGATTTTCTTTGTTTCTATTATATCATAGACTGTCCATTCTACGATCTTGCCCCTTAAAAAGTAAGGTAAAAGTAAGGACGGGAGAATGTAGATGTCAGGTTGAAGTCGTACCATAAAAACATCGAAAGGAGATGTTTCTATGGACTATATCATTACAACAGAACAGTTGACCAAGAAGTACAAGAACTTTACTTCGGTCAACCATGTTTCGCTTCATATTCGTAAGGGCAGCATTTATGGGTTTCTCGGCCCCAATGGTGCGGGAAAATCTACAACCATGAAAATGCTGCTGGGCCTGACCGCGCCGACAAAGGGTAGCTTTACCATTGATGGGAAGCAGTTTCCGAATGACCGGATTGCCATTCTCAAAGAGATCGGCTCTTTCATCGAAGCGCCGTCTTTCTACG
>OMAS01000373.1_pt1 | contig 27730 bp, 21 predicted proteins | sample 1674031 | NCBI WGS metagenome assembly OMAS01 (sample SAMEA103958138, study PRJEB25191) | human gut metagenome | biome: human-associated habitat [ENVO:00009003]; feature: intestine environment [ENVO:2100002]; material: feces | place: Germany | collected 2013/2015 | reverse complement strand
AAACGGCAAAAATGCAACAGTCATGTTTGGCATGATAAAAACAACAGTCAAAATTGACAGGTTGGAACGAAGCAATATCTCTCCATCCGCTGCACAAAAATCGACTGCCAAAAGCACTTTTGTAAGTAGTGAGACACAAGACCGCGTATATGAAAAGAAACTAAACTTTAAACAAGATATCGATGTACGAGGCATGCGCGGAGATGAAGCAATTCAGGCAGTTACTTATTTCATAGACGATGCTATCCTATTAGGAATGAGTCGTGTGCGCATATTACATGGAACAGGAACCGGTATTCTTCGTACCTTGATTCGTAACTATTTGTCAACAGTTTCGGGCATAGCCCACTATCAGGATGAACATGTCCAGTTTGGCGGAGCAGGTATTACAGTTGTCGATTTAGAGTAATATTTTACGGCCATCATTATACCGGTAAGAATATATTTCACAATATACATTGCATTCACGGACACGTCTTGCAACCAGCTGGTTGTACTGTCCGCCAAAATCAATGACAATAACTTTTTCCTTATCCATGGACGTTTTTCCTCCTAATTTTTGCTGAGACTCGCCCAGCGTCTAAATTTTATTATAGTTGAGCCACCCTGGAAAGACAAGCCCTATTTTGTTTTCGCAAGATATTCTGAGTTGTTATTTGGGGCAGCACATAATTCTTTATTATATGGAAATACTCCCTGTATGCGTAAAGATTATCTGATTAAATCCATCACACAATATATTTTCTTTTTCTTTCTGGGCGCATTCCTTGGATACCTGTGGGAAGTGCTGCTTTTTTATGTACAGGATGGGGTTTTCTGTAACCGTGGCTTTCTCTATGGTCCATGGCTTCCGGTCTATGGTGTAGGGGCTGTCCTGATGCTGCTTATTTTAAGACGCTTTCAGAAGCATCCGGTCAAAGTCTTTTTTCTTGCAGTGCTTCTCGGCTCTTTCGTAGAACTTTTTATCGGATGGTTCCTCGCCCAAGTTTTCCACCTGCGTTACTGGGATTATCACGATTATCCACTGCAACTTGGCGGTTATATCTGTCTTTATTCTGCATTGGGATTTGGCATTGCTGGTGTGCTCTGGGTCTGTGTGTTTGCGCGGATTGCCTCCCATTTATGGAAAAAAATGCCAGTACCCCTGCAACGCATTTTTCTTACGCTGCTGATACTGGCATTTCTTTTTGATTGCGCCGCCGCACTGATTTTTCCCAACGCCGGGCACAATATTACGTTTTCTTAATTCTATTCTTCCATTTCAACCATGGTTGGATACGAGGCAATAGCTCCGGCTTTCTGCACACTCTTCGCACAATACCGGTTAGAAAAATCAAGGTATACTGCCATCTTATCCGAAGTCAGTTCCGGCAAATCTGCTTCCGTCACACCATCTGCATAGAGTTGATACAGGAAGGAGCCGATAAATGCATCCCCGGCTCCGGTGGTATCTACCGCCTTTACCTTCTTTCCCTTGCTTTGTGCGTTTGCTTTTTTCGTATAGCACTCTGCTCCATCTGCTCCCCTGGTATAAATGAGAAGATGAACATTTCCCACGAAAAGCTTTTCTTTTGCTGCCTCAATCGAATCCTCTCCGGTCAGGAAATAAAGTTCCTCATCCGAAAGCTTTAATACATGTGCCAATGGGAGGAATTCCAGCACTGCTTTCTTTAAATCTTCCAGATTTTCCCAGAGTGCAAACCTGAGATTTGGATCAAAGCTTATAATTGCACCAGCCTCTGTTGCAGCTTCTATTGCCTTTTTATGTGCTTTCTTCATTGGAAAATCTCCCAGTGAAACGGAGCAGAAATGCAATGCATAGGCATCCTTAAACCAATCCGCTTCTACTTTTTCTTTTGAAAAAAGCATGTCGGCTCCCGGTTTTCGGTAAAAAGAAAATTCCCGGTTTCCATCTTCCTTTAAAGCCACAAAGGCAAGAGAGGTATTTGCCTCTTTTGTACGAAGTACATGACTGGTTCCAATTCCGTTTTCTTCCAATGCTTCTTCAATTTTATTGCCAAAAGGATCATCTCCAAGCTGCGTTATCATCTCAGATTTACCACCAAGTCTGGTAAATGCACCGCAGACATTCGCCGGTGCACCACCTACTTTCGGGCAGAATCCCAAGACATCTTTCATAGGTCTGCCACTTTCCTGTGGAATAAAATCAATCAGTGCTTCTCCGATTGCATACAGTTTTTTCTCCATCTGATCTGCCTTCCTCTTTTCACCATTTTCTAACTATGTTCAATGGTAAATGTTTTCTTCACAAGGTCTGCCTTTAATACTGCATAGTCTGCTCCGCTGCTTCTTCGAATCTCAAGCAGTCCCTCTTCCGGAAGTTCTACCGCAATATCACCTTCCACATCAAATGCCGGATGGCTGTTGCGGAATTCCATTAATTCCAAAAGTTTCTTTACCACCGGACGCTCTACTTCTTTTGCAATCTCTTCCTTCGAATAATAGTGGCGGTTAATATTTCTGCCTTCTTTCGTTGCTTCCAGAAGCTCCAGGTCATTGCATCCTGCCAGCATGCCTACATAATAGACCTGCGGAATTCCCGGTGCAAAGAACTGGATTGCACGGGCAAGAAGATAAGCATCATCCTGATTTCCAAGTGCAGAATAGTAAGTCGTATTCACCTGATAAATATCAAGGTTATTGTAGGCTGCCGTATTGTAGATTTTCTTGACATTCGCTCCTTCGGAAAACATCATTTCCTTTGTTCGGTCAATTTCTTCATCCGGCATCAGATCTTTCACATCCACAATTCCGATTCCATCATGGGTATCTAACGTGGTAAACTGATGCTTCGGACTCATTTCCAGCCATTTCTTAAGATAAGTTCCCTTTCCAAAGTAAAGGGCATTCAATACCAACACCGGAAGTGCAAAATCGTAAATCCAGAAATTCTGATTGGCAATTTTCATCTGAATACTGTAATGTTCATGAATTTCCGGCAGAATTATCACATCATGTTTCTTTACGATTGCTTCAATTCGATGCAGGAGATTCCAGATTTCCGGTTCTACAAAGAAACAGCTTGTATTCGCTTTCTTAACGGCATAAGCAAATGCATCCAGCCGGATAATGGAAGCATTTTTACTGCACATCAGTTCCAGTGTATCTTCGATAAATTTCTGAACAGCTTCGGATTCCACATTTAAGTCAATCTGTTCTTCTCCAAAGGTGCACCAGACCTTCTCGCTACTTCCATCAGCAAAATCTGCATCAATATAAGGTGCTCTTGGTTTCCTTTTATAAATCAAATCTACCTGTTCTTCTGTCGGTTCTCCGTTTTCCCAGAAATCCTTGTATCGGATGAAGAAATCCTTATATTCCGATGCATCCTTTTTCTCTAAGAAATCTTTAAAATACGGAGACTGTCTGGAAATGTGGTTGACCATAAAATCAAACATCAGATAGTATTCTTCTCCGATTTTGCGTACATCTTCATAGGTTCCAAACTGCTCGTCTACCATGTCATAACGCATCGGTGCAAATCCCCTGTCTGCCGAGGACGGAAAGAACGGAAGAATGTGTATGCCACCTACCGCCTTATGAAAATAAGTTTCTAACATTTCTTTTAATTCAGAAAGATTTTTTCCAAGGCTGTCTGCATAAGTGATCAGCATAATTTTATTTGTCAGTTTCAAGCTTCTTCCCTCCTTTTAACGTAAATGTAAATTCATATTTTCCCGGCTGTTCCATCCGGTACTGCGGATGTGGTTTGGAAAGCCAGCTATCGTCGCCGCCAACTCCCATCTGATGGAGAGACGGACGGAGAATCGTATATTCACTATCCGGCAGCTCGTAAAGATGTCTGGCATTTTCCAGCTCATGCGGTGTATAAGGCAACGCCGATAAATCCATTTCTTCTGCACTAATCCGGAGTCCATAACCATTCTCATCTTCGATTACTGCTTCTCTGACACCACTGCGTCCGCCACTTTCCTGCGGAGCCAGATATTCTGACAGATTTTCCTTTACGGAAAAATGAAATTTTCCAAGTCTGCTGCCCTGACGGCGGTCCCAGTAATTTTCTTCCGGACCGTATCCATAGTAAGTTACTTTATCATATTGCTCCGGGATTCGAAGCAGCATACCAAATTCCGGCATTTCATGGGTCTTGATCTTCTCATCGGCTTCATATTCCATATGGATGGTGAGTGCTCCGTCTTTTCTGATACCATAAGTCACCCTGCACTCATTTCCCGGGATGTTCTCTGCCACATCAAAGAGACGGTATACATAAGAAATTTCTGCACCATCCTTTGTTTCTTTCAGCTCTGCCGGCATTGCTTTTGCATACATGCTGGCTGTCTTCCAGCATCCGCAACGCAGCGGCATTCCACTTCCTTTGTCATTGTCTGTCGGTGCCCGCCAGAAATTCGGCCTTGGAACGGATACGATAAATTCTTTCTCTTCTACCTGATAAGAGGTCAGTCCGCCACCTTCCTTTGCAAAAAGCATTTTTATATTACCTGCTCTCACACCGATATTCATAAGTCCATCAACCAGCTCAAAATCTTCTGCTTCTCTGATTACTTCTTCCGGAGCTTCCTTTTTTCCTGCATACTGACCAAAGGCAAGCTCATATCCGGCTTTCGCCCACGCAGTATCTTCTTTGGTAAGTAAGGAGGCGGTCACCGTAAATTCTCCGGCTATCTTAAGCCCCTTGGAAAGGCTGCTGATATCTATCGCCTCTTCTTCCTGTGGTGCTGTATGAAGCTCATAAGTGTTCTCTGCACATACACCGTCTTTTGTTGCAACGACAACTTTTAATACATAATTTTTCAGAGAAATAAATAAATTTTCGTTTTTAACAATAACCTTTGTTTCCTCCGGCAAAAGCTTTACACTCTGATACTGGAATTTTACCTCCTGCATCTTTGGAGTCACCTTGCGGTCAGCATAGAGAAGTCCGTTTCCACAGAAGGTTCCATCATTCGGACGGTCTCCGAAATCTCCACCGTAGGCTAAATATCTCTCGCCCTTTTCATTGGCAAGATAAAAGCTCTGGTCAATAAAATCCCAGATAAATCCACCCTGATAACGTGGTTCTTCTTCTGTAAGCCGGATATATTCATCCATTCCACCAGTAGAATTTCCCATGGAATGCATATATTCACAACTGATTACCGGTTTTGTTTTTTCATTGGTAGAGGCTTCACCCTCGCTTAAATATTTCCGCAGTTTTTCTGCCGGTGCATACATAAAGCTCTTCACATCAGAAGTATCCGGATAAGTATCATCAAAGGTAATACCCTCATAATGTACCAAGCATTCGGAATCATTTTTCCGGAAGAACTCTGACATTTCATATAAATTGCTTCCGCCACAGGACTCATTTCCGCAGGACCAAAGCAGAATGCAGGCATGGTTCTTGTCCCGCTGATACATGGAGTTAGCGCGGTCTAAGACGTTTTCTCTCCACTCTGCTTTGCTGCCCGGTATCGTCTCACTCATCGGTGCCTTTCCTACTGTTGCAAGGAAACAATCCGCATGGGACTCAAGGTTCGCCTCGTCTATCACATATAACCCCAATTCATCGCAAAGTTCATAGAAATAACTCTGATTTGGATAATGTGAAGTCCGCACTGCATTGATATTATTCTGCTTCATGATAAGAAGGTCATGGAGAATTTCTTTTTTTGTAACGCTTCTTCCATGGTCGCAGCTTAATTCGTGACGGTTTACACCGCGAAATACAATACGTTTTCCATTCAGGCACATAATGCCATTTTCCATAGCAAAATGCCGGAATCCAATGCGCTGTTTTATTACTTCTGTTACGGTATCATCGGAGTCTGTTACTTCTATATATAAGGTATAAAGATTCGGCTCCTCCGCACTCCAAAGCTTTGGTGCTTTTATTTTTAACTCTATTTCAGCTTCTGTGTAAGCTGTCTCTGTCTTTACAACACATTCCTTTTTATCATCGTATAAGAAAATATGCAGCTTGCAGCAGGTATCTGCACCGGCTCCTACCAGCTCTTTCTCCTGCCAGTTTTCCTGTGCCGGCTGGTCTTCCTGTTCCGGTACACCCTTCCACTGCAATTTCAAAACTGCTTCTGTCAGATTATCCTGAAACTGCTGACTTACCTTCAAATCATAGATATGATGTGCCGGCATACGACGCAGTGTCACATCACGGAAGATTCCAGACATCCGGAAGAAATCCTGACTCTCTAAAATACTTCCGGTGCAGAAATGAAAGACTTCTGCCGCCAGCTTATTTTCTCCCTCGCAGACCAATTCTGTGATATCAAATTCTGCCGGTGTAAAAGAGTCTTCGCTATAGCCTGCAAATCTGCCATTTATCCAGAGTGCCATAGCACTTTCCACCCCATCAAACCGGAGGGATAACCGGTCCTTTAACATTTCTCCGGTCACTGAAAAAGAATGCACATACATTGCAACCGGATTATATTTCTTTGGAATCTCTTTGCCACAGACAGCTTCTTTTCCATCCCATGGATACTGGGAATTCACATACTGCAATTTGTCATAGCCAAAAAGCTGTATGGAAGAAGGCACCATAATCTCATCCCAGTTGCTGCTGTCATAATCCTTACGATAAAAGCCCTCTATGACTTCTGCTAAGTTATTGGCATATGCAAATTTCCATCTGCCATTGAGGCTGGTGAGAAAACTGCTTTCCACACCGTCTGCCTCTTTTCCGGTTGCATAATATCCATGGTCTGAATGTGCCGGCATCCGCCGGATTGCAAAACAGTCTGGCTCATAAATTACATTCTCGTTAAATTCCATAGCTCTTCTCCTTTATGATTTTACAGAACCGGTAATTCCTTCTACGAAGTTCTTCTGTAATACGAAGAATATAATCAGCATCGGAATTGTAGAAATCGTGACTGCAAGCATCATGCTTCCATAATCAATGGTATATCGTGCGGTCAGTCCAGATACCAGAATCGGCATAGTCTTGGAATTTTCATTCTGTAATACGATCAATGGCCACATGTAGCTGTTCCATGCATTCATAAAGCTTACAATTGCAGCTGCTGCGTAGGTAGATTTCATAATCGGTAAGAACATTTTAAAGTAAATGCCCCATTCACCTACTCCGTCAATCCGGGCTGCTTCAATGATTTCATCCGGAAATGATTTTGCTGCCTGGCGGAACATGAATATCATAAATGCAGTAGAAACGGTCGGTAAAATACATCCAACGGTTGTATTTAAAAGTCCCATCTTTCCAAACATACGGAACAATGGAATTACAGTTGCTGCAGTCGGTACCATCATGGAAAGTAACAAAATGGACATAATTTTATCTTTGTATTTATCATGGAATTTTTCGAATCCATAACCTGCCAGTGAGCAGACAAATACATTTAAAACCATGGAAACTACTGCGTTCCGGATGGAATTCCACATTGCCTGTGAAAGAACCGTTGTATCCAGAAGAGATTTTAAGTTTTCCATCAGGTAATTGCCCGGAAGAATTTTTCCTACAATGACATCCACACTTTTATTGGTTCCACTGACAATCATCCAGTACATTGGGAAGATGGAAATGATTGCGACCAGAATTAGGAATACATATTTCCAGAAATATACGAATTTTCTTTTACTCATTTCTCATCACCTACTTTCATCTGAATAAAGGCAAGGATTGCCACCAGGATAAATACTACATAAGAAATTGCGGATGCATATCCAAAGTTTGGATTTCCTGCAAAAGACAAATTGTATATGTAGTGGGATATTGTCATGGACGTATTTGCCGGTCCACCATTGGTAATATTCATAGACTCATCGAAGAGCTGTAAGGTTCCATTGGTTGACATAATTGCTGTCAGTAAAATTGTCGGACGAAGCATCGGGATTGTAATCTTAGTAAACTTCTGGAATGCATTGGCTCCATCTACAACTGCTGCTTCATAAATAGAACTGTCAATATTCTGCAATGCCGCCAGGAAAAATATCATATTATAACCGGTCCATCTCCACAATAATGCCAGTACGATTACAATTCGTGCGGTCCAGGTATTTCCCAGCCAGTTGATTGGAGATGCAATCAGATGCAGATTCGTAAGAATCGTATTGATGAATCCGTCCACAGAGAAAAGAGAACGAAAAATAATGGAATACGATACTAAAGAAGTCGTACATGGCAAGAAGATTGCAAGACGGAAAAACCACTTTCCTTTTAATCTCTTATCATTCAAAAGCGATGCTAAGAACATTGCTATCACCAGCATGATTGCTACTTCTAAGATCAGATAAATAAAAGTATTGCTTAATGTCATTTTAAAAATTTTATCCTGGAACATTCTTTTATAGTTAGAAAGTCCGGTAAAAGTCATGTTCGTTCCGCTTCCGCGTTTTAAGGATAAAATAAAGGACTGTATCATCGGCACGAAATTGAATATGACAATCATTATTGATGCCGGTATTACGAATGTCCATCCCATAATCTTTCTTTTCTTCGTTTTCACTGTTGTTCCTCCAATTCGTATCGACTTTACAGCTTTCTTCTTGAAAATTCTGCCTGCACAGCAGCTGCTATGCAGGCAGTTTGTAAAGCGCTTCTGCTAAATTATTCGCTCATTGCAAATGATACGGTATCATCTGCTTCTTTTAACGCTTCCTGAATATCCTGTCCCTGCTGAATCTGGGTAAGCGCTGTTCCAAGTGCGGATTTTGCTTCCTCCCAATACTGACCTAATGTGATAGCCGGTACTTCAGCACCATAGTTAGCAAATCTCTCGTAAATCTTATCGCCACCGAAGAATTCATTTTCCTGTGAGTATGCATCACTTTCTGCTGCCGGAAGGTAGGTTGCTACTGCACCGGTAGTAGGAAGAATAGTATCATAAAGCTCTGTGCTGCTTGCAAATGTATTCTTTAAGAAATCGATAGCAAGGTCTTTGTTTGGTGAGTCATTCATAACCATCCATCCTGCACCACCATTATTACTGTAATTGGTTGCATTTGGAGCATTGTCCAGTCTTGGCATTGTAGTAACGCCCCAGTCACCGGACTGGTCTTCCTGTGCCTGAATGGTACTTGTAATCCAGCATCCGTTGACTACGCTTGCTACTGTTCCGTTGTTGATAGTTCCAATATACTGATCCCAGTCATTTACTTCTACTAAAATTCCCTTGTCAACCATGGTCTCATAATCTTCTACAGCTTCTGCAACTACATCATTTCCCGCAAAATTTGGATTGCCATCTTCATCAAACATGCTGTCGCCTGCACTTCTTAACATTGCAATCAATAAGTCAGGTCCACCAGCCTGTGCACTTAATAATGGTTTGCCGGTCTTTGCTAATACATCTTCGCCAAGTTCAATGAATTTGGACCATGTAATATCAGTAAAGTCATCAATAGAATAACCAGCTTCGCCGATTACATCGGTACGAATAAATAATGCGGTTACACCACTGTCGAATGGTACATTGTAATTCTTTCCATCTACTGTTCCAATTGCTGTTTTATAACTTGCAAACTTGGAGAAGTCAATTCCGGAATCAGATAAATCCGCAAATAAGTCCGGATAGTTCTCTACATTATTTAATAAAGCAGTGTCATTCATAAGAATGATGTCTGGTAGTGTGTCGGTCTGTCCAGAGGTTGCTGCTGTTGTAAGCTTGGTCTGAATATCCTCCCAGGATGTTTCTACTACATTTACGTTTACATCCGGATGGTCTTTCTGATAAATCTTTTCTGCCTCTTCCATAGCCGGAATATTAAAGGTTGCATCCCAGCACCATACGGTCAGTTCGTTTGAAGATGCTTCGGTATTTGAAGCGGAATTGTTTCCATTGTCAGAGCTGCTGGTGGAACCACATCCAACCATTCCAATTGTCATTGCTGCGGTAAGAATTGCAGCCAAAATCTTTTTCTTCATTTGTCTTCCTCCTGTCATTGTAAAAAGTATCTCTTCCCCGTACCTCATATTTTCTTATCGTGAACGCGTTTCACTTGATTACATTGCTAATATAATACCGCTTCCGCAAAATGTCAAGCGGTTAACATGCGAAATATTAGGTTTTCACAAGATAATGTCACGTTTTTTGTGCAGTATGCACTAATGTCAACCAATTTATCCGTTTTATACCACGAAAAAATAGTTCTAAATTCATGTCAACCGATGGACACGAACTAAGAACTATTGTCTTTTCTTTTATTTATTTATCATTTCTGTCAATCTGTTACTTTTCTTTTGTTGTACCACGCTTCATTAAGCTGACCGGAAGTACCACCTTTGCCGGCATTACGCCGCCACCTCGCTTTTTTAAGATGGCATCCACTGCCAGCTGTGCCATTTCCTTAATCGGCTGCCGGATTGTAGTCAGCATCGGATTTACCAGTGTTGCAATATTGACATCATCAAAACCTACAATCTGCACATCCTCCGGAACCCGCTTTCCAAGGGCACTGCATGCCTGAATGGACTGGGCTGCAATGACATCACTGCTGGCAAAAATTCCATCAATCTCCGGATATGTCTGCAGCGTCTGCTTGATATTTTCCAGATATTCCATCACGCTGTAGGACGCTTCGCTTGTCTCTATTTCATGATGCCGGATTCCGTATTTCCCGCATACCTCCCGGAAGCCTACACAACGTCTGTCTGCCGGCATCACCTGTCGCTCTACTCCACTAAAATGCACAATTTCTTTACATCCGCATTTAGCAAGATGCTCTGTAGCAAGCACTCCTCCCATATAGTTGTCACACTGGATATTGCAGTCCCCCAATGCATCATCACACTCTATGGTAACAATTGGAATATTCAGGTTCAGGAATTCATTGGCACTTACTGTTCCACTGCATAATATGATTCCTGCCACCTGATTACTCTTAAACATCTCTACATATTTCCGTTCGTTGCTGCGCTCCTCCTTGGAGTTGCAGACTATCATTTTATAATTTTCCGCTGCCGCCGCCGATTCAATATTACTTAAAAGCTTCGCAAAATACGGGTGCACGATATGTGGTACGATTACGCCAATCGTGCTGGTATGCTGTTTTGAAAGAGAACGGGCTACCTCATTGGGCTGATAGCCTATCTCCTTCATGACATCATATACCTTCTGTCTGGTCTTCTCACTGATATATCCACGGTTATTAATTACTCTCGAAACAGTCGTAACAGTTACTCCTGCCCGTTCTGCCACATCCTTTAATGTACTCAAAATTGTCCCCCTTCTCCTTGGTTGTTACTATAACGATAGCACTTTTATGCCGATATGTCAACATGACATATCAACTTGTCACATGCTGATGAAGATATTTTTCTCTCGTTGCCAGTCCCCCACGGATATGACGCTCTGACTTATTGACATCCAGTACTTTCCTTGCTTCCCGCGCCAGGGTCGGATTCACCTGGGATAAACGTTCTGTTACGTCCTTATGTACCGTACTCTTACTGATTCCAAACTGCTTTGCGGTCTGACGCACTGTCGCATTGTTATCTATAATGTATTTGGCTATTTCTACGGCTCTTTCTTCTATATAGCTTTTCAAAGAAAATCCCCTGCAATACTTGTTTTTACATTGTATGCAGAGGATTTGCTTTTATGTATGGCTTTTTTATCTCATCTATATTCTATTTCAAATAACCCTTTTTCCCTGTGAATACTACTGCCGCTCCGCATAATGCCAAGAGTGCAAGCAGATATCCAACCGGTGATTCATCACCTGTTTTCAATACTTTTGTTTTCTGTGCTGTGGTCTGGTCTGCAGTTGCATTATTACTTCCATTTGTTGTATCAGCTTTCTTCGCAACGGTAAATTCGGCGGTTGCTTTCTTTTCTTCCCCACTGATAGAAGACACAATCGCAACCGTATGCTTTCCGGTAGCAAGGCTTTCTAAGTATTCTGCAGTAAAGGTGACAATGGTAGAACCTTCTGTTACCGTATAGTTTTTCGCATCTACTACGGTGCCATCCACTTCTACACGAAGGAAGCTGCTGATACCGGCGTCACTGCGGAAACGAAGCGTTGCACCACTTTCCTTTGTCCATTCTCCACCGGCACCTTCAATAATAACAGGTGTTGCCGGTTTATAATCCGGGTTCTTCTCATTACAGCCTTCCCGTCTGCAGACTTCTGCATTGTTGCTAAAGTCATGTCCTAATGGATTTCCACTGGTAAATGTTTCCGTTCCCTTTGCCCCACACAGCTTACAGGATTTGTAGTAAACTGCCGGTGCCGTACAGGTTGCTGCTGTTTTCAGATAGGAATCTGATACTGTTTCCACCCATTCACCATGCTTGCATGTAATTGTAAATTCTTTTATTGCTTTCGTATCTATTCCAACTGCAATCTGTGCCTTATAACTGCCCGGTAACTTTGGTGCACCTCCAACGGCTTCTGCTCCGCTGTTGTCACTGTTGGTCTTTGTGTCTGTTCCACTCAGATAATATACGATTTCCGGAACCGGAAGATTAAGTCTCTTCCAGTCTTCGGATGTTGTTATATTGGCAGCTTTTGCTGTTCCATCATAGTCTGTATTCTCAGCTGATAAGGATAACCATAAAGATGCATCTTTCTCATTGCAATCTCCCAATCCACTACAGGTGACAAGAATACGGCTTCCATCTTTGTTTTCATCTACGGCATAACTCCATGTGTGACTGTGCTTCCACATACCAATCAGGAGTGTTTTGGCAGATTTAATATCCATATAATTTTGACCTACTCCAATATAATCTCTCCAAACTTGTGGCGTATCTGTCAATTCCGAAATATCTGCCATCATAGCTGTAGAACTTTTCATTGACATGGCATCTCCAACTGTAATGCATGCATCACTTTTTCCATATCCTTCTGATACAGAAATGGCACCCCAGCCGAGTCCATCTGCAGTTGCATAAAGAGAACCGTTTGGACTATTCTCAATGCTTACACTTCCATGTCCAAAAATCGCAAAACTACCATAAGTTTCAGAGTCTCTTTTTATGCTGACCAGTTCATTGCTTCCAACCAATGTAATATGAATATGGTCTACATTACTGTATATATTATTATAATAAGATTTCATTTTTAAATTTGAAAATGTTACCTTAGAAAAACTGTCAAGTGGGGGGTTATTAAATTCTCCCAGCTCAATAATATCTGATGTAGGTTCTGCATTTTCATCCATTGCAATCGTAATGTCATCCGTCAGAATGGTAAGCGAATTTCTATTTCCAGATTCATATTTTCCATAGGTATAATCGACTCCTTCTACAATTGCTTTCGAATCCCTTGACAACGTAAATGGTCCTGCCTGAACCGAATTTGTAGCTGCCTTTGTCTCAACTGTCATCCCCTGCATAAGACCTGCTACCATAATCAACGCAAGTAACAAGGAAAATAAACTCTTCTTTTGTTTCATGTACATCCTTCCCTTCTTAAATTACCTTTTTTCTTTCTTTTTTCACTTTTCACACTCTCAATGCTGTGTTACAATGACACTGTTATTTTACACCGCACATCAATGTACGATGCAATCATTTTACAAATTTTGCCGGTAATTGTGAAAAAATATATGATATGAAAATTTTGTGTGAAATAAAGACCGGCTGGTTTGCCTCAAAACACCAACAGTTCTTAAATGTATGTTTTGCTTGTTTGTAAGCTGTCTTTCCGTTGCTTTGACCGGTTGCCCGGTTGTCCGTCTGCTACAGATACTTTCACAAACCCGTAAGGAGGTCTAGGCATTCTGGCAAATAAGTTTATGATTCCGGCAACCGGCGCAAATTCATATCCATATTCAACTGCGCCTTGCAGGCACATCCCTGTGCCTGCATTGCCGGTTGCATAACAGAATGCCAAGACCTCCTAACAGGCTTGTTTATGTATCTGTATGCAGGCGGACAACCGGTGCAGACTGTCAAACATTGGAAAGACTGGCTTTCATAGAGAAAAGCAAAACATACATTTTAGAACTACGGTGTTTTGAAGTGGTGCAGCCGACTTTATTTCTCCAAAAATTTCTAAATCCATTCTTTTCACAATCACCGAATAAATAAAAAGGGGGAACATTTTGAAAGAACTGTTTTCAATTGGAGATGCCGCAGACTTTGTGGGCATCACAAGAAGAATTATTTTAAATTATGAAGCTCATGGACTGGTTTTTCCGGATAAAAAAGAAGACCCATCCGGCAATCGTTACTATACCATTGATACACTGACGAAGATTCGAACCATCCGCTCGCTGCAGAATCTTGGCCTGTCACTGGATGAAATCCATGGCTACTTCGACAACTCCAACGACCTTTTATCCATGGTTCGAAGGCTGGAAGCTTTGCGGGATGAATTAAATGCCAATATCAAAGCCTTATACGAAAGAATCAATCAGGGATTTGAATCAATGGAAATCATTACAATTCCACCACAAACGGTGTACTGCCGCAAAACGGAAAGTGACAGCATCGTAGAAAAGACGAATTTGTTAAGAGAGGTTGCCTTGGAAGCACTGCAGAACTATGGTCCGGCACATACCGGGCAGATTTATTTTACGGAAGCTCCCATTACGGATGCAAAGGATATGTCCTTTTTTGCTGTTGTCCCGGCAGGAAGTAAGGGCGAACATATCCTAAATCTTCCTGCCCAGAAAGCAGTCTGCCTCTATCATCATGGAGCGTATGAAGAATTGCCATCGGTTCATGATACCCTGCTTTCCTATGCCAGAGAGCAAAAGCTTACACCGGTTGGCATCTTCCGCCACTGCTATTTAGAGGGACCACCACAGCATAAAGACAAAAGTAAATTTATTACCCAGGTACTGCTGCCGGTATGCTGATACTGCTCATGCAACAATATTATGCATGTTCTAAATGACATGTATCCGGCTCCACCTGCCGCTTAAATACCGGACGCTGAATGCGATAGCACGAAGCGTCCAATCGGCAAACATGCCAATCCACACCGCCATTGGTCCGAAACCACAGCTGCGGATCAGATATACACACAGTGCCACACGGCAGAACCACATGGTAAGACTGGATAAAATCATGGAAAATTTCACATCTCCGGCGGCACGCATGCCATAAGCCGGGATAAATGCCAGCACCCATACAATCGGTTTTACAATCGTAATTGCTATTATCATTTCCATGCAGAGGGAGGCACTTTCTGCTTCCATTCCAGCTAAAAATGTAACCGGCTTTGTCAATAAAAATACCACTGCACAGGAAATCAGAATAACGATTTCCGCATAGCCGCAGAGTTTCACCATATAATAACGCGCCTCTTCCACTTTTCCGGCTCCGATGTACTGTCCTACTACCGTCATCAGACCGATGCCGATTCCAATGGCTCCGATTCCGTTTAAGTTTTCCAGAATAATGGTCATTGCCTGCGCAGCAATGGCTGCCGTTCCAAGGGTTGATACGCTGGACTGGATTGCCAGCTTTCCAAACTGGAACATTCCGTTTTCAATTCCGGATGGAATTCCGATAGAAAGAATTTTTCCAATCAAAGGGAAGTTCGGACGGATTTTAAGATAATGATTTACCACAATCACCTGATCCGGTTTCCGCAGATTCCAGAAAATGACTACTGCACAAAAGATTCTGGAAAATAATGTAGAAAGGGCTGCTCCTTCCACCCCCATCTGAAATCCAAAGATAAGCACTGCATTTCCGGCAATGTTGAGTCCATTGGAAAGGACGGAAATCATCATTGGAAAACGGCTGTTTCCTGCCGCCCGGTAAAAGGCTCCGCCGGCATCAAAAAGTGCAATAAACGGAAAGGAAATGGCTGTCAGTAGGAAGTAAATCATGGAATTATCCATAACTGCCTCTTCTACCTGTCCGAAAATCAGATGCAACAGCGGTCCACGAAATACAATGCAAAGTATGGACAATACCGTTGAAATCGTCAGGACACTTAAGGTTACCTGTCTTGCTGCTTCATTACTGGATTCCCGGTCTCCTCTTCCAAGATACTGGGAACAGATAATTGCCGCTCCTGCTCCCAATGCCGTAAATACCTGTATGACCAGCACATTGATGGAATCCACTAGAGATACCGCAGAAATTGCGGCACTTCCCACATTGCTTACCATCATGGTATCCGCCATTCCCATAAAGGAATTCAAAAGCTGCTCTACCATTATCGGCAGAAGCAGCGTAATAAGTTGCTTATTGGAAAACATCATATGTTCCCGGTCTAATTTTGTTGCATCATATAATCTTATCTTTCGCATTTTTTATTTCACTTCTTACTCTTTTACTACCGGTGTAAAATCCTCTGTATCACCGCAGAAGAAGCCTCCTGCACCGGCGATGATTTTCTGCATGATTTTTTGCATAAATGCATAGTTTTCTGTGTCAATTGTGACAGCAAAAAGAGCATGAATGTCATGCTCTTTTAAATAAGCATTGGCATATTCATCCTTTAAATCAACTGCAATCTCCTCGATATCCATGGAATGATGCTCCGGAACCTCCACCTCTAATACTCCCGCCTCTTTCCAGATTTCTGTTTCGATGCCATCCATTCCCTCTAATGCATTTTCAATCTCTGCTACTGTGATGGAATTTGGATTCATATAAAGCCACTCTTTGGTAACGGTGGCTGTGCCTGCTTTCTTTTCTCTTATTTTCTTTAACTTTGATTTATTCTTCATATCCGCTCCTGTTTGTGTTTATGGATATGTTCATCTTAGCACAAACATGGACTTCTGTCTCCCTACTTTTTTACTTCTCCATCCATAAAATATAAACGGGATGCAAAATCCGGGTAGTGCCTTACCTTATCATTGTATCCGGTTCCGCCAAATGCCGGACTGACATGAACGCCGCCATACATTAAGGTATCTCCATATGCATGGAAGTCTTCCGTCTCGCCATCCATTTTTACCAATTTCGAAAGCACCTGATGGGTCAGGGAATCCTGTCTGATGTGAACCGGTGAAACGGTATTTACCAGGTCTCCGAATTCTTTGATATTATATTTTAATTTCCGGTTGTAGAAATGGTAACAGACATCCGGCAGCAATCCCTTCGGATAATAAGTCTGCTGCTGCGTATTCGGCACCACTAATTTCTGCATCAGCATACCCACTGCTTTGGTGCCATCTTCCGATACGCAGGTCCACTCCATCTGGTTACCGGCTTCGTCCGCTAAAACACTGCCACCCATTCCACTCTGTGCTCCGTCGTAAAAGCTTCTGCCCCGGTAAAAAGTTCCCTGCTGCAATACCTTCCGCCATTTCTTATATAATGCAATCTGCTCCTTCATGGCTTCCTTTTCTTCTTTTTTCATATCACAGAGGTTGCATTCATAGCCGAAGCTTCCAAAGCATGCCACCTGAAATCTTGTCTCTAATGGCGTATTCCGCAGCGTCTGGTGATTCGGGCAGGCAGACACATGAGCACTGACTGCTGACAGCGGATAGCCGTAACTATAATTTTCTTCTATCTCCGCCCGGCACAATGCATCCGTATCATCACTGCCCCAGATCTGCGGAAAATAGCATAAGATTCCAAGGTCAAAGCGGTTGCCGCCTGCTGCACAGCCTTCAAATAAAATCTCCGGAAACCGTTCCGTCAGCTCCTTCATGCAGCGGTATAATCCCAGCACATAGCGGTGTGCCACTTCTCCCTGCCGTTCCGGTGGAAGTGCTGTGGAATAATAATCACTGAAGGTCCGGTTCATGTCCCATTTCACATAGGAAATGTCTGCTGAAGAAAAGACTTTGCTCATGCTCTCAATAATATAATCCTGTACTTCTCTTCTTCCCAAATCTAAAATCCGCTGGTTTCTTCCTTCCGAATGAGGCTGTCCCGGAATCTCAATGGTCCAGTCCGGATGTGCCACATAAAGTTTGCTTTTCACATTGACCATTTCCGGCTCCACCCAGATACCGAATTGCAGTCCCAGTCCGCGAATCTTATCGGATAAACCCTTAAGCCCACCCGGCAGCTTCTTCGCATTTGCTTCCCAGTCTCCTAAGGAACTGCTGTCATCCATCCGTTCGCCAAACCAGCCGTCATCCATTACAAATAATTCTATGCCAACTTCTTTTGCTTCCTTTGCCAGCTTCAGTAACTTCTTCTCACTGATGTCAAAATAGGAAGCCTCCCAACTGTTAAGCAGTATCGGCCGCTCCTTCTTCTGCCAGGTTCCACGGATAATATGCTCCCGGATAAAATGATGCAGCCTCTGGCTCATCTGGTTAAATCCGTTTTCTGCATATGCCATCACTGCCTCCGGTGCCTGAAAGCTTTCTTCCGGCACCACTTCATAGGAAAATGCCTGTGGATTGATTCCTGTCACCAGACGCATTTTGCCAAAGCTGTTTACTTCTGCTGCTTCATAGTGATTACCGGAATAGATAAGGTGAAAACCAAAGCATTCCCCGGCATCCTCTGTGGTCTTCGGCCGGCTTAGCATCACAAAGGAATTGGCCCGGCTGGAGGTGGTTCCGGTATAGGAAGCATTTACTAATTTTCCTGCTATTACCGGCATATCACTCCGCTTCATTTCTCTTGCCCAGGCTCCATGAAATGTAGTAAATGCATAATCATGCCCATCAAAGTCAAGCTGCAGGCTCATCAGCCGTTTCAACTGCACAGCTTTCTTTCCGTTATTATAGAATTTCGCACTGCGGCTGATAATGTCACAGGATGGATAGACATAATAATACAATTCCAGTACCAGCTCATTTCCTTCGTCCGCAAGCCGGATACAAAGCTGCTCCACTTCCTCTTCGCTGCCATAGGAACCCGGCAGTTCCGCAAAGGCTTCCTTACCTTTGGTTATCTCTGCTTCCTTGTATACAAAATCTATCGTATTGCTTCCATTGGCATTCACCACTTCCACAAAAGGCTCTCTTATATCTCCTTTTCCATAGGAGGACATTTCAAGGCGCATATCCTCTAAGGAATATGCTTTCTGCTCTTCGTTATACAGATTCACATTACCCGGTGCAAAGACATGCTTTTCCACCAGCGGCTGCATATCTGCTTCGTCCTCGATATGAAGTTTTCTGCCATAATAAAGATGCTCCAGCTGCCCGGTAGGAAGTACCCGGAAGCAATAGGTGGTATGGTCGGTATCCAGAATAAAATAATTCTTTTCCTTACGAATCATCGATAATTTTCCTTCCCTTTAATCTGTTCTGTGATTTCCTGCACTTTTTCTTCTGTCAGGATAAATTTCTTACGGAATACCAGCACTGCAATCATTAAGCCGATAATCGGAATTCCTGCCATCGTCATGCGGAGTCCTAAAAGGGAGCTGCCGGATGCAGCAGCTGCGGCTGCTGTTTCTGCAGTATCATTACTTAAGTGGCAGAGATTTAAGCAGATGGAAGCTGCCAGTGCAGCTACTCCGGATGCCAGTTTTACCACAAAGGTCTGCATGGAAAAGATAACGCTCTCATCTCTCCGGCTATTTTTCAGTTCGCCATAGTCCACGGTATTTGCAAGAAATACGGTTGTAAGTACCGTCAGCATTCCAAAGGCTGTAAAGATAAAGAATGCCGGAATAAATAATAACAATAAGTTTGACATATTTGTCAGTGTCAGTATAAATAATACACCGTAGCCTGCAATTGCCATAACGAAGCTTACATAAAATACCTTCAAGGCACTTAAGAATTTGCGCAACAGTGGGAAGAAAATCATCATGGAAATAATCTGGATTCCACCACCAAAGGTATTGAATAAAGTATAGCTGTTATACCACGCGTCCCCGCCAAAATCATATTTGAAGAAATAAATCAAAAGGTTTGAAGTAATATAAAGAGAGCAGTTAATCAGCACTATCGTAATAACAACGGTCATTGCCTGGTCATTCTGTAACAATGCTTTAAACATCTGTCCCACCGATGGAGAGTCCACATTTACGGTAGATTTCTCCTTGATGCTCATGCAGGTAATGGTGATAAAGATAACAAATAATATTGCAAGAATCAGTGCAAACCATTTAAAACCGGCACGCTCATTGCCCTGTCCTAATACGACCACACATTTTACAGTAATAATCGTAACCAATGCGGAACCTACTCCTGCACAGGAACGGGCAAGGGTAGAAAGCCCCTCTCTTTCTTTTCCACCTTCAGTAAATGCCGGAATCATGGACCAGAATGGAATGTCCATCATGGTATAAGTAATGCCCCACAGTACATAGGTTACTGCTGCGTAGGCAACCAGTCCGCCGCCATCTAATGCAGGTGGTGCAGCAAACATCAGATATAAGATTACTGCATCGGTTATGGTTCCAATCAAAAGCCACGGACGGAACTTACCCCAGCGGGTTCTCGTCTTGGCTACGATAATTCCCATAATCGGATCATTAAATGCATCAAATACTCTTGCTGCCATCAGGATAATTCCCATCGCAATGGCACTGACATTCAAAATATCCTGATAGTAATATAAAATGTAACTTGCAGAAAGCATGTATACCATGTCTTTGCCAACTGCACCAAGGCCATATGCCACTTTTTCTTTTGTTGTTAATCTCATTGTCCTTCTCCTCCTTTTCGTAAGCCCATTGCCAGTTCCACTACCCTATATGCGCCATCGTAAATCCCCTGTTTCTTATTTTCCATAATTGCTTCACACATATCGGTAAGCAGATGGTCTGAGCTTTGGAATAATTCCAGCATCTGCAAGGTATGTGGAATATCACGGCATTCCAGGGTACCGTCCCCAATCTCTGCGGAATGGATGGCACCCCACTGTTCATGTCCACCCACTCTTTTGATAAAGAGCTTTGGCACCGGATAAAATGCCAGTTCGCTTGGCTTTGTCACCAGCACATCACAGCTTCGCATCAAAAGATTCGTGCAGTACACTGCTTCGAAAATATTCTTATGATAGAAGCCATGGACTCCGGTTACTTCCCCATCCAGTGCAGCTTCGGCAAACTGCTTTGTATTCTCCCAGTCATCAAAATGCTCCGTTGCTGCATTTTTAAGTCCCGGAATTTCCTGTAATAATTCTTCCCAGACATTCCGGTAATCTCCCACATTGACATAAAGTGCTGCCCTGCCTTCCCGGATTGCCGGCAGCAGATATCTGATAATAGCTGCAAAAATTTCTCTCTGGGCTCCTGCTCCGCCGATGGTTAATAAGAAACGCATCGGTTTCTTCTCCTGTTTTCTTTGGATTCTCGCTTCACAGTCTGCTTCAATACTGCTTACCAGTTCATGGTCAATATAATGTCCCGTGTATATAAGATCTTTTTCCGGCATAGGATTTAAAACATCTTTTCCCTGCATGCCATTTAAAATCCGATAGCCCTGATACGCATAATGAGTCTGAACTGTATGAAGGCTTCCTTCGGATAAATGCAATGCCATCGGCCAGTTATCCGGAATCGCATTGACTACATATTTCATGCCGGCATGTATAGCTGCCTGTGCCGGCCACACATGGGTTGCTACCACCGGAATTTCCTTTGGTACATTCCGGTAAACCGGAGCCATAAGCTCTGCATTTTTCTGGTCAGAAGCATTATAGGAAAGCTTCCGGAACCCTTCATAATTCATTGGCTCCCACACCAGTTTATTAAAGAGCTTACTCTTACCGGAAAGTCTAGAACCCAGAGAATACAAATCATTCTGTGCGCCAATGACCTTCGTGCAGGTAGTCCTAGGATAGGAATTTAAGTCCATCCAGTATGGTGTGTAGCCCATGGATTTTGCTGCGGATGCAATTGCCATGGAAATCCGGTAATGTCCAAATCCCATACGGATATTTCCTACAATGATTCCCTTCTCTTTGTCAAATTCCAGTTTCGAAGCCTCTTTCTGCTCCGGCAGCAGCACATCCACAACACCAAGGGAATCTCTGATATGTGCATTTTCTTTTAACACCACCAGATAATCCACCTTGCTGTCATCCCCGAATTTCTTTTGAAACTTCTTCTTACTCTTTACCGCTTTCCGGTACACCTTCTGCGGCATTTTGTTTCCGAAGATTTCTCTTGATTTCTCCTTCATAGATACCCTCCTTATCGTTATACTCCCTTATTCTATTTCAAATGTAATTTCTCTGGTTCCTGCCTGGCGGCTGCTTATCATAAGTTTTCCGCTTCCGGTCTTTCCTATGGTCTTTACATAAGTGCCGCCCATACCGCCCTGCAGGCTGATGATGTCCGGTCCGATGAGTTCTAATGCTCCCTCACATTTTAGCTGCACTGGCTCCTGAAAATATGGCAACAGATTTCCATTTTCATCCACTGCCTGTATTCTTACCGCAGCCACATCATAGGTATGTGTTTCTTTTAATTTCTGACTGCTGACCGTAATCTGATACTGCACCTTCTGTACCGGCTCCCTTACTAAAGTTTTGACCACCTTACCATCCTTTATGGCTTCTAACTTATATACCATGGATTGTCCGCCCCAGTCCCCGACATACTTGTTATAAAGTGCAACCGCATCCTCCATCTTCATATGATAAAAAAGCATCAGTTTTGCCGCCAGATAATATGCTCTTTTCGGCAGATGATTCATGCCATAGCATGCCGCCAGATTCAAAACTTCTTTTACCATTGCAGCCTGTTTCGGTGCGAAATCCTCTCCCTCTTCGATGGCATTTCCAATGTAATCATCAATTGGAACCGGACCATGTTTCAGATTCTTATATGGAGAATCCGTTTTCTTATATTCCTTGGTAAACCGGTCATTTTTGTACATTTTAACACTGTCTGCATTGGTAAAAATATAAGTCTCGCCCCGGTTGCAGGCTGGATGTTCTCCAATATCCATCGTTGAACTTAAGGCTAATACCGGTCTTTCTTCCTGCTGGCAGGCATACACATCTGCCGCCATTTTCGGATTACGGAACATGTCTAAGACTCCGTGATAGCAAATTCTGTCTCCACTACCGAAATCTTTATGTGTATTATAATCTGCCATACACCATCCGAAGCTTCCGGCAATGTCCTCTTCTCCTGCTACTGCATCCAGTACACTGGCGTGGCGGAGTGCATGCCACATACGATGTTCTTCCCAGTCGAAGGATTTGGTGGAATACATATGTCCGTTATATTCCGTGATAAGATACGGTTTTTCTATATCGGATGTCACATTCTTCTTATGCTCACAGCCTTTGTTCAGACCATTGTGCACAAAATCATTATAGGTATATACATCCTCCAAAAGACTGCTCTTTTTATGTGCCCGCACGCCACCAGTCTGTCTGGTATCATCTAACTTATGTGCTATTGCATTGGTGCGGCGGTAAAATTCATCGTCATCCTGCGATTCATTAATCCGCACTCCCCAGAGAATAATGGATGGATGGTTGCGGTACTGTATCACCATGTCTTTTACATTTTCCACAGCCTGCGCTTTCCATGCTTCATCGCCGATATGCTGCCAGCCCGGAATCTCGGTAAATACCATAAGCCCCAGCTCATCGCACCGGTTTATAAATTCCTGTGACTGCGGATAATGGGATGTCCGCACTGCATTCAGCCCTAACTCTTTCTTTAATACTTCCGCATCCATCCTCTGTATGGAAGCCGGCATGGCATAACCCACATAAGGATAACTCTGATGACGGTTTAGTCCCCGAATTCGAAGCTTGTGTCCATTTAAGTAAAAGCCATCTTTTTGGAATACTGCCTGACGAAAGCCCACCGTTGTTACAACCTCATCGATTATATTATTTCCGGTTACAAGCTGGGTCTTTACTTCATATAACGCCGGATTCTCTACCTCCCATAGGGATACGATTCCTGCCGGAAATGCAAGTGTTTTCTTTCCCTCCTGCGTAGGAATTTCAGCAAGCGTTTCCTCTCCAGCCAGACGGTATTCCTCTTCACCTTTTTTCCGGATGTTCTGCCGCAGCAACAGGTTTTCTTCGTTTCCTGCCAGCGTGATTTCCGATAGCAGTGTTCCCTTCTTCGTTTCCAGCTCCACCTGTGGTTTTAAAAATACATCTGCAAGATAGCTTTCCTCATCTATCTCAAGGTACACATCCCGGTAAATTCCACCGTAAGTCATATAATCAATGACAAATCCAAAGGGCGGAACATTCAGATTCTCATTGCTGTCTACCCGCACCGCAATGATATTATCTTCCCCATAATAAAGCAGTGCTGAAATATCAATGGTAAATGCCGTATATCCGCAGTGGTGTGCCCCTGCTTTCTTTCCATTTACATAGACTTCACTGTCATGGGCAACTCCTTCAAAGGTCAGCCGCACTACTTTTCCTTCCCACTCTTTCTTCGCCAAAAGGTGTCTGCGGTAGCCGCTTACCATCTGATACGCATGCTCATCAAAATAGTGAAAAGGCAGTTCCTTTACCGTATGGGGAATCCGTACGCTCTGCATCGCTGCTTCGTCATATTCTGCGTTGCTTTGTGCTGTTTCCCATTTCTCACTGAAATACCAGTCATTGTCCAAATAGCATTTTTCTCTCATACCTTTTCCTCGCTCTTTCTACTGGTGTATTTCTATTCATGCATCTCTATTCGCACATATCTATTGCCTCGTAGTAATTCCATCCACCAGAATATTCACTACTTCTTCTAATGCTTCTCCATAGGAAAGTTTGCTCTGAATCAGGATGTCTCTCTGGAAGAACTGCTCTAAGGAGGCTTCCAGCATCATCTTTAAAATCGGTATGTTGATGCGGCGGATTACACCTTCCTCCATGCCCTGTTCCAATAACGCAATGGTGGTCTCCCAGCCGGTCTCTAACCGAAGTTCCACCTGATGATAGATTTCCGGAAATTTATCTTTTAATAAATACATCTGCCGGAAATCAATTTCCTTATAACTCTCCGGCATTACCCCTAAGATTTTCCGTATTTTTTCTAAAGTTCCAAGGCTTTCGTCTGCCATAACTTCCCGTTCACTTTCCTTGATGCAGTCAAACAGATAATCCACCATGGCAAGAAATAGCGCCTCTTTATCTGCAAATACCTGATAAATCGTTTTCTTGCTGATACCAAGAATGTGGGCGATATCATCCATGGTAAATTTCAATCCCTTCTGGTTAAATGCCTGCATCGTGCCCTGCAATATTTTCTCTCTCAATTCCATGTTCACTACCCCTGTTCTCTGCGGAAACTATTTTTTATTTTTCGGTTTCCTTAATTGTAACACCTTGGGATTTCCGTTACAAGAAACTGAATTACCAAAATTGGTTTCCTGAATTTGTGGATTTTGACGAGAAGTGGATTTCAATGATGCCAAATGTTCTTCGGAAGTTTTTTGCACAAAAAAGCAGACATAAATCACCACCTTAAATGGTAATAAATGTCTGCTTCAAATTGTTTTATTTAATTTAATCTCCTCTTACAGGAAGATATACTTACAAATGAATAATACTGCAAGAATATACATCAGCGGAGTAATTTTCTTAGCTTTACCACAGATTAAGTTGATGATAACGTAAGAGATAACACCGATTGCGATACCTTCTGCAATGCTGTACATAAGAGGCATAGCGATTAAGCAAAGGTATGCAGGAGCTGCTTCTGTAACATCGTTGAAGTCAATCTTAACGATTGCAGATACCATAAGGAATCCAACGAAGATTAATGCAGGAGCGGTAGCAAATCCTGGGATTGCTGTAAAGATTGGTGCAAATAAGATTGCAATCAGGAACATGAATCCGGTTACAACAGATGCAAAACCGGTTCTGGCACCTGCACCTACACCAGCAGAACTCTCTACGAAAGTTGTGGTTGTAGAAGTACCAAGAACAGCACCAGCGGATGTTGCGATAGCGTCAGCTAATAACGCATTTTTAACTCTTGGAAGCTTTCCTTCTTTGTCTAACATACCAGCTTTATCAGAAACACCGATTAAGGTTCCGATAGTATCAAACATATCTACAAATAAGAAGGATAATAATACTACGATAAAGTTAACAATACCTACACCGGTAAAGTCAGCTTTGAAACACTGTCCAAAGGTTTCTCCGATTTTGGTGAAGTCTGTCATTGCAAATGTAGGATATAAAGAATAGAATCCAGCTTCTGCATCAATCTGATAGATACCTGCTGCCTGGCAGATCATACCAAGAATCCATGTAGCAAGGATTCCGATAAGGATGGAACCTTTTACATTCTTTACATATAAGATAATGGTAAGAAGTAAACCAATCAGTGCAAGCAAAGCACAGATTCCTTCTGTATGCCAGTTCTCTGTAAATTTAACATAAGATAATAAAGTAGAGCTGTTGTCAACAACAATGTGAGCACCCTGTAAACCGATGAAAGCGATAAACAAACCAATACCGGCACTTACACCTTTTTTCAGTGTAGCAGGAATGGCATTGAAAATTGCCTCACGTACGTTGGTCAGTGAAAGTACGATAAAGATGATACCTTCAATGAACACTGCCATTAATGCGACTCTCCAGTCATAACCCATATTTCCACATACTGTAAATGCGAAATATGCATTCAATCCCATACCAGGAGCTAATGCAAATGGATAATTAGCCATCAAAGCCATTGCAAGTGTTCCGATAAAGGATGCAAGACAGGTTGCAATCAAAACTGCAGTAGGATCCATACCAGCAGCAGATAACAGGTTCGGGTTAACTGCCAGGATGTAAGCCATTGTCATAAATGTGGTAAGACCTGCAATTACTTCTGTCTTGACGTTAGTGTTGTTCTCTTTGAATTTGAACATTTTCTCTAACATTTTTCTTCCTCCAAATATAATATACTTTTCTGTCGTCCTGTCTTCCTGACATGTAACACACACTTACTCTACTGTTACGGTTGTTCCGGTAAATCCACCAGTCACAGCCTTCTCAATACTGTTGGTATCATTCAAGCCGAACAGCATCATCGGCATCTTGTTCTCCATTGCAAGCACAGCGGCCGCAAGATCGATCACACCAAGCTTCTTGTCCACGATCTCAGAGATTGGCATCGTGTCATATTTCTTTGCGTTCGGATTTGTCTTTGGATCACTGTCATACACACCGTCGATTGCCTTGGCAGAAAGGATCACATCTGCCTCTACCTCGATTGCCATAAGCACGGTTGCTGTATCCGTTGAGAAATATGGATGTCCGGTTCCGCCTGCAAAAAATACGACCATACCCTTTGAGAAATATTTATTGGCTCTGTCCTTTGAAAACAGCTTCGTCATGGAGCCGCACTCAAATGGTGTCAGAATCTGTGTCATCATGCCTTCGCTCCGGAAGATCTCCGACACGTAAATACAGTTCATGACCGTTGCCAGCATTCCGATCTGATCCGCCTTGGTCCGATCGATTGCATTGCTCTGGCGGCCTCTCCAGAAGTTTCCGCCGCCAATTACAATTGCAACCTGTACGCCCTGGTCAACTGACAGCTTTACCTGTCTTGCAACGTCCTTTACAACTTCTTCATCAAAACCAGTCTTTTTTTCACCAGCTAATGCTTCTCCGCTGAGCTTAAGCATAACTCTGCGCTGTTTTTCCATGTTTATCTCGTCCTTTCTGTGGGTTGTATCTTTGGTTATCATTTCACCTAGATACATATATCAGTATCTTACCATACAGACTTTTAAAAATCAACTAAAATATGTAGCTGTTACAGTTCACGCGTCATGCTAGATCTGGATAAATCTCATGCTTGCATGAAGATTTGACAGATCAGCAGGACGAAGTGGACGCCCGTTCATGAACAAAACAAAGTTGCGCGCAAACTTGTTTGCGGTTAGCAACGACGCACGGAACGTGCGGTTTTGCGAATGAATGGGCGTCCAGTGAACTGTAACTAGTAATATGCAACCCGGAAGTCTTACGAAATCCATTCACCTTCGGGCTTTGCCGCAATA
>OMAS01000365.1_pt1 | contig 28016 bp, 29 predicted proteins | sample 1674031 | NCBI WGS metagenome assembly OMAS01 (sample SAMEA103958138, study PRJEB25191) | human gut metagenome | biome: human-associated habitat [ENVO:00009003]; feature: intestine environment [ENVO:2100002]; material: feces | place: Germany | collected 2013/2015 | reverse complement strand
TTGCAGGGCTATATAAGAAATACTGTTGGGATATGATTACCATAATGGTGATACTCGTAAGTATGGCAATAGCAATCTATTTCGCAGATTGGATAAGGACAATATTACCAGTCAATCTACTGTTTCTATTGTTATTGGTACAGGTAATATATGTCGTGATAAGATGGTATGTGAAAGGCTGGCGGGAAACAAGGGGATATTGCGTTGAGTAATCAGAAACTGGCAGTGCCTCTTTTGCAGAATGTTTTCCCGTTAGTCCCAATGCCGCTTTTGTCAGAAGTGCCGTTAGACAAAGAGATTGAGACGGACGAGTACCGCAAAGAACTGAAAGAATTGCAGAACCGGCTCGGTGAGCTGCACAATCGTCTTTACCGGAAAAAAGTGCCGGTCATCATTGCCTATGAGGGCTGGGATGCAGCAGGAAAAGGCGGCAATATCAAGCGGATCGCAGGAGCGCTCGACCCGCGCGGTTACGAAGTTCATCCGATCGCAAGCCCGGAACCTCATGAGAAAGCAAGACATTACCTGTGGCGTTTCTGGACGAGACTGCCGAAAACAGGACATATCGCTATTTTTGACCGCACCTGGTACGGAAGAGTGATGGTGGAGCGTCTGGAGGGATTTTGCAGTGAAAATGACTGGATGCGCGCCTACAATGAGATCAACGAATTTGAAAAAGAACTTCACGACTGGGGCGCTGTGATCATCAAATTCTGGGTGCAGATTGACAAAGATACGCAGCTTGAGTGTTTTAATGAGAGACAGAATACACCGGAAAAACAGTGGAAGATCACAGACGAGGACTGGCGCAACCGTGACAAATGGGATGCGTATGAGACAGCGGTCAATGAGATGATCCAAAAGACCAGCACCTCCTATGCTCCGTGGCATATTTTAGAGTCTGTCGACAAGAAATATGCCCGGATCAAAGCTCTTAAGATCGTTGTGGAGGAGCTGGAGAAGGTGTTGGGGTAAAGGATAATATTAAGCCAGCTCAGCTTCCAGCTTATTAATATGTTTGAATTCAACGATCACCATGCTAATACCGACTGCAAAGGACAGAAGGTCGGCAATCGGTCCTGCATAAAGTACGCCCATAATGCCGAAAAAATGCGGTAGCGCAACGATAAGCGGCAGCAGGAACAGGATCTGTCTGGTCAGGGAGAGGAAAGTTCCCTTGTACGCTTTTCCGATGGAACTGAAAAACATCGAGGAGATCGGCTGCAAAAAGTTTAACCAGGTGAAGAACAGGAAGGCTCGGAAATAGTTGACACCGAACTCAAAATATTCTTCGCTTCCGCTTCCGAACAGACCAAGGATCTGTCTCGGGAAAAGCTGGAACAGCAAAAAGGAAATAATGGATACAACCGCACCGACTGACGCTGCGAGAAGGAAAGCGTCCTTCACCCGTTTGTATTGCTTTGCACCGTAATTAAAACTTTCAATTGGCTGGCTTCCCTGGGCCAGTCCGATAACAATAGAAAAATAAAGCTGGTTTACCTTCATGACAATTCCGGCACAGGCGATCGGGATGGATTCGCCATAAACGGACTGTGCGCCGTAGTGTTTTAACAGGTTGTTCATGACGATCTGCACGATCATCACGGCAATCTGGTTAATGCCTGAGGACATGCCGATGGAACAGATCTGTGCGAGAACTTTCCCGGAAGGGATAAAATGCTGTTTTTCTAATGTCACAGTGTGGTAATGCATGAAGTAACGGATCGCGATCGCAGCGGAGATGATCTGTCCGATGACAGTCGCCCAGGCAGCACCGTACATTCCCCATTGGAAACCGAATACGAATAGTGCGTCTAAGACAATATTAATGACAGCACCTGAAACCGTGACAAACATTGCCATTTTCGGGTTGCCGTCCGCACGGATCAGGTGACCGCTTCCGATGGTTAAGATAAAAAATGGAAAACCGACCGCTGTGACGCGGACATATTGCTCTGCCAGTGGGAGTACATCTGCCGGGGAACCAAAGAGCACTAACAGCGGATTTAAAAACAGTTCGGTGATAAGCAGTAAAAGAAATCCGAGTGAGAGCAGCATAGTGATGGAGTTGCCGATATAATAAGGCGCTTCCTCTTTTCGTCCAGCGCCCATACGAAGGTTAAAGCTTGATGCTCCGCCGATCCCAAAAAGCAGTGCCAGCGAAGCGCAGAGCATAGAGAGCGGAAAGGCGATATTGGTTGCAGCATTTCCGAGCGTGCCGACTGCGTTTCCGATAAAAAGCTGGTCTGCGATATTGTAAACTGCGCTGACAAGCGTTGCGATAATGCTTGGAACAGCAAAACGTGCCACCAGCGTGGAAATCCTATCGGTACCAAGTGGATTTGTCATTTGTTTTTTCTGTGTCATGTTGATAAACTCCTTTTTTTATAAAATTCAGGTGCCAAAATGTCTGTATTTTCAATTATAATATCAAATTGTACATCAAAAATTGTGAATCATTTGAAACCAGAATAATTGTAAGTCTGCTAACATTTTCTGTCAAGAATTGTATTCTGCAAATATCGTTCTCATCGTATCAAATCTCCTTATCGTTCAATCAATCATTTGTTGCAAAAATCAGAAGCATTTCAATCAGTTCACCATGTCACTTTTATTTTGTGTTATACTGTTTTATAGGATTTTCTTTGTCTTGTATTTTCCCTTATCAGAGTTCGTAAATCCATATGGGAAGATATAACATAAGGGAAAGTCTAAGGGAAACAGATAAAAGCATTTTCAGAATTGAAATAGAGGCCAAACAAGTAAAAAAATAATGCAAAAGCCAAAATGTAAAATTACATTACATCATGACGCATAATCATACATGAAATGTCGTGTAATTATTGATATTGTTGTAAGATAGCGATATACTAGGGGGTGGTTAAAAATCCCCCAAAAGCTGCTTATAATAAAGTTTATAGAAAGACAACATTTAGCTTATTTGATTTATTCAAATAATTGGCTGTGTAAAACAAAGAATAGAAATGAGGTATTAAATTTTGGAATATGTTGAGAATGATTTAGTGAGAATAGCAAAAAGGGAAAACAATACGAGAAGAAGTTACTTAGTAGTTGATCCTCTTCAAGGAAAGCATATTCCGGTGGTTCCCTCAAGAGCATTGAAATTATTTTCAAGTTTGGCGGAAACCATCCGAGATGAATATAACGATGAGAATTTATTGTTAGTTGGATTTGCAGAAACAGCAACAGCGATTGGTGCACAGGTGGCTATTTCGATAGGTGCAAAATATATTCAGACAACAAGAGAACCGATTCATGATGTCGAGTATTTGTTCTTTTCAGAGGAGCATAGTCATGCTACAGAACAAAAATTAATAAAGGATGATATTGATGCAATAATCAATCAAACAGATAGAATTGTGTTTGTTGAGGATGAGGTTACGACTGGTAATACTATATTGAATATTATTAAGATATTAGACAGTCAATATCCTGGCAAGTTAAAATATGCTGTAGCTTCACTTCTTAATGGAATGGATTCTGAGCACATAGAATCTTATGAAAGAAGAAATATTTCATTGCATTATTTAGTTAAGACAGACCATAGCTCTTATGGTGAGAGAGCTGATAGATTTTTAGGGGATGGTCATTACTATAAATGTTTGGATAAAGAAAATGATAATTATTCCACAATTTGCATACCTGGTAAGGTCGATGCTAGAAGGCTGGTGGATTCGATACAGTATGCTAATGCATGTGAAAATTTTTGGCTGGAGATAAAAAATGAAATTGGAGAATTTGTTGGTAAAAATGTTTTAGTAATTGGGACAGAGGAATTTATGTTTCCAGCTCTATATGTGGCTGAAAAAATAGAATCGCAGGGAAATAATGTTTTATGCCATTCGACAACAAGAAGTCCAATTGCGGTTAGCCTTGAAAAAGAGTATCCACTCCATAATAGATATGAATTAAAAAGCATGTATGATTCAGACAGAAAAAACTTTATTTATGATATAGGGGAGTATGATAGGGTTTTTGTTATCACTGATTCTCCTAAAACAGAATATGAGGGTGAGAAAACATTAGTTAATGCGTTGAAGACGAGAAATGAAAATATAACAGTAATAAGGTGGTGCTAAATTTGAGAAGTTCATATTCAGAGGAAGATGTAATACTTCTTTTAAAAGATATAACAGGATTAGTTTCGCCTCAGTCTACAGAAGAACGGGAAAAACTAATACAGTCAGGAAAGCATTATAGTGAAATGCTTCCTATTGAGTATGTACCAACAGAAAAGTACATGAAAGTGTATTATGAGGCTCTTGAAAGTTATTCAAAAACAGTAGCTGAAGCTGTTGGTAAGTTATCAGATAAAATTATAGAAAACAAAGGAAGAGAAGTTGTTTTAGTATCATTGGCAAGAGCCGGAATTCCGATTGGAATATTAGTAAAGCGTTACATTAGGTACAAATATAGTATTGATGTTCCTCATTATTCTATTTCAATTATCAGAGGAAGAGGAATTGATGATAATGCTATGAAATTCCTCCTTGGAAAATACCGGCCAGAACAATTGTTGTTTGTAGACGGATGGATTGGTAAGGGGGCAATTTTAAATGAACTTAAGAAGGATATAGAAGCTTATAAAGGTGTTTCTTCTGATATTGCTGTAATAGCAGATCCCGCCAATGTAACAGAGTTATGTGGAACACACGAGGATATTCTTATTCCAAGCTCTTGTTTAAATAGTACTGTTTCTGGGCTTGTGAGCAGAACATTTTTAAGAAGTGACATAATAGGAAAAGATGATTTTCATGGAGCAGTGTACTATGGTGAGTTGGCTGATTCTGACCTGTCATATGATTTTATTAATGCTATAGAAAAAGAATTTTCTATGGAGAATAACGATGATGGAATCGTTATAGAAGGCCAGGGAATTGATGAGGTTCGTGAGATTGGAAAGGTGTTCGGCGTAGATGATATTAATCTTATTAAACCTGGCATCGGGGAAGCGACTAGAGTTCTTTTGAGACGTGTTCCATGGAAGGTGCTGATTGATCAGAGATACAAGGGAGATCCTCAGCTTGGTCATCTGGTAAGATTGGCGGAGGAAAAAAATGTTCCAGTTGAGTATTATCCACTTACACATTATAAATGTTGTGGAATAATAAAAAAAATTGCTGATGCATAGGAGAAGATGATGGTTAGGGTATGGTTTAATCATTGGTTTAGTACTTCGTACAGATTAATTGAACTGATGAAGCAAGATAATGAAGAAGAGATTTATGTTATTGCTAGCAATAAGCAAATAGATTCAGTCATTCAAAAGGTTTGTGATGAATGGTATCAGGACTCATTGGCTGATGGCGAAGAATATTTACAATATTGCATTGATTTCTGTAGAGAACATAAGATTGATGTGTTTGTTCCTAGAAGAAAGATGGTTGAGATAAGCCAAAACCGAGACCGTTTTACAGATATTGGTGTAAAGGTAATGGTGGATGATTACGAAGTAATTAAGTTACTGAATGACAAAGTGGCTACCTATGATTACTTAAGAGATTGTGAAGGGCTTAATATTCCAGCATATAGAATGGTTAACACAGCAGACGAATTTGAAGCTGCATATGCAGAACTGAAGAAAGATTTTGATCAAGTCTGTGTGAAGTTTGTTAAAGATGAAGGAGCAATGAGCTACAGAAGAATTATTGATCATGTTGATCGATTCAAAAGGTTACGCATATATCCGGGTGCAGAAATCACCTATGAAGATTATGTGGGAGCTTTACGTGAAGTGGAAAGATTCGATGACTTGATGGTTATGCCGTATCTTCCAGGTAATGAGATAAGTGTGGATTGTTTGAATACAGAAGATGGATTAATTGCTATTCCAAGATTCAAGGGTTCGGCAAGACATGAGAAGATTGTATTTGATGAAAATATACTTGCTATGACAAAGACCATTATGGAGAGAGTTGATTTACAGTGTCCTTGTAATATTCAGTTTAGGCTAAAGGATGGAGTTCCTTATTTGTTGGAGATAAATACAAGAATGTCTGGAGGTCTCCAAATGACATGTGAAGCAGAAAATATCAATATTCCGAATATTGCTTTAAATAAAGTTCTTGGAAAACATATAAAATGGTCATATGAACCGACTGAAAAAGTAGTTTCATACATAGAAATACCTAAAATAATTAGATAGCATTTTTTTACTCTGATGATTTTTACAAGAAAAGACATGAATTTAAGAAAAAGTATGATAACTATGATCAACTTAGAAAGGTTGATATGCAGCTTCAGATGGGAATTATTAATGAAGAAGAACATGCTGAGAAAGTGAACAATATTTTACAGTAAGCAAAGAAGAAAAGCAGGTGCGTAATTGACCTGCTTTTCGTGTTTTACAACTAGTCTGTTATTCCATATGCTTCAGCTAAGAACACGGTTTTCTGAGCCCAATTAATGTGTGTTTTATATTCGTTCATTCGCTCTTTGGCTTCACTACCAGATACGAATGCGTTGGAGTTTCTGTTCCAATTAAGAATAGCTTGGGCATCATTGAAATCATTCCTAGATACTTGATATGCACGATTTATGATTGGAATTTGATTTGGATGGATAACAGTTTTCCCGGTAAAACCGCAAAGCTTATCGTCCTGTATTTCCTGAATCAGGCCCTTTTCCCAATTGTCTCCGGCGTAGTACTCCCACACTGGACCTGAAACAACATAATCCATTCCATAAATAGTTATAATATCTGAAAAAATATTGGATATTGGTTTGATTTGATGAATAGATTCATCGGAGTGCCTTCTGAAACCGAACATGTGACATAAATCATTCCCACCAACACGGATGTTCATTACAAGTTCCTCAATTGGAGAGAGAGATTCTTTAAGTGAGTATAAAATATCAGTTCTGTTTCTTAAATCGATTATTGAAGAATTCTCGTAAATCGGCATCATATATATTTTTTTTGATACAAGCTCATTTGCTTTGATAAGTTGATTAATATATTCAGTTGCATTGTCGGAATTGAATTTTGGAATAATAAAGCCTGTTATTATCTCTATGCCTTCTTTGAAAGCTTTGGTTAAGCGCTCAATTTGTTCAGAGTTTCTTACACGAATAAAAATCTTTGGAAGGTAAAATGGCTGCTTTTGGTAGTTTATAAAGATTTTATTGATTGATTCAATTAAAGTCTGTTCAGCTTCTGTTACGAAATCATCATTGATTGTATCCTCCAAACAAAGAGCTAAAGAAAACTTATTTCCAAATTTTTCATGAATGATAGAGTCTGCTATGGATTCCTTGTTTGCAGGGCAATATAGCAATGCTCCAATGCTATAATATAATACGTCGTTTTTCATATGTCCCCCTATAAAAGCCTAAAAAGGCATGATTAACAATTATAACACTTTTTGAAGAAAATGGGATATAAAATATTTCATATTTAGTAAAATATGATAAACTTAAGTATATTAGTTTAAGGTGGTGAGATTCTTATGTCAGACTTGAAATATAGACATAATGTAATGAATATAGGTTCCATAGAGACATTTGCAAATGTAAAAGGCGGATGCTCAAACAATACAAGAGATGTGTATTTTGTTAGAGGACTGGGAGAGCCTCAAAATATTAATGCAATTCTTGAAAAAGTAGACAGACAAATGGAATTGGAAATGAGTCAGAATAGGATCAAATATAAAAGGCTTAGTAAACTTCCTCAACTGAGAAATATTGACGAGGCTAATTATTATTCATCGTCCTATGATCAGCTTCTTAGCGGCACAGGGTTGCTACTCAAGAACATTACAGTGGGAATTCCTTTTCAACAGACCTTATCAAATGCAATCAATATTGTTGTTGATGAGTATAAAAAAAATAGGAATGGTGTAAGTACGTCAATCTTAAAAAATTTTACGGTGAAATTGTTATATTGGCTTGATACTACAGTGAGTGAATTATTTACTCAGTGGAATGAAAAGTCAAGCATAAAGGTTATATCTGATAATGTGGTTAAAGAGCAAGAATACCTATTCTATCAAATGCTTACATATCTTGGATGTGATGTGTTTCTGATCCAAAACCGATTTGATGTTGAGGCTGCATCAGATATGTTACGATTTTCGCTTGAAATAAAAATGGGCGAAAAAGGGATTTCAGCCATTGAACCATATGTGAAAAAAGAGCCTGAAAAGCAACAGAAAAAAGTTGTTTCTCCTAGTGATATAAATGCTGAGCAACAAAATAAAAAAGTAATTATTCCTGAAAGACCGGGAAGAACAAAGCAAGTATCTTCAGCTTCCGTACCTAAAACAAACACAATGGCTGATATAACACAGCAAACCAGCACCATACCTATAAAGGCTAACACAAGTATAAAAGAGGAAAAGAGTTTTGAAGAACTTGCGCAGCTAGCTTCTTCTGTTGTGTTAATTGCTGTTCATGATATGGATGGCGATATAATTGGTACGGGTTCTGGCATCATGATTGGAAAAAATGGATTCATATTAACAAATAATCATGTTGCTTCAGGAGGAAGATTTTATTCTGTTCGTATCGAGGATGATGAAGAAGTATATACAACCACAGAGGTTATAAAATACAATTCAATTACAGATCTTGCTGTTATTAGAATAAATAGAGTTCTTAATCCCATTCCGATTTATGACGGTAAAAAGAAACTAGTGCGAGGACAAAAAGTAGTTGCAATTGGAAGTCCTTTGGGATTATTCAATTCTGTTTCGGATGGAATTATATCAGGGTTCAGAAATATTAATGACGTGGATATGATTCAGTTTACTGCGCCTATATCTCATGGAAGTTCAGGAGGGGCAGTATTAAATATGTATGGAGAAGTAATTGGAATAAGTACTGCAGGAATTGATAGCGGACAAAATATAAATTTAGCTATTGGTTATGAAAATATTCGTATGTTTACTACTGGATTTAGATCGTAGAATGACAATTAATGTCTAATTCTGTTACAAAATGTCAAATATTCAGCATATTTATCTTGATTAGTGTATAGGAATATGATACAATTTTTTTTATGCAGAATTCATAATGAATGAGAGGATTAACAATGAGTAATGGCAAAAAGTTACAATTATCTTTTAACTCTCCGGTAATCTTAGGTTTTACAATTGCCTGTTTTGCAGTGTTAGTAATTGATAAGGTGACTGGAGGCACTTCTACATCTCTTTTATTTAGCGTTTACAGATCCTCTTTATTAAGCCCGTTAACATACTTAAGATTTTTTGGGCATGTATTAGGGCATGCAGGATGGGAACATTTTATAGGTAATATTATGATGATTCTTGTGGTGGGACCATTGCTAGAAGAAAAGTATGGTTCTTCTAATATGCTGTTTGTTATTCTTGCGACGGCATTAGTAACAGGAATTGTTAATTTTATATTTTTTCCACACACACAATTACTTGGAGCAAGTGGTGTTGTTTTTGCATTGATTTTACTTGCTTCATTTACTAGTTTTAAAGAGGGCAAAGTTCCAGTTACATTTCTACTTGTTGCTATATTGTATATAGGTGAACAGGTATATGATGGAATATTTATTCAGGATAATGTTTCAAACCTTACACATATTTTAGGAGGAGCAGTAGGTTCAGGGCTTGGCTTTGTAATGAACAAGAACAAAATGAATAGATACTGAAGGTGAAAATACTGTATGTTGGAGCACAAAAAGATTCAAAGCCTTGGAGATTATTTTGTTGATTTAAATAGTAGACAGAATAAAGGGGTTTATTTTTATCGGATTAACGGTTATTCAGAAGAAATAAGTGAATTTATAAAAAAATACTATGATGTTGCAAGAAGAACCGGAGTTGTCATTGAAGGAAAAATTCCTAATCCTGATGAAAAAAATCTTGCATATTATGGTGAAATAATGGGAATGAATTTTCAAATGAGCATGGAATTCATTTCCACAAGCTTAAAGAAGTGGTTGCCGAGAATGAATGATTTTCAACGGCAGAATGTTTCTGCTTCTATATATGATTCGCTTGATACAATGCGAAAAGCTGGTAAAACAGAGAATATGTTAAAAAATGCATACATCAAGTTTATGTGCTGGCTTTATTATAAGTTTGAACGTATTGTAAACCAATTGGGGGAGAACAACATCCCTAAAATATTATATGAAGGCGATGTCAGTAATTATGAATTAATGCTGATTTCTATATTGTCAAATGCAGGATGCGATGTTGTTATGTTGCAATATCAAGGGGATCAAGGATATTTAAAAGTTGATCCAAATTCTGTACTTTCAGATAATTTGCAGATGTCAGGTCTGCAGTCATTTCCGGAGGGCTTCTCGCTGAAAAAAGTGAGAGAAGAACTTCAAAATGAAATAAATAATCAGAGGCTGTATGGCACAAAACCAAACATTGCAAATTGTACAAATGCATGGATAAAGGGAAAAGGTCTTGATGACATTAGGACGAGTATAGCGCTACGTGGCAATGACAATAAGTTCTTCTATAATTGTTTTTGCAGAATTAACGGTGCAGAAGATAAGTTGACGTATGCAAATGAATTATTTCAATTTCAGCAGGAAATTAGGAATTCAAAACGTAAACTTGTAATTGTAAATGAGGAGATACCAAAACCCACACCAGAAGAAATTGCTGGGATAAAGAGGTCAAATTATGCAAAACTTGATCAGCTTGTTTTGGATTTGTCGAGCAATATAAAGTATACAGCTAATGTTGAACTTCAGAGGATTATGCACAAAGCTTTTGTTGATATTGTATTAGCAGAATCCAAGAAGGAAGCGGGGAATCTTCATAGACTGACGAATAAGACAGTATATTTGCTTTGTTGGCTGAAGCGATATATGTCAGAATTATTCTCAAATTGGAAGAATAGTGATGTAGCTTGTTTTGTATATATGGGCGGATGTAAAAATGAGAATGAAGCAATGTTTATAAGCTTCTTAGGAAGATTGCCGATAGACGTTTTGATTTTATGTCCAAACCTTAACACGAAATGTTGTTTACAAGATAAGCTATTATATGAAGTGAATTATACGGAAAGTTTATCGATAAACAGATTTCCAGAAGACAATTCACCTGTGAAGATTGGAACTGTTGCATATCATGCAGAGAGAGATTTGGATACTTTAATGTATCAGGATACAGGAATGTACAGAAATCAACAGTATGGTAAGGCGAATGTAATAAATCTTCAAACAATGTACGAAGAAATCAGGATTCTTTGGGATCAAGAACTTAAATATCGTCCGGGTTTCAGTACTGTAGATGGAGTTGTTAATATACCCGTTATTTTCGCGAAGGTATCTGGTGTAAAGGATGGACTAGTTGCTCCGTATTGGGTGTCAATAAAGGAATTGATAACGGATGATACAATATTGATAAAGAATGTGCCATATATTTCTTCTACTGCAGCAAATCCGATGAAAGCTTATGCTGCAGAGTTTTACAAAAACGGAAAACTTCAAAAGAATAAAATAAAGAATCATCCTAAATATCCGTATGGAATATTGCGAGAGGATATGCAGGAGTTTATGCTTGATAAATTACAAAGTTTAATTGAGCAAAAACTTATTAAAGGGATTGGTGAAAATGGCACTGAATATACTGTAATAGCTCAAGTTCTGAACTTGCCAAAAGATATTGTTAGAATGATTCAAAAGTTTGATTTTACCAAAAAAAATCCAAAGATAGTGTATATCAATACTGGAGAAAGTGTGATTTCACTTGAGGATTCAATATTAATTGCTTTTTTGAATTTGATTGGATTTGACATAATATTTTTTGTACCAACAGGGTATCAGAGCATTGAAAAGCATTTTAACAAAACATTAATGGAGGAACATCAAATAGGAGAATATAAATACGATATGCAAGTCCCTGATTTTAATAGTGTTGTAGGGGAGAAAAAGAAAACAACATGGAAGGAACGATTATTTGGGGGTGGATGATATCAAGAATAATGAATATTTTCAAAGCATGGATTGGTATGAAATCGATTATGATTTGATGTATGTACCAGAATAAAAAAATTAAAATAAATGGAGGAAGTAATATGGGACTTGATTTTAGCAAGCCAGCTATGACAACTGTGACAGCCACTGCGGGACAAACTGATAAAAATGAAATTGCAGTGGTAGAGCAATATGATATTGTAGCTGACAGACAACAGATGAACCAGGAATTAGTGAATTCTGAAGAGGTTGATCGTATTGTGAGTACAATTGAAATTCATAATCTGGATACTATTGTATCTTTCGGAGCAGAAGTTGCTGACGAAATTTCAAAGGCATCAGACGTTGTTTTGAATAGCATGAATATGTCACAGCTTGACGAAACAAGTGAAATGATGAAAGCTTTGGCAAAAATCATGGAACAGTTTGATATAGACGAGATTAAGGATAATCCGGGTCTTTTTGGAAAACTTTTCGGAAATCTCAAAAAACAGTTGGATAAGATTCTTGCCAAGTACCATACAATGGGTGAGGAAGTTGACAAGATATATGTTCAGTTAAAAGGATACGAATCAGAAATTAAGCAGTCAAACAGAAAACTTTCTACAATGTTTGATGCAAATGTAAACTATTATCATGAACTTGTTAAATATATCTTGGCTGGTGAGCAAGCTTGTAAAGAAATAGAAGCTTACATTGCCCAGAGACAGCAGGATATGGAGTCAACAGGAGATCAGTCAATTCAGTTTGAATTAACAGCTTTAAATCAAGCTTTGTTGATGATGGAACAGAGAACTCAGGATTTGAGAACGGCAGAGAATGTTGCAATGCAGTCTATTCCAATGATTAAAACAATGGAATTCTCAAATTATAACCTTGTAAGAAAGATTAACTCAGCATTTATTATTACATTGCCAGTATTTAAGCAGGCACTGGCGCAGGCTATCTTACTTAAGAGACAGAAGATTCAGGCAGAATCTATGGCAGCTCTTGATAAGAAGACAAATGAGATGCTTATTAAGAATGCTCAGAACAATATGGAAATTTCTAAGCAGACAGCTAAACTTGCTTCTGGCAGCTCAATTCAGATTGAGACTCTTGAAACAACATGGAGAACAATTACTTCCGGTATTGAAGAGACTAGGAGAATTGAAGAGGATGCTAGAAAGAAACGCCAAGAGGATCAGGTTAGACTTGAGGCTATCAAGCAGGATTTCCAGAAGCAGTATCATATGCCACCTGCAAAAAAGTAGTATGTAGTAAGTAACAAAAACATAAAAACAAAAATTATTTAAGGAGGGTTACTACAATGCCAATTAATTTATCAAAAGGACAGAAGGTTGATTTAACAAAGGGAAATCCTGGACTCAAGAACATCATGGTAGGACTTGGTTGGGACGTTAATGCATTTGATTCAGGTGTTGACTTTGACCTTGATGCAGCTGCATTTATGCTTGGAGCAGATGGAAAGTGCCCAACAGACAAAGAGTTTGTATTCTATGGCAACTTAAAGCATGCTAGTGGTTCAGTTAACCATATGGGTGATAACCTTACAGGTGAAGGTGATGGAGATGATGAGCAGATTCAGATTGATCTTTCAAAGGTTCCTGCCAATATTGAAAAGATTGCATTTACAGTAACAATTTACGATGCAGAAACAAGACATCAGAATTTTGGCCAGGTTTCAAATGCTTTCATTCGTTTAGTTGATGAGGCTACTAATGCAGAGTTAATCAGATATGACTTAGGAGAGGATTTCTCAATTGAGACAGCAGTTGTAGTTGGTGAGCTTTATAGAAACAATGGAGAGTGGAAGTTCAATGCAATTGGTAGTGGATTCCAGGGCGGACTTGCTGCGCTTTGTGGTTATTATGGAATCGATGTAGCATAGGGGGTGTAGCATATGCCAGTAAGTCTTCAGAAAGGGCAGAAAGTAAGCTTAACAAAAGGAAATCCAGGACTTAAAAATGTTGTTGTTGGTATTGGATGGGATGTAAATGCATTCGATACAGGTGGAGATTTTGATTTAGATGGAGCTGCTTTTTGTTTAACAGATTCAGGAAAAGTATCAGATCAGAAGGATTTTGTGTTCTTTGGCAATCTTACTCACCCATCAGGAAGTGTCCAGCATTTAGGTGATAACCTTACAGGTGCTGGAGATGGTGATGATGAACAGATTAAAATTGATTTGTCAAAAATACCTGCCAATATTACTAAAATTGCCTTTACAGTAACTATTTATGAGGCAGAGGCTAGACATCAGAATTTTGGTCAAGTTTCGAATGCTTTTGTTAGAATTTTTAACGAAGAAAATGGAGAAGAACTTTTAAGATATGATTTAGGAGAAGATTTCTCTATCGAAACTGCAGTTGTATTTGGAGAGCTTTATAAACATGGCGATGAGTGGAAGTTCAACGCTATTGGAAGCGGATATCAGGGTGGATTAGCTGCTTTGTGTAACAATTATGGTGTTGATGTAGAATAAGGGGATATTACTTATGGCTATTAATTTACAAAAGGGCCAAAAAGTAAGTCTTGAAAAAAAATCATCTGCAGGTCTTGGAGAAATTCTGGTAAATCTTAATTGGAACTCCAGACCTGCAAAACAGGGTTTCCTTTCAAGTCTGCTTGGAGGCAATCAGGGGATTGACCTTGACCTTGGATGTTTATATGAATTAAAGAATGGACAAAAAGGCGCGGTTCAAGCACTAGGAAACTCTTTTGGTAATTTGAATCAGGCTCCATATATATCATTAGATGGAGATGATAGAACAGGTGCAGCCGCTGCAGGAGAAAACCTTCGTATTAATGGAAATAAGCTTTCAGAGTTTAAGCGAATTTTGGTTTATACATTTATTTATGAAGGAGTAGCAAACTGGCAACAAGCAGATGCTATTGTAACTATTAAATATCCAGGCGCTGAGGACATTATTGTAAAGATGGATACGTTTAATTCGTCAAATATAATGTGCGGACTAGCACTGTTTGAAAATCAGAATGATCAAACATTTAGTGTTGAAAAAATAGTACAGTTTTACCAAGGACATCAAGCATTAGATAAAGCATTTAATTGGGGAATGTCTTGGAAAGCTGGAAGAAAATAGGAGGAATGGAATGGGCGTTAGTTTGCAAAAAGGCCAAAAAGTAAGCCTTACAAAGGATAATGCTGGATTGGCAAAGATTATCGTTGGATTAGGATGGGATGAAGTTCAGCAGTCAGGAGGAGGCCTTCTCAAAGGGTTATTTGGTTCTTCTCAGCAGGAAATAGACTGTGATGCGTCAGCGATTATGTTAAAGAATGGCAAGTTTGTCGATAAGGATGACGTAGTATATTTTGGTAATCTAAAACACAAGTCTGGAACTGTTAATCACCAAGGTGATAACCTTACAGGAGCTGGTGATGGAGATGATGAACAGATTGTAATCGACTTATCAAGAGTTCCAGCAGATTATGACAAGATCGTTATTGTAGTTAATATTTATCAAGCTGTTCAGAGAAGACAGCATTTTGGACTGATTCAGAATGCATTCATTCGTTTGGTAGATGCTAGGAATAACAATGAAATGTGTAAGTACAATTTGACTGATAATTATTCAGGAATGACCGCTATGATATTTGGTGAAGTATACAGACACAATGGTGAGTGGAAATTCAGTGCAATTGGTCAGGGAACAACAGATCCAGGGCTTTCAGAACTTTGCAGAAGATACGTATAGTACTTAGATATTAATTTCAGTAAAGAGAGGAGCTATCAAATGTAGTTTCTCTTTTTTATACTAACTATAAGCAGGAGGTCATTCGAAGTATGAGTGATATGAAAAAAGATGTTTTAATGAGAGGATTATCTGATTCTCAAGTTAATGACAGTAAGGCGAAGTTCGGTACAAACGAATTAGCTAAAAAGGAAGCAGAGTCCTTATGGTCAATGTTCCTCGGAGCATTCGATGATATATGGATTAAAGTTTTGTGTGCTGCATTAGTACTTAAAATTGTCCTTGCAGTATTAGGTGTATTTGTACCAGCGTTATCTGGTGGAAATGATGTAGTTGAGATTATTAGTATTATTGTGGCAATTGCTCTTGCAACTGGATTCAGTACTCTATCAGAATACAGAAACAGTTCAAGAAGTGAGGCTTTACAAGAAGAGTATAGTAAGACATTTGCCAAGGTGATGAGAAATGGAAAGCTTGTAAATATCCTTACAAGTGAAATTGTTAAAGGGGATACAATTCTTGTTCAGGCTGGAGATAAGGTACCAGTAGATGGTTTGTTGTTTGAAGGAAAGATTAAGGTATCACAGGCAGCATTAAATGGTGAGTCAAGAGATGAGACCAAGAGCGCAACAACAACAATGGAAGAAGCAGAGTCAACAGATTATGCTTCTGCTTGTAAAATCTTCATGGGTTCAGTTGTTACATCTGGCGAAGGTTACATGGTTGCAACAGTAATTGGTGATGATTCCGAGCTTGGAAAGATTAATAAAGCATTAACCGATGATGATGAAGAGGAAGAAAGAAAAGATACCTCTAGTCTTAAACTTGAAGTCGTAGCTGCTGGTATTGGAAAGCTTGGAGTTTCAGCTGCAGCAATTGCTGGTGTCCTCCATGTAGTATTATCTCTTATGAGAGCTAATCAGGCAATTTTAGTTGTCTCTGTATTATTACTTATTGCAGAAGCAGTAATGCTAATGGCCTCAATTGTTATCATGGCAGTTCCAGAAGGACTACCTATGATGAATAGCCTTGTTCAGTCAATGAATACAGAGTCAATGTATAAAAAGAATATTCTTGTAAGTCATAAAGCTGCTTTCTCTGATTCAGCATACATGAATGTGCTTTTTAGCGATAAAACTGGAACTATTACACAAGGTAATTTATCACTTGTGGAGTTTATTACTGGTGATGGAAACATCGTAAACAATATTCAGAACAGAGAGTTTGTTGAAGCAATTACTCTTAATAACCTTGCTAAGATTTCTTCTGAAGGCAAAGCTATCGGAAGTAATAATATGGATAGAGCTCTTCTTTCATATGCTATTGCAAATGGATATGATGATTCAAAAAATGATCATGAAAAAGTTGAAGAGATTAGCGGTTTTGATTCTGAAAAGAAATGTGCAACAGTAAAACTTAAGAATGGCTTAGTTTATTGGAAAGGTGCTACAGAAAATATTCTTGAAGATGTAACACATTATATGCTTCCAGATGGAGAAGAAAGAGAGTTTTCAGCTGAAGATAAGAAGAAAGTTGAAGAACAGATGCTTGTTGAGGCTAAGAGAACAATGAAGCTACTTTCTGTTGCAAAAATTAGTGATGGAAAAACAGTTCTTATGGCTGTGTTATGTTTAAGAGATAATGTAAGAACAGATGCTATTGAGACAGTTCAGATTTTAAATAGTGCAGGAATTCAGGTTGTAATGGTAACGGGTGATGCAGAAGAAACTGCGTTTGCTATTGCAAAGGAAGCCGGTATTCTTAAGGATGAAAAGAAGGATGTGGTTCTTACTCATGACCAGCTTGAGAAAATGTCAGATGAAGAACTCAAAAAGGTTCTTCCTAATCTTAAGGTAGTAAGCAGAGCTAAACCATTAGATAAGAAGAGACTTGTTTCTATATCACAGCAACTTGACAATGTTTGTGGTATGACAGGTGATGGTGTAAACGATGCTCCAGCGCTTAAACAGGCTGATATCGGTTTTGCTATGGGAGACGGTACAGCGGTTGCTCAGGAAGCTGGTGACGTTGTTATTCTTAATAATAGTTTAACATCAATCAAGGACTGTGTTCTTAACAGTAGAACGATGGCTAAATCGGTTGGAAAATTCCTTATTTTCCAGCTTACAGTAAACATTAGTACATTGTTAATGAATATTATTGCTCCTATCCTCGGATGGACAGAACCATTCTCAATTGTACAGATTCTTTGGATTAACTTGATTATGGATACTTTAGCTGCTATGGCATTTGGTGGTGAACCAATTCTTGATCGTTATATGAAGGATCAGCCAGCTAAGAGAACAGATAACATTTTGACTTCATACATTAAGTCTGCAATTGGAACAAGCTCAATCTTTATTACTTTAGGCTCGATTTTGATCCTTGAAAATATTGCAGGAATTACAAGTTTTGTAACACCAGAAGGATGTTCAGATCCAGAGTTATACAAAAAAACATTTATGTTTGCATTCTTTATTTACTCTATTATCTTTAATAGTTTGAATACTAGATCAGAGAAATTCAATCTCTTTGAGCATATCGGAGAGAATATAAACTTTGTGCGTGTAATGGGTGCTATTTTCATTCTTCAGACAGTAATTATTGAAGTGGGTGGAAAAGTATTTAATACCACGATGCTTGATGCAAAGACATTATTAGTATCTATGGTATTAGCAATACTCATTATTCCAGTAGATCTTGTTAGAAAAGCTATTGTTTCAAAATAGTATTTTATGAATAAGGGTGGGTGTGGTGCAGTACTTGTATCACACCCTTTTTGTTAGGAGAAATTATGGTAGTATTTTGTACAGACTTGGATAATACAATTATTTATTCATATAAGCATGACATTGGAGATAGAAAAAGAAATGTCGAATTATATCAAGGAAGAGAGATATCTTTTATTACCGATAAGACATATGATTTGTTGCGGGAAATAAAAAATAATATTATTATCATTCCGACATCAACAAGAACAAAGGAACAGTATGATCGAATTGATTTAGGGATAGGGGCATTTGAATATGCACTTGTATGTAATGGGGGATTATTAATAAAACAAGGCAAGAGTGATGCTGATTGGTATGAAGAGTCATTGAAGCTTATAGAAGAGAGCATAGAAGATATAGAAAAATCACTTCTTGTACTTGAAAAGGACGAGAGAAGAAAATTTGAACTCAGATTTATTGAAAAATTGTTTGTATTTACAAAGTGTAATAATCCGGGAGATGTTGTAAATGAATTGAAGCAACAATTAGATTGCTCCAAGGTGAATGTATTTAACAATGGTGAAAAAGTATATGTTGTGCCAGTTAATCTAAGCAAAGGCATGGCCTTAAAAAGACTTAGAAAGCTATTGGATATTGATTACATCATTGCTGCTGGAGATAGTGAATTTGATATTACAATGGTGAATGAAGCTGATTTTGGAATTGTTCCAAATGGATTTGTTGAAAAATATGATTTAGTATGTAAAGCCAAAGAAATGGCAGGAAATGCAGTTTTCTCAGAGGAATTGCTTGAAGAGTGCTTAAAAATAAGGCGGAGCAAATAGTTAATTTTGTTCCGCCTTTCAGATTTATAGATCCCTCGTGTAAAGATCATAATAAAACCCTTCTACTTCTTAATCTATGCCTACTCTAATTCCACCGCTTCTTTCAGAAGGCTGAATAATTACAGTTACATTTGCTCCGGCGTGCCATTCGAATTGATAAGATTCACCGGAAGTTTGACCTATAAATGTTTTCCAAGATACATCAGCTGTAACATTTGGATCGCAATGACCATTGCCTACCCAACAAATAACAGCATCTGGATCTACAGAGATAGTGTTGTTAGTACCAACATTGCTGAGAACGATAGGATTTCCATCAGATAATACAGCGACGTAAGCATTTTCCCCCCTTGCCGTTAATGTTGATGTAGCTAATCCTTTTTGAGATAGAACACCAACACCAATAAATCTGACACTGTAATCGCAGTCTTGAGTAAATGCTAAAATGTTCTCTGATTCAACAGAAATGGTCTCACCTTGCTGGAGGTGATAAATAACAATATGCTGGCCATAATTAGCATAGTATGTAACAGAGTCACCATTTAGATTTACCTTCATAAGAGGAAGGTTTTCACCTGTCACTCGCCTTGCTAATTGCCCTAGTAAAGCCTGGCCGATGTTGTTTTGAGGTCCAAGTAGAACCTTTTCAAACTTATAATTCTTTACTCCTGCATTATCGCCAGCGATGAAAGCTCCAGCTTTTACGAAGAGAGTATCGCTTCCAGAACATGTCACCTTTAAGGTTAATTCGTTTACCGTTTCAAATGTTAACATTATTTAGATTCCTCCTATTATTTAGGCTATATTACCTGTACACCATAGTATTCGCAAAGACCAGCGAGATCCTTTGCAACACCATTTCCAATTGCAGCAAATTTCCAAGCACCGTTATGCTGATATATTTCGCCAATCATCATGGATGTGACGTTTGAATAATACTCATCCATTTTGAAACTTACTAATTCTTGGTTAGAATCATTCATTATTCTGATATATGCATCGTTTAACATGCTGAAATTCAAGTGTTTTTCAAGAGCTTCATTGATTGTTAATACAAAAACTATTTTAGATACATTAGAATTTAACTTGTTAAAATCAATAGTAATAACTTCTCGATCTTGTCCATTGTCGATTGAAAAATGTGTGCTATTGTCAGGACTGGTTTCTTGTCCGTAAAATACAAACCAAGAATCGCCTATTACCCAGCCTGAATTATTTAGCATAAAAGCTGATACATCAACATCGCAATTGGAATTAGTAACATTCCAACCTAACTTTGCATAAACTTTAGAAAGCTTTCCTTGATTTTCAATTGCTATTTTTTGTCCTTTTTGAACAGGGTTTATTAAGGCTGGGATTGTTTTTATTGAAATAGGTTTAGTTTGTGGCATCGAAGAAGTCTGTGTAGAATTTGAAATAGTATGATTACTAATAGAAGTATTATTAGGAGAAGGCGCAGTTACTCCTGAGGATTGATTTGATTTCATATAGTTCAAAGATTTTACATTTTGTGATGTTTTTGGTCCTTGAATATTTTGCTGATTTATAGCCATGACAGTTTGACTGTTGACGGCACCGGATGACTTCATTGGTACACTAATCATATTAGATTTCCTTTCATATATGATATAGATTAATACTATATACCTACATTACTATATACTACATTATTTTGAAAGATATGTCAAACAATTTGACATATCTTTGTTTTATATTGCGACATGTTGACAAAAAAAGTGACATGAAATATAATATATTCAGAAATGGGACCTTCAGAAATGAGATATGTAAAGTGGTACTTTGGTAATGTTTTTTGTTTATAGGATTAGGTGTTCTATGGTAAAGGATTTTAATGATTTTGATATTACAGAAAATGCAAAGGAAGTACTTATTACAAAACTAACAGATGAATTGATTTTTTTGAGAACTAAACTTGGTTTATCACAGGACGAGTTGAGTAAATTAATAGGAATTTCACGTCAGACATATTCAACATTAGAGACGAAGAAAAGAACGATGTCTTGGGGTACGTATTTGTCACTTATTCTAATATTTGATAATAATGAGCAGACGCATAGAATAATAAGGGATACAGGAATTTTTCCATATATGCTATTTGGCTCTTCTGAGTCTGTACTTAAAGAGAAGAATGCAACTGATTTGTCAGGATTTTTACTTGATGATGTAAAAGATAAGCTAGATGAACAAGCACTTCACGCAATAGAAACAGTTATTATGCTTGAATATGCGCGTTGTAATAAAATGTCAGGGGATGCTGTGATTAAAGCATTTGATGGACGTCGTTTTATCAATATTACAGAACAAGATAAAGAAATCGCAGATGCGATTAAATCAGTTAAGTCGGGTGTGGATGGTTGATAGATGAGAAATATAGGCTAGTATTTATTAATGAAGAGTTGAATTAGTTATGCGGATAATGAAAAAAGAAGTTAAGAAATTGTCTAAGGAAGAATTTGAGTCAGGAAACTACGAACCATGTGCAGTATGTATTCAGTTCGAAGACAATGACTAAAATATATAAAGGGAGGATTGAGTATGAAATTTAGTTTGTTCCATAATGATAAGTCTACAGCAAAAGATGAGTTGTTGTTATTTCTTTTCATTGCATTTTGGTTAGTGTGTGGGATTTTGCTAGTTGTTTATAAACCTTCTTTTTTTATAATCGATGAAGCAGAATCTACAGTATTTGGAGTGTTATGTATTCTAATTGCGGCTATGTTTACTCCAGGTTTAGTGTATAGATTGTTTACAAATGATAAATAACAGGAAAATACACAAATGAAAGTAACGGGCGGTGGAGCCAATCCACCGTCTCTTTTATTGACTTTTTTCTATAACTTAAATGACATTTATGTTCTGTTCACTTCTTAAATTACTTACTAAGGACTGATGTATATATCTGTCTTATGGATGTCTCTTGTAAGAAAAAATATTGGAGGTAATATAATGAGCAAAGGATGGTATCCTGTTATAGATTATGATAAATGTGTAGGCTGTATGAAGGTGGCAACAAGCCATGAGTAGTGAAGTATTTTTGTTGATGATGGGGCGATTTTAGAAATTAAGAAAGTTCTGCCACGAGAAAATGGCGGTACCGCTCTCGGTCTTTCTATGGTGCGCTGGATTGTAAACCTCCACAATGGAACCATTCACGTCGAAAGTATCGAAGATATCGGAACGAGTTTTATTTTCCGATTTCCGAAAATATAAGGGGCTATCGTTATATATCCAATTTCTTTTTACCAAAGAGAAGGGGTCATTATTCAATATGAAGGTTTGGATGTGATCTGTTCTTTTACTTCTTTGATCTCTTGCCGGGTGTATGAGCTGGACGAGGACGGCAACCGTATCCGAGACCAGAACGGCGAGTTCCTCTTCCCAGAAAATAGCCAAGCTGTGACAATAGTCTATGGGTAGAAATAACTCCAAGCAGAGTTCCAACTGTTGCCATTGTAATTCCGGAAGTCAGTACAGATACCGTAACATTGGAAACAGTCTCCACAATACTTTCCTTTTTATTAAGCGTCTGTCTGTTTTCTTTATACCGTTCAGTAAAAAGAATAGTACCAAGGTTGAAACCGCCCCTATAAGTGCATTTATAACCATGATACTTCTGGCCTTTTTATTTTTTAAAATGATAAACCAAAGAGAAATGAAAGCAAGAAAAGCAAGATTTATACAGTTGAATTACCGTTCACTCTTTTTTTAGAACCATTTACTCTAATTAGGGAAATATGAAAACAAAGGTAGTAATATACAAAATGTAACGAGCACTTGAATATGATTGAATCAATCAAAAACTAAAAAGTGAGGAGAAGCAGAGATGAGAGAGTTATCAACAGAGGCTTTGTTTAACATCAATGGAGGCGACAAAGAAGACTACGATTTAGGATACAAAATCGGACACACTGCCAGATGGGTTTATGACAAAGCAACGGGTGCATGGCACAAAATTTTTGGATAATAAAAGAAACGGAGAATATCAAAATGAGAAAATTAAATAACACAGAATTATTATCTGTAAACGGAGGAGATAAAACTCTTTACGAAAAAGTTAGAGATTTCGTAAATAACAACCTTGGTGATCTTGTCAAGGGAATCAGAGATGAAATGATAATCTTGAAAAGAAATACATGAAAATCATGGAAAAGGAAGTGGACTTATAAAAATAGAACTTACCAAGATACTATACGGAAAAGTTTATGGTTCAGTATAGTATGTGCATTGGCAATAATTGTCGGATTCGGAATTTTGTTAAATATGGATGATGTATTTGATAATCCCGGCGAAAAACAGACAGCGTTAGAAGAAAAATATGAGAAATAAGAAATTATTTGTAATTGTATGTATAGTGATATAAACAAAAAAGTGCTTAGAAAGAAAATAGCATATGTATCACAAGAACCTTATTTTTTTTTAGGGAACATTAAAGGAAAATATACTATTTGGTAATAATGATTTGGTATCGGAAATGGATATAATAAAAGTACTGGAGCAGGTCAAACTTGATAAATACATTGATGAGAATCCGGAAGGAACAGTTATAAAACAAAATCATAATTTCCTGAAATTAATGTCATTTGTATTGGGATATATTTTTCTGCTTGGAATATCTATGCTCTCCGTTTACGGCGTAAATGATGAAACGCCCCTATACAGAGAGGTGCTGCAGGGAACACTGGCAGAACTTGCCGGAGTATGTGCCATTATAGCGTTGTATCTGTGCGTGATCAGGAAAAAACTCGCGGCGGCAGCAGTATATAAACTGTCATATTCAAACAAAAAAGTGATAACAGGACTTTTTCTGGCATGTCCACTGGTTGTATTTTTGTATGCCAACATTGTAAATGTAAATTTCAGCAATATATTTCAGGCAGTTGAAAAAACAAGCTGGCTGGAGCTGGCACAGAATCTGTTATTTGTGCCACTGGCTGCCATATTAGGACCTGTGTTTGAGGAGTTTTGCTGCAGGGTAATGTGTATAAGTGTTTTCAAAAGCAAAACAGGTAAGATCATAGCATTTATTCTTACAACCGTGCTGTTTGCCTTTTGTCATGGATCTGATTTTGCATCGCATATACCGGGTGGCCTGATATTTGGAATTGTATTTCTTGTTTCTGAAAATATAATGCTTACAATCGTATTACATATGGCGTGGAATACCGCAACATTTATTGTGCCGGACTTGTCCCAAGCTGTTGCACTGCTTATGCCACAAAAGGTAAAAGGAATATGGGGTAGCCCAATAATAGCAGTGGTAATATTGGTATTAGCATTTATAATAGGCGTAATAATGCTTATGAAAAATTTTAATAAGGAAAAGGAGGGCTAAAATATGTATTCATGGATTATTTGGTTTTTAACAGGTAAATAAATATCTAGATGATAGGAGAGTGGAGCATATTAAAGTTAATTCAGTGCAGATTAGTTTATATGAGGAATTCAACGTGCATAGTCTTGGACATATAATAACAGATAAAAATCATTTAATAAGAGTGTTAAAAATGCTTTTTGATGATGAGAACGAAGTAATTGTATTTCATCAGAACAATGATAGTAGTTACGCTGTTTATTATAGGCAACAAAACATGGATGAAACAATTGTTCTGGACAATGCCATACGAATTAGATTTGAAGGAACATATGATGAATATGAATCAGTTCAGGGGAGAGTAGCACAAATACTCAAGAATCGAGGACTAATTCGTAAATCAAATGATTACTGTAAAATAATACAGTTAGATTCAAAGGAAAAATTTTTAGTAATGGATATCTATGTAGCAGTGTGATATAATTACGTAAAATGAACGATAAGTTTAGTTAAAAAAGGGGTTGTTATGAATTTTGATATTGCATACGTATCTGTGACAGTATTGTATGAAATAATATACATGATAGCTTTGTTTTTCTTCTTTAAAACCGTATTTGGGGCAGAAGTTAGTAAAAACTGGAAGAAGCATATTGTAGGAATTTTTTGGTATGTATGTATATTAGGAATGAATTATATTGGGCAATATATAATAATAAAGCACCAAAAAACGGTGCTTTTATTAATAGTAGCATTTTTAATAAATTTGGTATTTGTATTCAAAACAGCTATATTTTTACATTTCATGTTCAAAAAGACAACGATAATCACAGGCTTTTCTTTGTTCTATACCGTGGTTGATTATTGGATAAGCTATACCGTATGCGCTGTATTTGGTGAGATAACAAAAATCACACAGACGCAAAAGACCGTGATTTTTTGTGGGATAATCTGGCAGACTTTTATCATCCTGTTATCGTATATTCTCATGAAAAAAAGCAAAAGAAACAGGCTGTCATTTTATCTGCTGTCATTGTCAAATGCAGAGTATATACTCATCTCTATTTTCCTGTTTTTCGTGTATCTGGTAGAAATAGGAGTGTTCAATTCCGATATTTTTCCAATTGTAAAAGTGGTAATGGTAGTAATTGTATTAATGTTGGCATCGCTAATCGTATTTGTATTTGTTATAAAAGAAAAGAACGTGTCAACCGGAAATATGCTGATCGTGTTAGAAGAACAGATGCAGTCCATTACTGGATATTATGATGAACTTAAGAACAAAGATGAGGAGATAAGACGGTTCAGGCATGATATCAAAAACCTTCTGTATGTGCTCGACAAGATGCTTGCAGGTAATAAAACACAGGAAGCAAGAGAATATATCATCAAAATGGCAGGAACCTTTCAGGCGGCAACCGCGCAATATAACACCGGCTGCTATATCGCAGATGCCATATTAGCGTCAAAGCAAAAAACAGCAGAAGAGATCAGTACAGAAATCAAAATAAATGGGCCAATACCGGCGCGAGATATAAAAGATGTAGATATGGTAATTTTACTGTCAAATCTGCTTGATAATGCAATAGAAGCATGCGCCAAAATAGAAGGGGAAAAGGAAATCATCCTCGAATCATATATAAAGAAGGGAAAGTGGATGCTCAAAATATCAAATCCAGTTGCCCAAAAGCCGCTTATTGTAAATAACCGGATATTGACGACGAAGGACAATAAGCGTATTCATGGAATCGGAATATTAAATATACAAAGAGTTGTGGAAAAGTATTCAGGAAATGTATTATTTTTGAGTGATGAAAAACAATTTGAGGCAGAAATGTTTTTACTGACAGACAATAAAAAAGGGAGAAAACATGATTAAAATAGCAGTATGTGATGATATAGACTATATAAGGGATGAGATCAAAAAGAAACTGCTGGATTTTTACTTTCAGAAAAACGAGGATTTTTCCGTGGATGAATATGGATCAGGGGAACAGATGCTTGCATCCGGGCAGCAGTATGACCTGATTTTCATGGATTATGAATTTGGTGACGGGAAGAAAAACGGGATTGAAACAGCAAGAGAAATACGAAAGAGAAATAAGCGCGTAAACATCATATTTCTGACAAGCTATGCAACCATGGTATTCGATTCATTTGAGGTGGGAACTTTCCGTTTTCTGGTCAAACCAATTGATGATGGGAAGTTTAAAAAGGCAATGCTGGATTTTCTGCGTCTGACAGAAAATGACACATATATCAGATTGAAAATTGACGGCGAAAACCATATGATAAACATGAACGAGATCATTTACATAGAGGGAAATGGAAAAAACTGTACCCTGCATTTAAACAGGGGACACGGGGAGATGCTTGAGTATAAGTCAATGTTGTCATCAGTTGAAGAAATGCTGTCGAGCTATAAAAAAATGTATCGGTGTCATAAGTCATTTATTGTCAATTTTGACTACATCTATAAATACAACAGAACAGAAATTGAGCTGAACACAGGGGAGACGGTTTTGATAAGCCGGCGAAAGTATAATGAATTTTGTGAGTTATATACGAGACAGTTGTTTGAATGAAGATTGTAATATATTATATGATTAGCGGAGTGAAAAAACGGGGGTATACAAAATCTGTCCTACTTTTGAAAATGAAGAATTTTTGTTGTAATTTTCAAACCGGCAGGATTCAAAAAATCTGGTGAACGTATAAAATATTGGGAGGTTTAATTATGAAATTATATTTCGGAATCACCACTTTACAACTTTATAAAAGATATTCTTTTTGATGAATCAGCTGCATTAAGGCATTTGTCAGTCCATCGGATTTTATTCGGGTTTCGATGTTTTGGACGAAAGTGGCAGAAAATATCTGCTGTAATGTTTTTGTCAAACTCATTATACATCAGAAAGTCCTGTACGATTTTTTTATGAAAAAGTTGTAAAGTGGCGATTATTAAGAGAATCAAGTATAATATATTCTATAAAATTTTGATGGAGGAATTTACATGGGTAGCTATCTCAATCCGGGAAATTTTTCTTTTCGGGGAAGCCTTCGTTCTAAGATATATGTGGACAAATTGATTGTAAAAACCAATGAAGCCCTTTGTACAGAGCAGAAGTATATCTGTGTGAGCCGTCCGAGAAGAGGATATTTGGATAAGCCGGCAGTAGTAATCGAATTGAAATGGGACAAGAGCACGATTGGTGCTTTGAAGCAAATCAGGGAAAAGTAGAGAAGGCAGGATGTAAAATAAGTTGATGTGGTAAAATTGCGTCAACTTATTTTGTCATTATTCTGAAGAGATAAATTCAAGTTGTGCGCCCAGCTAAGGGTGTGTAGTCAAGCCGGTGGGAATCCGGTTTATCCAAGGTTTAGCCAACCAGATAATAGCGAGTCTTGGGATGATGTCGGTAACGGCATTTGACAAGCGTAGACAGCAAGAAAGCAGGGTTGAATAGTGATTGAGCTTCGAAACG
>OMAS01000285.1_pt1 | contig 32682 bp, 30 predicted proteins | sample 1674031 | NCBI WGS metagenome assembly OMAS01 (sample SAMEA103958138, study PRJEB25191) | human gut metagenome | biome: human-associated habitat [ENVO:00009003]; feature: intestine environment [ENVO:2100002]; material: feces | place: Germany | collected 2013/2015 | reverse complement strand
AACGAATAACAAAACGGAGGTTATAATGGATTACAATAAAATGATAAATATAAAACGTGAAACAAATGTAAATGACAATGCGTTTGCAATGCCGCCTAACAAAAAAATCACTGATACAGATGACGGTGGCGGATCATTTTACGGCAACGATATAGGCGTGGAAATTGAAGATGATTACAGTTATATGATTGAGAACGAAAACGAAGATACGGTAAAAAGCGTCAAGTTATCAAAAGAGCTGCTGTCATATTTCCTCAACGAGATTAAAAATATAGCGGTATCACTGCTTGAGCCATATCACACACATACATTTACCGTAAGTGTAACCGATGATTTTAAGGAAAGCATCAATAGAATGGGCGTGATTGAGCCGTTACTTATAGCACAGTCCGCAAATTATGGTAAGTATGAGGTTATATCCGGACACAGAAGGCTTGAAGCCGCAAAAGCGGTCGGTCTTGAAAAACTTCCCTGCAGAATCGCAAGAGAAGATACTCCCCGTGAAATTCTTGATGAGATTATGGTTATAACAAATCTTCAAAGAAGGAACACATTCACAAAAATGGAACTTGCACGGTCACTCAGATTGCTGAATGACAGCCGGAAGAAACAAGGATACAGAACAGATATTATGAGTAGCTCCGGAACATCAACTAAAACAGAACTTGCCGAAGAATTCGGAATATCGGTTAAGAAGTTATATATGTTAATCAGCTTTACTCAGCTGATTAATTACTTTGCTAAGAAGGTTGACGATAATACGTTACCCGATAAGGTTGCATACTGTTTAGCATTTTTATCAGAGTATGAACAACATATCGTAGAGGAATATCTCACCAGCAATCCGAATTATGTTCTGACAGCCGATAAAGCGGAACGCTTGAAAGACAAAAAGGATAAGGATAAAAATCTTGATAAACGGACAATCGACGCTATTCTTTCAGCCGTCCGACAGAGAAAAACGATTGAAACAACTACAGTAAAACTTAATACAAGTACATTTGAAAAATACGGACTAAAAGGAAAAACCGCAAACGAAATTTCGGATATACTCGAAAAAGCGTTGCAAAACTATTTCGAGAACGAGCAGGAAATTGAATGATAGGTGCGACATCGTGACGCACCTGTTAATCAAGTGAGCTTTCAAGGGTGCGACATCGTGACGCACCTATGACAATAACAGCGGATTTTTCTTTTCTGAAGGCTTTTGTTGCTTGAACATTGCCAAATGCAAAGGCGTATGAAAACAACTGGTTTACGAAACACCCATTGCAAAGCAATGGCAGGAATAGAACGGTTGACCGTTCGCCGTAACATCCCTTTGCTATCGCAAAAATCAATGGTTAAACCGCTTTTATAGCGGTTTAAAAAGTGGTGGACTTAGTTTCACTGTGAAACTAAGTTTGCAAACACGCATTGTTATCAAGAAAATCAAAGTTTTTTTGATTAGCTTAACGTGCAAAATTATTATAACAAATTACGATTGAAAGGAGCGAAAAACAGTATGAAGAATAAAAAAACAGTACAGCTTTCAGTGGCGTTAAATGAAAATATGTATGAAGATATAAAAAAACTCGCAGCCAAGCGACATACATCTATGGGCGATGTGATACGTTTTTATATTAAAAAAGGCTTGAAAGTTGAATATCACGATGAAAACGAAGAAGAATTTCGACGTATGATACACGATGAACTTACCGTTGTATTCAAAAAAGAAGTTGAACGTCTGATTAAGCTGCAAGTCAAATCAACAAAGGCAAGTGCAATCACGATGTATACCGGATTACAGATTATGTCGGAGTCTTTTGCGGATGATGTCAGCTTTGCCCGTGTTGTAGCCTCTGCAAGCAAACAAGCCGGTGCATATATGAAAATGAAAGAGAAAACCGATGATGAGTATATGCAGGATACTAATGAGATCTTAAACGGAATGAAGAAGGTAGTCAGAGCGGGTGAAGAATAATGTCATCGGCACTCATATATAAGATGAGATTGAAGGCACCCAATATGCCGGGTACAGCAAGCCACAATTCAAATTATGTCAAGTACATAGCGGAGCGTGAACACGTTATGAAACTTTCGCCGGAAAGTGAAAGCGGACTGTTCGGCAGGATAGACGGTACAAATAATGATGAGCTGGACGTCACCGATACACAAAACTATGTTTACGGTATCTCAAAAGCAGGAGTTACAGTGTACAACGCATACATATCATTCCGACCGGAGATCGCTAAAAGGCTTGAACTTGACAGCCTTGAGAAGTGGCAGAACTACATTAAGTTTCACATTGAAACACTGATGAGAGGGTACGATATACCTAAAGACAGATTTGAATATATTGCGGCTGTTCACGACAAGAAGGGACAGCCGCATATTCATATTTCGTTCTGGGATAAAGACCCGCCTCTAACAGTACAATTTGTAAAAAAGGAGGTATCGGATAATGTAAGAAAAAAACTGATACACGATACATTCGCAAATGAGCTGTCGTATTATTACGGCATAAGCAACGAAGCAATGTCGGACGCAAAAGAGCTTGTCGGGAAGCTGATGATTGATTTCGAACGTGACATTTCCGGTATTTATTCCAATCGTTTCTCCGGAGTTGATATACCCGAAGAATTGATACAGAAGTACACCGATATACTGAACAATCTGCCGGGGCGAGGAAGAATAGCTTATGCTTATCTTCCGAAAGAAACCAAGGATATGGTTATCGGTATGATAAAAGATATGATTATGTTGCCGAAAATGAAATCAATTATCAATGACTATTATTCGGGTGCAAGATCGGCGGCAGAAATGTTCGACAGCAAAGAAACCGAAAACGGCAAATCCGAAATTGACAGGAAAATGCGGAAAGCCGCAGGCGATTTGTATAACAGGCTCGGCAACATTATTCTGAAATCAATGCTGAGAACTCTGAAAGAGAACAATGAGCAGAGAGATAAGGATAACGCTGAGATAAGCACAAAGATAACTGTTGACAGTATGGTATATGCTTTGAACGCAGTGAGCAGATTGTTCAGAACACAAGGCTCTGCCGGAACGGTAAACACTGCTCACGCTCTGATCGGTGAGTTGTCAAAGCAGGCTAAGAAAGATATTGCAAGACAGAAGCAAGATAAAGGATATGAGGTGTAAATTAGAGTGTTAAGTGTGACACTTTTCTACAAATGAAAGATAATAATTGCTGAATTTGTTGCATTTATCTTTAGATTGTGATAAAATATTTATACGGTAATCGGCACATTAAGAAAGAGGTACTATATATGAAATTGAAGCTGAATAACATTGCTATGATTAAAGAAGCTGAAATTAAAATAGATGGTTTAACGGTATTGGCTGGTAAAAACGGAACAGGAAAAAGTACAATAAGTAAAACGTTATTCACAATATTTAACAGCTTTTCCCATTATGAAGATGAAATTAAAAAAGCTCGTTTGAAACAGTTCGCTAATGAAATACAAAAGAAAGCTTATTCTCTTAATTTTCCCGTTGAATTATTAGATTATACATCAATTGCTCGCTCTATTATAGCGAATCCTCAAAAATACACCAATGACGAAAACTTAAATCATCTCATCAAACAATTTACAGATTATAATTTCGATTCCGTTGATGAAGATGGACACCCGATTTATTCAAGTGTTGAGATTCAAATTGACCCGGAATTTACAAAAGCTGTCAAAGAAGCGTTTGAAATATACAACAAAATGTCAGATGAAAATGTTTATAGCTTTTTGTTGAATAGACGTATTTCAAGTGAATTCAGATCTCAAGTGAATAATGTAAATAGTGATGAAAAAGGCGCTATTGAACTGACGATAAAAGAGAAGACCGTTTCAATTGAAATAACCAATAATATTGTATCATCTATTAAAGATTACTTTTCGTTAAATACGGAGGCACTTTATTTAGATAATCCGTTTGTACTTGATGATATAAACATTTTGCCAAGAAGGACAATAAGATACAATTACAGTGCAAACCATCAGGTGCATTTAAGTTCTATGCTTTTAAAGGTAAATGTTGAATCTGAAGTGGAAAATGCTGTGAGAGAGCTTGCTATTACAGATAAAATTAATAGAGTTTTAAATAAAATAAACATAGTGTGCAGTGGTGAATTAACTACTTCAAATGCCAGTATATTGTATAAATCTCCAAAAAACAATACTGTGTTTCGTTTAGCGAATGTTTCAGCAGGATTAAAAACTTTTATCATCATAAAAACCTTGCTTCTTAACGGTACCCTCGAAGAAAATGGCACGTTGATTTTAGATGAGCCGGAGATACACCTTCATCCTGAATGGCAAATTATTTTTGCGGAAATTATAGTGCTATTGCAAAAAGAATTTAATATGCACATTCTTATCAATACCCATAGTCCGTATTTTGTAGAAGCGATTGAAGTGTTTGTTGAAAAATACGGAATCAAAGATAAAACTAATTTCTATCTTTCAGAGTTAAATAATAATGAATCCGTGTTTAAAAATGTAACAAAAGAAACCGAGAAGATATATAAACAATTGGCTGCTCCTTTCCAAACACTTGAAAATTTGAGGTGGAGTGAAGATGATTGATATTTTTGATAAAATCGAATATTTCAATGATACTAAGGAAACTTTCAGAGAAATGTCTTATGATGGTACAGATAATGTTAGTATGATTGATTGCAACCAAATTGGCTATAATTTTGATAAAGTGAAAACTCACTATGCCAACTCATTAGGACTTACCGAAGAAGTAGCAAAATCTATAGACACCTTATATTATTCAAGAAAGATAAATAAATACATTTTTGTTGAGTTTAAAAATGGTCTAATGAAAAACGCAAAGGCTGATGTAATACACAAATTAAAAGATAGCCTTCTTATTTTTTGTGATATTTTTAATGCGAACATTTCATTTACTCGCAAAAATGCATTGTTTATCCTTGTATACAATGAAGAAAAAAACAAGAAAAAAAATAATACAACAAACGGTGACGAATACGGCAAAGATGAAATGAAGGACCATATTTATGGCTTAGCCAAAGAACATGAAATACGTTTCGGTCTTGAAAGATATAGAGGCTTGTATTTTTGTGATGTGTTTACTTATGGTAAAGCCGAATTTAACAACGTACTAAATGATATTCTTGATTAAATCAAATATAATGAAACGATCGAATTTCCGATCGTTTTTTTTACTGCTTATTAGGTGTGACACAGTGTCGCACTTAAAATAAAGGAGGTACAAATTACAAATGAACGAATTAAAGGCACAGCTTATCAAGAATATGCAGGCAGAACTTGACGAGCTGAAGGAGGACTTGCTGAATATCTCACCACAGGAAATACTCAGCAGAGCATACGAATATGCGACGAAAACAGAAATAATCTATGCAGCACACGATGCCGAACTTGATGATTATCAAATGGAAGCACTGCTAAAACACCCATCACCGTTAAATGATGTATACAGCAAGTATCTGAAGCACGATGAAACGGCGTTATCAGACGAGCTTGCAAACTGCCTTGCGGAAGAAGCAAATGTAGAACTGCACCACAATGAAAATACCAAGGAAAAGCGTCACGAAGAATACAGCGACGCTTTTTTTATTGATAACGGACTAAAGCGTATTGTGTGGATTTATTACAATCCCGACAGTAACGCCGGAGGACAATACGTTACTAACATCATCAGCTTTGATAAGCTGGCGAAAATTTCTTCTATAAGCCGTAATGCCGATGATTATTTTAACACGCAGATAAGCTCACTGTGTACACAGTATCTTTCAGATGTTGGTACGGATGCTTATAAGGCGGCTGAACGAATGTTTTACGATAACCCCGATTTCGTCAATGCAACACATACAACAATGCAGGCTCTTACAAAAATCGCACTGATAGATGAATGGGAAAACGAATTACACAATGATCTTCCCTCTTTTATCAAATCTGCGTTTGCGTGGGATGAGCTTATAGGATATGGCAGTATAGATGATGAAATTCAGTACGAAGAAACACCAGTAAAAGTTGTCCGTGACTTCTTCTTGCAAGAAAAAGGTACTATGTATTCATACGAGGGCGAATACACCGATTGCATTTGGAACCTTGAGGAACGTGACGGAAAGCCGGTAATAAACATAGCTGTAAAACGTGAAAATGAAAGCAAACCGTTATTTTCATTCGACAAAACATTTGAATGGAATGATATTACAAATGTGGTTATCGCCCGAATTCAACAGGAAAAAATATACAACAAGCTCGTAGAACACTGTTATAAATTCAGCAAATACCATACAGACGATTACAGAGTATATGATCCCGAAGAAGGCAGAACAGTAATCAGAGGTAGTGCCGAGCAGATAAAAAAATGTTTCGGCAAACTTTTAAATAAGCAGGAAGTCAAAATGCTTATTGAAACCGAAATCGTTCCTGCACTTGCAAAAGCCGATGAGCAGTTTGAAGTTGATTGTGAAAACGATGATATGGAAATATAAGTGCGACATCGTGACGCACCTATAAATAAATCAAATACCAAAGGAGGACAGAAAAATGTCAGAAGAAACAAAGAAGCCTGCTGAGGAGCAGACAAAGAAAGCTGAATATATCAGCGAGAAAGCAATGGCGGAGATACTCAAAGGTATCCGTCAGAGATTACCGGTGAAGGAATACGCAAACAAGAAGTTTTCGCCCGAACAGATGAAGCAGATAAGGCTCGGTATGAAAAGCGGTATATCATACCAGCTCTATGCTGCACCGTATATCTCTCCTTCAGCTATGAAACAGTGGCGTAAGATGCTTGAGAAAGGTGTTGGTGATAAAGACATCATCGACTATCTTGCACAGGACGGACGTTCCTATGACGCTGAACAGATAAAGCAGATCCGTATGGGAATGAAGGATAAACTTGACGTAAAGCTGTTTGCAAATCCCGATTATTCTGCCGAGCAGATGAAGCAGATAAGGCTCGGTGTCAAGAACGGTATTGATTACGAAGTCTATGCAAACGGGAATTTCTCTGCGGAACAGATGCAGAAAATCAGACTTGAGATGCTGATTGCAAAGATAATCGACTATATCAAGGAAAAGTTTACTCAGCTGTATCAGTCGATGAAGGCATACGCAAATCTGTATATGACAAAGCTCCCTGTCGAGCCGGAAGAAGATATGTCTCCCGAAGATGTAAAGGATGCACAGCTCTTTACCCTTATGAAACGTGCGTATGACAAGATGAACGATAACTATGAGGATTTCGAAGAGATGAGCTTCGACGAAAAGGTTGACAGCATAATGAAAGAATTTGAGCGTGTCAACGAAAACGAAAGAACGCATACTGTTGCAAAGAGCAATGAACTTATCCCGGAAGGTACAGAAAAACTTGAAGAAAGATGTTTCTCGGACCGTAAGAATATATCCGATGTAGTAATCCCCGGAAGTATCCGTGAAATACCGTATATGGCTTTCGCAAGCTCATCAGTGAAAACCGCTGTAATCGAGCCGGGCGTTGAAAGCATCAGCTCCTGTGCTTTTGCGGCTACTGACCTTAAGAGTATATCAATTCCCGATACGGTTAAGCATATCGGTGAACAGGCGTTTGCTATGACTGATATAACCTCGATAGAAATCCCTGCAAGCGTAAAGGCTATCGGTTATCTTGCTTTCAACGGTTGCAGAAATCTGAAAGAAGTTACTATGTCAAAGGGTACGATATTTGATAAGGACACTTTCCCGGAAGGCGTCAACATCAGATACAGAGAAAACGAGCAGGAACAGAGTGAACCCGAAGAAGAGGAAGGTTTTGAACCGGAGATTTAACGCAAAGGGCGTTAAACATATATCATACAGGTGCGACAGAAGCGTTCTGTGCGACAGGAGCGTCCGGTGCGACACGGTGTCGCACCTGTAAATGCAGAAAGGAATGAAAACAATGTTAAACGTAAAAGTAACAAGACTGCAACCTGTGGTATCACAGAATGCAAACAAGCTCAGAGCCATAGCCGACATCGAAATCGGCAACGGACTTATGATCTATGGACTGCTGTATAAGCTGAACAAGGATAACGAATTCTATGTACAGATGCCACAGCATATGGGTCGTGACGGCGATTATCATTCAACCGTCGAGCCGCTGTCTAAGGAATTTGCGGCAAGGATAAAGTCTGAGATTGAAAAAGCCAATATCGAGGGTAAGAATTACACGCCCACAAGCGAGGAAAGTGAGCCGCTCAGATTTACTTTCAATATGAGAAACGGTGCAAACGGTAGCGTATACGGAAATATGCGTGTCAATGATGATCTGCTTGTACATAACATAAGTGTTAAGGACAGGCTGGATGCAGAAACCGGCAAGGTCGTGAAGTTTATTTCTCTGCCGTCAAAGCAGGCTGACAACGGTCAGTGGTGGAGCGTTGTAAGACCATCAAACGATACGGTTAAGGAAGCTATAAATCATTTTGGTATTTCTGCGATAGGCAAAATTGCCGTTGAAACCGTAGGAAATATCAAGTATAAAGACTTGAAGGAAAAAGCACCGGAGCTTTCTTTTTACCGCCATCAGAACGTGAATTACGGCAAGGCTGTCGGAGAAGAATTGTCAAAGGCAGGTATTATGTGGAGCGGTAAGGTCGAAAAGACCGGTATGGTCATCACAATATCCGCAGACGAGAACGATTCCTATTCGAAGATAATAACTGAAATGCGTGAGCGTAACAAGGCTCAGACAGCAGAGCAGGCACAGACAGCGGGAAAGGTTGACGAAAGTGCATTTTTTGATATGAATGCACCTGAGCCTTTCTGAAACAAATAATATGTAATTTACCGGGATTGTGAAAGCAGTCCCGGCTTTTACATTACAGGAGGCAAAATGAAAAAATTATTTAAAATCATTGCAACTCTTGTCGGATGTGTGATTGCACCTGTTGTATCTGTATTTTTATCATACAGTCTTGATGTTATGCTGACAACACAGGAGCTGAAACTGTTTGACTTCAACACCTGTCTTGAAGGTCTGAAAGTCAATCAGAAACAACAGCAGCTCTTTATGATATTTACAGCACTGCTTATAGGTCTGATTATCTTTGTTGTGTTTGTTGTGATGAACAACAAGTATAAGGCTGATACAATAACGGTCACACCGAAAATCAAGATACCCGTTCCTGCAGGCGAAGGTCAGAACGGCTCGGCACGGTTTATGAACGACAGCGAAAAGCATAGCGTTTTCGCTACATACAAGCTGAAACAGTCAAGTGATTTATGCCGTGTACTGAACAGAAACGGCGAAGATTATTACAATGCTGTTTCAAAAAAAGGTAAATATCTGCCCTTTATTCCGATACCGCTTGATAAGATTAACAAAAATGAGTTTCCTGCCAAAGGCGGACTTGTTGTTGGAATGAAAAAGCACGGCACTTACGAGGAAATCTCATACATAGCGAAAGACTATCACTCGTTGATATTCGGGGCAACAGGCTCCGGTAAGACAAGAACACTTGTTTTACAGTCAATTATCTTCACTGCAATGGCTGGCGAAGGCATTGTAGTAAATGATCCGAAAGGTGAAATCTACTACTATACTCATCGTGTTCTTGAGTCACTCGGCTATGAAGTAATTGTAATGGACCTGCAGAATCCCGAAAAATCGTGCGGCAAGAACTTACTGCAACCGATAATCGACGCTGTAAACGAGAAAAAGACCGATAAGGCACAGAGAGCAACGTGGGACTTGATTGAAATGCTTGTACCGAAGTCGGACAAAGGCGAGCCGATTTGGACAAACGGTGAAAAGGCTATCATCGGTGCCTGTGTGCTTGCTGTAGTATGTGACAACACGGATAAGCCGAAATATCAGAATCTCACGAATGTGTATTACTTCCTTGCAAATATGGTTAAACCCGGTGCAGATAATAAGACACCGCTTGAAGGCTATATCGCAAAACTGGACGATACACACCCGGCAAAGTCTTTGCTGGGCATTACTGATGTTGCACCGAGCCGAACAAGGTCGAGCTTCTACACATCGGCACTGACAACATTAAGATTGTTTGCGACAAACGATATTGCCAGTGTAACCGGCACGTCAGATTTTGATTTTACTACGATTGCTCAGAAGAAACAGGCAATATTCTACATCCTGCCCGACCAAAAGACAAGCTATTATCCTATAGTTACCTTGCTTGTCAATCAGCAGTATGAACTGCTTGTAGACTATGCAAAGGACCACGGTAACAGATTGCCGATAAGGGTAAACTTCTTCCTGGACGAGTTTGGTAACTTCACGCCGATAAGCGATATACAGGCAAAACTCACTGTCGCAAGAGGTTACGGAATACGTTTCAATCTGTTCATACAGGATATGGCACAGCTTGAAGATAAGTATGACAAGAATGTTGCAAATATCATAATGGGTAACTGTACCGTATGGGTATATCTTGCAGCGGCGGGCAAGGAAACAAACGAACTTATAAGCAGTAAGCTCGGTAAGTACACAACACTAAAATACAGCTCATCGGGAAATAAAGCAAGATACTCAAATCCCTCATCGGGATTTTCTTCACAGCTTGAGGGACGAGAACTTCTTACGGCAGATGAACTTGCAAGATTTGCACGTCCATATCAGCTTGTAATGGTACTTGGTGAATATCCGGCTGTAATGGTGTCATACGACCTGCACAAGTGGCAGTTTAACCGCTTTATGGGACTCGGAAACGAGAGCCATAACAAGCAGTACATTCAGATTGTCACTGACAGCAGACAGGATAAGCGTGATACAAACGCTAAAATTCCGTTATGGGAGGTCTGGAAAGAGCAGACACCGCAAGCACCGCAGGAAACCGAGTACAATTACTTGTTAAGGCGTAAAGAAGCAAAAGAAAACAATGAGAAATCCGAAACCTATGATATTACCAAAAACGCATTCTATATTGCGGAAGATGAGGTAATTGACAAGGGAGAGGACTTATTCCGGAGGAAAGAACAATGAACAAGTTAAAGAAAATCAGAAACCGCATTTATAACGCCATATCATCGTTTATGGCAGTGACATTTCTTACAATGTCGGTATTTGCAGAGGGTAACATTGCAAACAGCGTAATTGCGACAGGCACAAAAAAGCTGATAGCAGATGTCAGCTCCTGGCTTACAGGTATAGCGATAGCTGTTACCGCTGTTGTATGCGTATATCTGTTTATCCGACGTGCAATGTCGGATGAGCAGGACAAGAAGCAGTGGGATAACAGATTAAAGATAACCGCTGTTTCGGGTATCGGTGCAATAACAGCAACAGCACTGATAGGTGTAATCGCAAGCTATTTCGGAGGCTGATTTCAATGCTACACAAAATACGGTCAAGGGCATATTTGACCGGCAATGACAGTGTATTAGCTGTTGCTGACGTAAATATTGATGATGCGGTAATAATCCGTGACTGCCGGCTTTTAAAAAGTGCGGACGGCAACATCGAAGCACAGTTACCGCAAATCAAAAACAAAGACGGAACATACACACAGACAGTACAGCTGATTAATTATCAATCTGTACTGATGAAATCGCTGAAAGCAAGCATTTTCGAAGCGTATACAAATGCTCTCAAAGGGAATCCGCCTGTATCAAAAGAAAAAACTTTTGAAATGGAAAAAGAGCAGTTTGAACTGCAAAGGCAGGGCGTTAAGGCAGAAATACGGCGGATAAACTTGCCGGATTGTCCTTCACTTAAAGCGATAGCCGATATAACAATTGACAACTGGCTTGTTGTCAGAAATATACGGCTTGTTGCCGAAAAGGACGGAAAAATAAAGCCGGTAATGCCGCAGAAATCATTGCCGGACGGCACACGATGTGATCGGGTGGCGATAAAAGATGATACGCTGCTTGAAAAAATACGGACAGCAACAACTCAACTATATATGCGGCACGATGTGCCACAGCAATCGGCAATAGCAAAAGCGGACGATATGTATATGTTCCCGTAAATGTGAGGTGATAAATTAATGGCGGCTATATTAGTTATTCTGTTTTCCGTCATACTGAGCAGTATGACACCGCTTGTTTTTGAAGCGAGCGACCAGCTGATACCGATAGTCTTTGAAGTTGACAAGACGCTCGGACAGTATCTCTCAACTGCGTCATCAACGATATATAATATAGGTATTTCACTGATGATACTGAAATTTCTTAAAAAGGGTTTTGAAATATACGTTATGGGAACAGACGGCGATCCGGATATGGACCCGTTACAGCTTGTGACGAATTTTATAAAAGCAATGGCTGTCGCTATAGGTTTCAGACCTATTTACGATATTTTCGTACAGATACTTAAAGAAACAGTAAACGCAATAACGACAAGTATGAACATCTACAAGGAAGTAACCGATTTTACCGGCATAGGAATAATCAACGGCGTATTCTTCCTCATAGCACTTGTAATATTTATGATACTGTTCTGTAAGGCTTTCGGGCTTGGTATCAATATGATGATATTGAATATCGGAATGCCGCTTGCCTGTACCGGACTACTCGATAATGACAAAGGAATGTTCAAAAATTATTTTATGACCTATGTAAAGACATTTCTGACCGTACTTATACAAGTAGTTCTTAGTAAGCTCGGACTTTATATCATAGTCACATCTGCAGGTATAGGAAACATTGTATCGGGCAATTTTGATTTGGTAAAAATGTTCCTGGGCTTGGCTTGTCTTACTACAGCACTCAGTACGCCTAAACTGCTTGCAGAGTTTCTTGTGCCTTCCGGTCCGGGCGGTGGTGCTATGAGCAAAATATATGCGGTAAACACGATTAAGACAGCGATAAAGGGTGTTACAAAATAGGAGGGATAAATGACTACAATTGACCAGCTCAGTCTGATAATACAGGGCTTACTCGTAGCAGGAGTAGCACTCAGAGTAATTATCCTGCTGATAAAGATTGTTCTCAATCCCGATGATAAGCCACAACTGATACCGAAAATAAGAAATGCACTTGTATTTATGGTTTTTGGTATCATAATTTTTCAGATAAAAGACCTTATCGTCCGGTACTATTCATAAGGAGGACAGACAAATGAAAGATGAACATTTATATATCCCGTATGGCTTGATAATAGAAAAGCAATGGTGGGACGGTTGCGGACCGAAGCAGAAGCCACACTTGATAATCGGCGGGCTTATATCACTCGGACTTGCGTTTTTTATTTCTCTGCTGATACATATCATAATCGGACTTGCAGTAGGGATATTCGGTATTTTGGCTACAGTAACACTGATTACAAAGCAGGACAAGATAAATCTTTCGATAATCGAATACATCGGGCTGATGATCCGGAAAAACAAGGAGCAGCAGAATTTTCTTTACAAGTATAAAGATGATTATGGGATTATGTGACAAAGATACACAACAGGTGCGTCACAGTGACGCACCTTGAATATAAGAGCAACAGTAATCATACGGGTGCAACTCCCGTATCTCTTAAAATAAAAGTGCGACCGGAGCGTCCGGTGCGTCACCGTGTCGCACTTGAAATTGACATAAGTGATTGAATATGATAGAATGGAGAAAATTATATGTTATGTAAATTGTTATCGACTATACCGCTCATTGTACTTACGGTAATAATTTTAATTAGGGTTATCAAAACCATTTATCGTTTATTAAAAAACAAAAATATTTTTGATAACACAGATGAAATAACCCGGCACTTTTACTTCTTTCCGCTTTTTATAATGTTATTTATGGTATTCGATTGCGTGAATTTATGGAAAATCATAATAGCTGTATCGGAAATATCTGCATATATCTTCTCACTCGTAGCCGTTTATGCCAAAAAAAGAGGAGTTAAAGAGCCATTTAGTCGTTATAACAAAAATCTCTGTGATAAAATAATAATGCTTATAGTAATGGCGATTAGTTATAGCTTAATGTGTTGGTTGAAATCGGGGTAGGAGTATAAATATGAAATTCGTAATTTATTCAATTTTAGTACCGAATATGGTTTATTGGATTACGTATTTTGTGATATGCGAGGTGTTTAAAATGGACTCCTTAGTGGGTGCAATTGTCGGTTCGGCTGCTACAATATTCGTGGGTATATTAGGTTTGATAGGCGTTTGTATAAGCAACGGAAGAAAAAGCAAAAAATTAAATGACAATCTTGTTAAATTGCAGGATTGCCAAATCGGCGTAAAAGACGGTGAACTTTCAATTGCAAACCGACTCGGAGTAACAAACGGCGAAGAAACAAATCTTACGGCACAAAATAAAATTCTCAGGGAAGATCACAAGAATATTAAAATAATCCTAAATGAAGAAATCAAGAAGAACATTAATATCGTTGCAGACAACGCAAAGAATACATACACATTTATTGTGAATGAGAGCGAAATGAGAAAACAAAAAGAACAGTTACTCCAAAGCAATGAATACAGATGGGCGCAAGCCATTGATGATTTAACTTTGTTTAAAAACATATTAGGAGAGAAAAATCAACTAATTGCCGATTTGTATCGAGAAAAATCTGAATTAGAGGAAGCAAATAAAGAACTTGATGAAGTAATTAAAACGCAAGCCAAACAGATAGAAGAGCTAAACGCTAAACTCAATCCCGATAAGCACGTTCACTCTCAAGAGCAGGGAATGTACCCGACACTTTAATATATAGAGAGATCTAAGCGACTGAAATCAGCCGCTTTTTCTTTTTCTGAAAGTAAAAATCCAAAGCAGTCCGCACCCGTAGGACTGCTTTTTTATATCGGAGCGTAAGCGTATGCGGGTGCAACTCCCGTAGCTCTGAAAATAAAAGTGCGACCGGAGCGTCCGGTGCGACACCGTGTCGCACTTGAAATTGACATAAGTTAATGCAACGTGATAGAATAGGAGTAGAAATGAAAAACAACTACTATTGCCGAGCGTGGTACAAAGGCAAAAAACGTAAAAATCTTGAGCAGGCAGTGTCTTTATTAAAGCAATTTGACTGGTGTGACTGCAATGAATTATCACAGGACAAGCAGAATACCGCAATAAAAGTATTGAATAACCTCTCTGCAATTATGGCTGTTACACCGTATGATAAGAAGAAAGTGGAAGTAATCGACGAAAAGCGTTACATAGAAATTCTGATGAGAGCATTTAAATATCTTTTGAAAAACGATTATTGGAATTGCTGTCACGAATTATCGGATTTGTTCGAGCTTGAGCCTGTTTTTCAGCCACACATAGCATACGCAACACAAAAATTACTTGAAATGACGGTAAAGATTTGAAATAAAAGTTAAATTGTCGCTTACGGCGGCAATTTTTTTATATCGGAGCGTTAGCGTATACGGGTGCAACTCCCGTAGCTCTGACATTTGACATATAAAAACAAATATTGTAAAATAGGAGATAGATTTTATGAACAGAATTCGTAAAATAACTATAATAGATCCGATTACTGACGAGAAATCTGTTTATCAGATACGTCTTTTATATGATGGGGAAGATATGGGAAATAACAATTTATGTTTTTGTGGCAGTGGTATAAAGAAAAAGAAGTGTCATCCCGATATTCACGAAAAAAGCCTTTTCGCCACACTGCTTCATTATTATAAGGAACTTGAAGATGAAAGTAAAACTGTACAAAATCCTTTATGCAAAAAAGGCTGTAACGAATGTTGTGAAAGTACATTTTCGGTTTCACAATCCGAATTTTTTATGATACTCAATTCATTGAAAATAACTGATGAAATAGCTATATATAAAGCAAAAGCCGATGAAATCGTAAATAACAAGTACGAAATGCCGGATAAATGTATTTTTGTCGATGATTATACCGGAGCTTGCCGTATTTACGAAGTGCGTCCGCTTGTTTGCAGATTATACGGTGTTGTTAAAACTGATGATAATGTTTGTGAACAAATCAAAAACAATCAACATATCTATGATACTCTGCTGACTTCAAGCAGTATCAATATTGCCCATAATACTTTCAGCTTTGACAATGGAATTATGACAACGCCTAAACCTTTAATTTACTGGATTTCAAAATTGACAACTGACGGTGATTTAAATTCCGATAAACAGAAACGTTTATTTGAAGCAGCGAAAAGCTATCCAATAAGCGAATATCTGCGAATACTACAAATTTAGAAAACACATCCGGTGCGACACCGTGTCGCACTTGAAATCAGCCGCTTTTTCTTTTTCTGAAAACCAACCGAATATGAAGATTCAAAGCAGCCCTCACCCGTAGGACTGCTTTTTTATATCGGAGAGTAAGCGTATGCGGGTGCAACTCCCGTAGCTCTGCTGATAAATACATTATTAAGGATGGAATGTAAAAATGATGTTACGAAATCTAATGTCGTTATTAGAAATATTAATGCCACTGGTTGCAATGATTGCAATTTTCGGCTTATTGTGCAAAATACTAATGAATATTTATAACAAAATTTACGCTCATAATTTTTATTATGGATTTGATTATGTTGATAGTATAGAATGGACGATTATAATAGTTATAATCATCTTCTTTATGCCTGCAACAAGCCGAACGATTTCTATAACTCTATTGGCATTAGCAATAGTAAATAATATTTTGCTTTTTTCTTTTTGCAGAAAAACAGATAAATATAAAGATGACAGTAAATTTGATAAAATATTGTTGGCTTTTTCAACGTGTTTATTTTGCTGTGCAATGATAATAGTGATTTGGGGAAAATAAAACATAATGACAAGGTTGTTATAGGTGCGACACCGTGTCGCACCTCGAATAAGCCGCAGAAAAAAGAAATCCCGCCCAAAAGGCTGTAATCGTGTAACATTTGGCAGAAAGCAACAAAAAGCGATACTATACTTTGTCAATGTTTTTGTCGCTGTCGGCTGGACTTTTTGCCGTAAGTGTGTTACAATATACTTGAGGAAATAGTACCGAATCGAAAGGAGAGGCACAAATGGCAAGAAATATAGTAAAGGCAAAACTGGATATAATATTCAAGAAGTTGTTTACGGACGAGGGAAATCAGCATATTTTACAGGCGTTTCTCTCGGACATACTCGAAATACCGTATGAGTCGATAAACAACATAATCGTACTGAACTCCGAGATAATGCCGGAGAACATTATAGAAAAATACAGCCGTATGGACATAAAGATGACGGTTGACGGTAACAGGCTTATCAATGTTGAAATGCAGATTAAAGACGAGGGCGATTACAAGGATCGTTCAATGTACTACCTTTCAAAGTTGTACAGCAATCAGCTTAAAAGCGGTGATGGCTACGGAAAACTCAATCAGTGTATTTCAATCAATGTATTGAATTTCATTCTTTTCGATGAATGGGCGGATTTTCATTCCTCATTCAGAATGAGAGAAGATAAACGCAATTCTGTTCTTACTGATAACTTCATCGCTCATTACTTTGAGTTGAAGAAAATCGGAAAGAATTTTGACAAGAACAACAAGCAGGAACTATGGCTCAGACTTATAAATGCAGAAACGGAGGATGAACTTGATATGTTACAGCAGACAGGTGTAAAGTCCATACAGGACGCAGTAGTTGTACTGCACAAGATGAGTGCAGACGAAAAGACAAGAGAGCTTGCCGAAATGCGTGAAAAGGCACTGCATATTGAGGCAACCGAGAAATCGTATGCGAGAGCCGAAGGCGAAGCAGCCGGACTTAAGAAAGGCAGAGCTGAGGGAAGAGCTGAGGGAAGAGCTGAACGAGATAACGAAATACTTGCGAATCTTAAATCGTTAGGTATGAGTGATGAACAGATAAAGGCAATACTCGGAAAGTAATAGACGTTTATGGAAGAAAAAAGAACCGAATATATCGATGAAGAAGGAAACAAGGTAGTAATTGTCGGTAAAACAACGTTTGTCTATAAAAAGATGAGCGATGTAGAAAAAGCAATCGAACTTTCTGAAATGCGTGAAAAGGCTCTGCATATCGAAGCAACCGAAAAGGCACACGCAAGAGCCGAGGGAAGAGCCGAGGGAAGAGCCGATTTACTCGAAGAACTCTTAAAGCAAGGCATAATAACAGAAGAGCAAGCCAAGAACTACAGAAATTGAGTTAACTAAAAACCCCACACCACAAAGGAGGACAAAATGAAACGTACCCACACCATACTCGCAACAATAACCCTTATCAGCGTAATACTGACCAGTGCTTGCTCGGCAGGCAGTGCAAGCAGCACAACGTCCTCTGCACCCGAAACGGCAGTGACAACTACCGCTCCGGCAGTGACGGGAACGGTGATGGATAGGATTGACGAGCCGAAAGCCGAAACAACTACAGCTCAGACCACAGCTACCACAGCAGTGACCACCACAAAGCCGCAGGAAACAAAGATAGCTGAAACTACCACCACCACAACAGCGACTGCAACGGCAAAGCCAAAGCCGGCAACGACAACAACCGCCGCTACAACAAAGCCTGCACCCGAATGGACCGAAAGCAAGGCAAGCGGTACTAAGTATGTCAATACCGACTGCTACAGCCGTAAAAAAGCTGTACTCGGCGCTGACACAGTTAAGCTGTACAGCGTGAACGACAAGGTGACAGTGACAGCCAAGACCGATACAGGCTACTTCAAACTTTCTGACGGTAGCTTTATACACAGTGATTATCTGAGCGACAGTAAGGTTACTGTTGCTGCTTCAAAACCTGCTCAGAACAATAAGCCTCAGCAGACAATAACGAAGAAACAGGAAAGCAAGCCTGCCGAAGATAACTGGAGATTTACAAAGCAGGACTGTGAAGATATATTAAAGGCTTGTGAAAAGTACGCTAAAGACAATGGATATGCATTTTTTAAACCCTCAGATGTCGGTACAACAAAAGGCAAAGTATATCAACACAGCACTTGGACGCAGGTTTATTCCAATCATCCCGATAGCTTGTATTCCAAAAAACAAGCTATAGAATATCTTTGCCAGTTCTATGAATTCAATGAAAGTCAAGGTTTTTCTACTTGCATAGACTACTGCCTTGCAAGCGAATATTGCCAATGGGCAAAAGAACACTGGGGCATTGATATTAGCAATGATACCGCCTGCCAGGACTTGACGGCTTATGTATTCTTCCCGTGTATGGGTTAAAGACAAATAATAAAAGCAAACAACTGAATATATTAGAGCTTTGAAATTAACTGTTCAAAGCTCTTTTCTTTTTTCCGAAGGTACAAATAAATACGAAAACTCAAAGCAGTCTTTTCATAGGACTGCTTTTTTATATATACAAATGCAAACCAAGAAAGGAAATCGGTATGAAAAACAAACTCAGAAAAATGTTGAGCTTAGTTTTATCTGTCGTTATTGCTATGTCGGCAATAAGCCTGAACACATTTGCGGCTACAATAATGAATATCGTAAACGGCTCAAATCAGAAGTTATATGTTGACTGGTACGATTATTCATATAACTTCAACGGCAGACTGAACACAAGCACATACGGACAGATAATCAAACTCAATGTTGGTAGCCCAACAGGACAGGTAGCGTATTGTATTCAGTCCTCAAAGGATGCTTGGACAAGCGATTATACGGCACAAAAGACCTACAATTTGTTGTCGTTAACGCAACAGCAGAATTTAAAACACGCTCTGATTTATGGCTATCAGGGTACAACAAAATATGGCTACAACGCTGATACTGAACGTATCGCAACGTCGATCGTCACCTGGAATATCTGTGACGGTTGGTTCAACAACTCTTCCGAAAGCACGGCTGTCGGTATATTCACCGAGGATATGTCAAGCTCTATGGCTACAAATGTCAAGGCTTGCTATAACAAGATCAAAGAGCAGATGTTAAGCCATCTTACTATACCGTCTTACGCTGTAAAGCCTACAGTAACAAATGTGCCAAAGCAGAAAATGACGACTAACAGCGATGGAACATTCACAATAACGCTGACTGATAGTAAAAATGTGTCTAAGTATTATGACTGGCAGACGGCAATTAAAAAATACAGCTATCTTTCGATAATTACAGACACCGAAGGAAAGCTCGTTATAAAGTCAACAAAGCCTATACCATCCAGCTCGGCTATAACGCTTACAGCTGAACGTAATAGCAGTAAGTATCAGAATAATATAGTTGATGTTGCACCGATGTATATGATCTCCGGTAGCGGCTCGCAGAGTTCTGCAACATTCGTAACAGACCGAGACCCCAGCACCGCAAAAATTGCTATTTATTCTGACAGTTTAGGCACAGCTCAGATCAAGAAAGTTTGGGAACACAAGCACGACAGCTCAAGCACACAGGCAAGCAACAGCGACATCTATTTCACGATAAAGAATAGTTCGGGTTCGGCCGTGAAGGCTACAGGCAAGGCAGGCTCGTATACCTACTCTGCAAGCGGTTCCGTAACTAAGTTCAAGCTCAACAGCAGTAACACTTTTTTAGTAAAATCGTTACCTGCAGGAACGTATACGGTCTACGAATTTGGTAATGACGGCAACGGTATACCGAATTATACAAGAAAGAATCTCAGTCAAACAGTAACCGTTACAGCCGGAGGCACAGGAACAGTTACTTTCAAAAATACGAGAAATACCGGTACGGGCAAGGTTATAAAAACTTGGGTAGACACCAACGGTAATGCCATAGCCGCAAGCAACAACGTTGAAAGAAATAAGCAGATATATTTCCGCATCAAAAACGCTGACGGAAAATATATAACTGTCAACGGTACGAAGTACAGCGGCTCATATACGTTTACAGGAACATCGACTAAAGCTACATCGCTGTATGTTAATCCCAGTACAGGTACTTTCACTGTTTCCGACCTTCCGACCGGAAAGTACACCGTGTATGAGTATGGCTCTCCGGAGGGCTATTCGGTTAACAAAGCATATCAGACAATTACCATCTCAAGAGATAAAACATCGTCCGTGTCTTTCATAAATAGCGAGGACAGCGGTACGGCTCAGATAAAGAAGGTATGGCTGTCCGATACAACACTGTCAGCTTCAGAAAAAGCAAATCTTGAGAAAAACGTTTACTTTACTGTCAAGGACGCTAATGGTAAGTATATCAAGGTTACAGGCTCGGCAGGAGCTTATGTTTATGCCGGCACTCAGACTACAGCGAACAATTTAAAACTCAGCGGAAGTAAGTTTAATGTAAGCAAGCTCCCTATGGGAACATACACTGTAACAGAGATAAACAACGCAAGCGGTTATACTCCCAAATCACAGACAAAGACAGTCACTATCGCCAATAAGGGCGAAACAAAAAGCGTATCTTTTACAAACAAATCAACACCTGTTGTTGTTATAAGAAAACATTTCTCTGATGAGGACAATCTGACAGAAGCACAGCTCAAAGAACAGTATGCTAAAGTTACCGTAAATCTGCAGGTGCTTGGCTACAGCGGAAGTGTTTCCTCGAATCCGCCGGCAGGATACTATATAAAATTTACCGGTTCTAACGGTAATTATACATACAAAGGGCTTTCGTCAACCAAAACATCAGCGACAGATCTCAAGCTGAACGAAAACGGCGAAATGACTATATCGTTCGGCACTAACACCACTCCGTATTACTTGGCTGTAATCGAAACGTACAGCGGTACGGATTACGATGTTGATAACCGGGACCAGCGTATTGACCTTGGTGACGGTGATCCGAATGCTGTAATCGACCTTGATGACATTGAGCTTGACAATCAGCTTAAGACAGGTTCTGTGCAGATTGACAAGCAGTTTTTAAATGAAAACGGTGCTATAGAAAATATCCCCGATGACAAACTTGCCGAGGTTGCTTTTAAAATCAAGCACAACGGCAAATATCTCACCTTTACAGGCTCAAACGGCAGTTATACTTATAAAGGCGAGAACAATACCGGTACAGAATTAAAGCTGAACAAAGCCACATATAACTTTATTGCAAATGAGCTTCCCGCAAGAGAAGAATACACAGTTTATGAGGTTTCCGGCACAACAGGTTACAGCTTCTCAATCGACCCCGTGACTTTCACAATCACACCTGCCGGCTCGGTAAAGAAAGTGTTTACAAACAAGGCAATGACCGGTACGATAAGTATTGTAAAACACAGTGCAGACGGTGTACTTTCCGGCTGGCAGTTCCGTGTTACAGGCACAGCCAAGACCGGACAGAGCTACGATAAGACTTTTACTACCGATGCAAAGGGTACAATCACAATCAGTAATATCCGTATCGGTGATTACAAGGTTACAGAGGTCAAGACAGGTAAAACGGTCGGTTATATTACCGAGAACAGCAAAGACCTTGAGGTCAAGACCGATACTGTAACAACTGTAAATATCGAGAACAAGCCGTATGCGAATATCGTTATCAACAAGGTTGACAGCGTAAAAGGCACTGCTCTGAGCGGTGCGACATTCGGCATTTACACAGATGCTGAATGTGAAATTCCTGCACAGGCATATACATCGGCTACAGATGATACTCTGACAGCCGCTGTAATCACAGAAAGTGCGACAGGCAAGTACACTTGCAATTTCCTGCCGATTGAAAGCAAGGACGGTACAACATACTATGTCAAGGAGCTTACAGCTCCCGACCATTACGCTATTGACACAGACGTACACCCGGTAACGCTTAAAACGGCAAATTCAACCGTAGCAGTATCAAACAACGCTACATCGAAATTCTATGAAACGCCTTTAGGCTCGGTCAGAACGACAAAGGTTGACGCAGATCATCCCGATGTACTTCTGAGCGGCGCTGAATTTACGGTATACAATTCCGACAAGGCTACTGTATACGGCAAACTTGCAGAAACATCAAAGGGTACATATCAGCTTGACGAAATCCCGGCAGGCACATATTACCTCAGAGAAACAAAAGCACCGCAGTATTACAATATCGACAACACATTCTATCAGTTCACAATTTCTGACGCAGGCAAGATTGTCGATGTGTCAATCAACGGCAACGACAAGTTCCCCAATGCTCCGCAGAAGGGCGATATAAAGATAGTCAAGAGAAGTGCAGACGGTGTTCTTTCCGGTTGGAAGTTTGAAGTTTCCGGCACGGCTCTTAACGGCACACCCGTAGCAACCAAGACATACACAACAGACGCAAAGGGCGAAATCAATATATCAAACCTCCTTATCGGTACTTATACCGTAAAGGAAGTAAAGGACGGCAAGACAGTCGGATATATCACGCCTGCAAATCAGACGATTGAAGTAAAGAGCAATGCAACTACTACTGCAACGTTTGAAAACAAGCCTTTCGGTCACATTGTTATCAACAAGGTTGACGCAAAGACAGGCGAAAAGGTAACAGGTGCTACATTCGGTATCTATACCGACAGCACTTGCAAGACAGTAGCAAAGGCGTATAAGTCGGACACTGACAGCACACTTGTAAATGCAGAGATTATCGAAACAGCTACAGGAGTGTACACTTGCAACAACTTACCTATAAGCAGTGCAACAGGTACAACATACTATGTCAAGGAGCTTACAGCTCCCGAAGGCTACTATCTTGACACAGACGTACACCCGGTAACGCTTAAAACGGCAAACGCTACTGTATCGGTTAGCAATGAAATCGGAAAATCCAACTTCAACGAATATCCTTACGGTCACGGTGCTGTAATCAAGGAATGGAAACTTGACAATAGTACAGCAGATATGACAGCCGATGAAGTCGCACAGATGAAGGCAGAGCTTGAAAAGAGCCTGTATTTCACTGTAAAGGACAGCAACGGCAAGTACATCACAGCTACAGGTGCAGACGGCGTATACACATATAACGGCGAAAGCACATCAGAATTCAAGTATGTTCTGAAGAACAGCACATTTACAATCGCAGAACTGCCTACAGGTGACTATACGATTACAGAGTATAGCACACTTCTTGACTACACAATCAAGTCGGAAAATCCCGTAAAGATAACTGTAGTAAGAAATCAGACAGCAACAGCAACGTTCATCAATGAACGTGACACAGGCAACGCAAGTATCGTGAAGAAATGGACAAACCCCAACGGGCTGACATCAGCTCAGAAGGCAGAGCTTGAAAAGAATGTGTACTTCACCGTAAAGAACGCTGACGGTGCATACTTAAATGCGGTATCAAAGAACGGCAAGTATGTATATAACGGCAGTCAGACAGCTGAAGCACGCTTTATGCTGACAAACGGCAAGTTTGAGCTTACAGAGTTGCCGACAGGCAAGTACACGATAACCGAAATCAGCAACGCTGAGGGTTATCTGCCCAAGACGCAGGTCAAGACGATCACGGTAACTAAGGACGCAACTGCAAGTGCAGAGTTTGTCAATAAGGTTATTGTAGGAAATGTAACATTGACAAAGGTCGATGAGGACTATCCCGAAAATAAATTGACAGGTGCTGTATTTACAGTTTATAAATCGGACAAGAAAACCGTAGTCGGCACAATGAAAGAAACCGAAACAGGCGTGTACAGCCTTGAGGGACTTGTATACGGCGAATACTATGTGCAGGAAACAAAGGCTCCGAAATACTTCGTCCGTGATGTGAATTTCTACTATTTCCAGATCGTAAATGACGGCGAAACCGTAGAAGTATCTAACGATGAGCTTGGCAAGGGTACATTTATCAACTCACCTCAGAAGGGCGAAATCAAGATAGTAAAGACATCGTACAACAATAAGGTTGAAGGCTTCAAATTTGAGGTTTCCGGTACAACATACACCGGACAGACTTTCAAGAAAACATACACAACTGATAAGGATGGTATTATAAGAATAACTGACCTGAGAGCAGGCGAGTATACCATTCACGAAGTCAAGGATTCTGCTTCGGCAGGCTATCTATTACCTGAAGATAAACAGCTGACGATCGACCGTGACGGTGCAATGCTCGTTGCCAAAATGCACAACGATAAAATACCTGATAATCCTCCGACAGGTGCAGGCGAGGACGGCTTTATGCAGACGGCGGTTATTATCATATCAACGGTAATGATGAGTGCGGCTGTTGTGCTTGCATTCCCGTTATCGAAGCGTAAGAGAAAACGCTAAGCAGCATTAAAATTTTATTGTCACCGGGCGGCAGAAAAGCTCTGCCGCCTTTGTGGTGGCAATTACCGGAGGTGCAATATGAAAAGAAATCTGCTATCAAATTCTCATTTTAAATTGCTGTTTTCAAATTGCGATAATATCAAAAATGAGAAAAGAACGGAACTCTACTATTCTCAAAACGAGATACGACTTACTAACTTAGATACCGGAGAGGTTTATTCAACGAAAATAAGGCAAGAGTATTCGGACGAAAGAACAACTTGTTCCTTTGCTATAAATCAATATCTCAAAGAGGGGAATTATTTGATAGAGTTTATTTATTAAATTGTTTGAGGTGCGTCACGGTGTCGCACCTGTATAAAAGATTGACGTATTTTTACCGATATGATAGAATGGAGATGATAACGAATGAATGTAAGAAAAAAACTTGATAAATTGTGCAAAGAACAGTTACACAGCGGAGTTAAAACGTATGATGAAGCACTTGATTTTCTGAGAGAATTCACCTGCGTTTATGATAAATGCAAATCAGATAAAGAGTATGTTCCCGGATTGTCCCATTATGACTTTATGTACTGGGTAAACCCTATCAGAGAAGCATTTGCAGAAAACGACTACAAAAAAGCTGTAGAAAAGCTGATTGACACATATATGGAGCAGAACGCCTATTTGTATCAATCAAGAGTAAAAAATTCAATAATGATATTGTTGCGACAATATGTAAACTCAGAAAGGGAAAAATGATGAACAGTAATGTGTGTACGGCTAATCAGAAGAATTATAATCAAGCAATGGAATATGTTAATCTCACACTTGAAAGAGATACAGCAACAAAAGCAGACAATCTTCTGTTTCTGAAATTTATGATTGATTCTATAGGTCGTGACATAGAAACAGATATAAATAAAATTGTATCGAAAAACGATTTTCGTTACGCATTACTTTTTAAATTATCAAAAATGTACTTCGAATTGCTAAATTCTTAAGTTTAAAGCGACTGGTTTCAGCCGCTTTTTCTTTTTCTGATAGCGAAAATACAAAGCTGTGCCGACGGGTACGGCTTTTTTATATACATAAAACAGGTGCGACCGGAGCGTCCTGTGCGACATCGTGACGCACCTATAAAACAAGGAGGATAAAATGCAACAGCTTATAATTTTAATCGTGGCACTTGCCCTTGCAGGCGGAGTATATCTGTTTCTGACAATCAGCAAGAAGAAAAACAAGGAACAGACAGAAGAAAACGCAGTCGAGATGATGACCGCAAACGAAATGATAAACGTAAAGGATATTCGTAACAATTGCTTACACACGAATGACGGGTACACATTTACCTTTATCGAAATCGGCGGTATGAGTATGGAGCTTTTCTCGGAAAGTGAAAAGCTGGCGTACTGCAAAAAAATAACTTCCATCGTTTCACGTTTTCAGTTTCCGTATAAATATATGGCTATTTCCTCGCCGTATGTAATCAAGCATATGGTGACGGCAGACAGCAACAGGCTTAAAAATGCAAGCGGTCTGTGTAAGCAAATGCTTGAGGACGATATAAATTTCGCCACCAAAATGGTAATTGACGATAACAAGATTGACCGCAGATTTTTCTTTATGCTGTTCTCGAAGGACGAGGACGAGAAAACTATCCTCAAGCGTACAGAGGATACAATAAACGCTTTCAACAGCGAGGTGGACGGAATGTCCTGCGAACTTGTGAAAGACAAGGATATTATAAAAATGTATAACCTTTTCACAAATCCCGCATACATAGCTTACGAAAGAACAGATGATGTATATTTATCTATGTCACAGATTATTGCGACAAATTCTTAAAGGAGGAAAAAATGAAAAACAAGAAGTACCAGTTTGAAATTGAAGAAAACAATGTAATCCGTGCCGCAATAGCCCCGATGGGCATTGATTTCAGACCGAATACCCGTTTTTATATGGGTGACTACATCTGCCGTATCTATGCGATAATGCAATATCCGCCTACGCAGGAATACGGCTGGGTGTCAAAGATAAATAACATAGCAGGAACTATAGTAAACTTTACAAGCACACCGATTACAGAAACGAATATCGTAGAACAGCTATCGAAAATAATCAATGCTTCCCGTGCCGAAGCTGAGAATACCCGTGACGCATTACAGCGACAGAGAAAAACAAAAACAGCGGACGATACAACACGTCTTATGGCTCGAATGGAAGAAAACAACGAAAAGATAGCTAAATTCTGCTGTACTGTGATGGTTATGGGCAACGATGAAATTGACTTTGAGCAGAAATGTAACCGTGTTGAAAGCATAATCAGCGGTGTCGGCTGTAAACTGCGTTGTTTATCCCGTATGCAAAAGGACGCCTGGAAACACATATCCCCGTCCTACGCTCCTGTAGAGCTTATCGGTGATGTCGGTAACCGTCCTATGCCGGTTAATGCTTTCTACGGCGGTTTCCCGTTTCAGAACAGCGGCTTTAACGACGGGGTAGGTTATTATCTTGGTGTGGATAATGACGGTACGCCGATTATTTTTGACCTTTGGAAGCGTGACGGAGCGAGGACAAACAGCAATATCAGTATAATAGGCGGCTCCGGTAAGGGTAAAACTACACTCATAAAACACATTATCGTATCAGAACTGATACGGGGAACAAAAGTAATTGTCATAGATCCCGAAACAGAGTACAAGGCTATCTGCGATATGTTCCGTGAAGATGGCATATCACGGTGGATAGACGCTTGCGGTGGCAGAAACGGAATGATAAATCCATTACAGGTACGTCCTAAACCGCTTTCGGACGAGGAGGAAGAAGAAGCCGAGAGCAAGGGTATCAGTGAGCTTGCATTACATCTTAAAACGCTTGAAATTTTCTTTGAACTGTATCTTCCCGAACTTACTCAGATACAGAAAGCCTTACTTACGAAAGGGCTTATCGCTATGTATGAAAAATTCGGCATAACCTGGGATACAAGCGTAACATTTATGAAGAATACCGACTTCCCGGTTATGACGGATTTGTATAACACTTTGCTTGAGCAGAGAAAAACAGCTGAAAAAGGTGTAACCGATGATATGGACAAGCTGATACTGCTGCTTGAAAATATCACCACCGGTGCGGACAGCTTCCTTTGGAACGGTCACACGACAATGCAGTCAAATGCACAGTTTATCGTGTTCGATACGCAGAATATGAAAATTATGAGCGATGCAATGAAATCAACGCAGTATTTTAATCTTCTGTCGTGGTGCTGGCAACAAATGAGTGCAGACAGAAGCGAAAAGGTGATGGTTGTATGCGACGAAGCGTGGCTCCTTATAAATCCCGATGTTCCGCAGGCGATGAGCTACCTTAGAGATACCGAGAAAAGAGCAAGAAAGTACAGCGGCGCACTTGCCGTTGCAACGCAGAATGTTGTAGACTTCCTTGATCCTAAAGTCAAGCTGTATGCACAGCCTGTACTGGATTTACCGTCTACAAAGTTTATTTTCGGCTGTGAGGGCGATGACCTTAAAGCCGTATCGACACTATACAATTTTACCGATGCACAAAGAGAGCTTGTTGCCGCAGGCAATCGTGCGGAGTGCCTTATGAAAGCCGGCGGACGGTCACTCAAACTCAAGGTACAGTTATCCGAAAAGCGTCTGAAACAGTTAGGATTGGGAGGTAATTAATATGACTGTATCGACGGCTATTGCAAAAATAATAACTACATTAGCGTCAAACGAAAAAGGAAGAAAGGTAATAGGAGCCGCATTACTTACTCCGATTATAATAATTCTTTTGGGAATCGGTGTATTTATTGCCTTGCTAACCGGATTGTTCAGTTTGCTTTACGGTGCAGTGCGTGATACAAGCGTCAGCCAATCGTGGAATGATATACGAAAAAATGTGGAATCCGCACTAAGCGGTGTCAACTCCTCAATCAATACACAGGTCAAGAACGATACATACAGTTTTATGCCGGACTTTTCGATAAACCTGTCAAAGTCTGTTCTGCAGAAAACTTTTTCAGAGGGTAACAACTCGTTTTTGTTGCTGTACGATACCAAAGAGGTCAATGACAGCGTTGCAAAAGCGAAGAAGTATATAGATAAGCTGAAAAAGGTAAAATCACAAAAAGAACTTGAACAGCTTAACGAAGAAATTGATTTAAGCAGCTACAAATATTCTGAGCTTGCGAAAGATAAGGAATTCCGTGACGATAAATCGTATGATATGAGCAAATACAGTCAAAGTACGGTACAGCTTATAAACACACTCGTCAAGCCCGAAATGCCGACATACGACTATGACGAAGAAACCGTAACAATTGACGGTGTAAAGGCAAAAAAGCAGATACTTACTGTACATAAGGATAACAAGACTCAGATTGTAGAATACACCTGTTACGGCGAAGGTGACATATATCTTCCGAGATTGCTTGCGTTATATCAAGCGGAAACATTCAGCCGCTTTGAAGATATGGCAGAAAGTGACGCAAGCGGACTTGATAACGATATAGCAAGTGCTATCGAGAACGTCAGCTCAGACGAAAGCGGCGGTGCAACAGCAGATGGTTTTGACGTTGCCTGTCTGAACGTGTTCCAGGCACAGGAGATAGGACAGATATTCGAGAGAGCGGCTCTTGAGGGTAAATTTTCCGCAAAAGTCAGTACGGAAAAGACCGGTACTACAGAGAAACTGTCAATAACGGTAAAAACACCGTCTGAAGATGACTGGTACGAAATGTTCAATGTGGACGAGAAGTACAGGGATTACACCAAAGAAAACACGCAGATAATCGAGCGTATCTTATCCGACGCACAGATAAATAATTTGTACATATCGGTAGACAGTACAGCTCAACGTGCATTGTTCGTGTACTTTCAAGGCTTTTTCAATCTCCCGGTCGAAGCCGATGATTTAAAGGAAAACACAAACGGTATCCTTACAACGCTGAATGACTTTGAAACAATACACAGCCGTGGATCAAGTGCAATCGGCAAGGCATACGAATCGGGTATAACACTGTATCTGAATGACGAGGATACCGAGGTCAGAGCTGAGATACTTCCCGATGTAGGCGAGTGCATACAGGATGTGTATATCTATGACGTTTATGACGCAGAAAAACGCAAGGTAGTAAAAGATAAGCCAAATTATACATACAACTGCTCGGCGGTACAGCTTGCGTACATAATTGATACGGACGTGTTTGCAGAGGAATACGGCTTTGATTTTCCGACTATCGTAACAACCACAGGTACGGAGATAAAGCACGATGACGGTGTTCTGACGCTGATGATAGAATACAGCTGTCTTGACAGGCTTGAAACTATTTCGGAGCAGGACATAGGATTATCACTGTATGACGTATACGACAAAGACGAGAAGATAGTAATAGGCTATGCTCACTCCGGCAAACACAGCAAGGAAAAGGACGAGGGCTTATCAGCGACAGGCTGGAGCCATACATTCGGAAGTGAGATAATACCTCATTTGTGCGTCAAAACTGCGTTTGTAGATGGAGAGGTAACGCCTCCGGAGCTTGATAATCCGCATATTTATGACGGCTTATCGGTGCGTTTTGTCGGAGCAAAAGTAAATCCTTTGCTTTGGTTTAAGGCTTACAGGACGGACGTTAACAAGGACCTGCTTGACAGCATAAGTGCGATACAGGTGAAAAAATAAAAGGAGAATTTGATTATGGGAAATGAAGAAAAGCTGTTTGATACATTCGGTGAATATCTTGACAAATGCGGTGATGTGGAATTTGATTTTTTCTGCGATGACCTGTATTGTGACCATACTGTAGTATGGAACAGCTATAATGATAAGCTGACAGAAAAAGCAAAGGAAAAATGGAACAAACTGCTCGGCTCAAAGTATGAAGTTACTCATTCTGACGATAAGTATCGTATCAGACAGATAAACATACCCGATGAAAATCTGCGTAAATCCTGCCTTGATTTTGCGTATGCACAGGCGGGATATATTCCGGCATCAGAGTACGATGAGCTGTTTTGTAGCGAAAACCGCATTTGCATAGGTAATTGTTATGTAAATTTCGGAATCAAAACAACATCGCTGTCCGGAGAAACAAGACAGGATTGCGAAAATCTGAATATGACGGACTGTATGACGCTGTACGGACGAATAGCAATGAACAATCCTGTCAGCTGTGAAACAGCACTGACTGTCAATGCAGTGAGCGTAGCAGGAAATACAACCGTACCGCTGATAGTATGCAGAAAAGGCACTTTCAGCTATGTGAACAATTGGCAGACTGATAAATTACTCGGAAATGAGAAAATGTTTAAGATGATAGCTGATAAGGCGAAGATCGAAGCTAAATCCTACAACAAATTTGAAGAAGAACCGGAGGTATAAAAATGTTTTTATTCCCGCTTTTAATGGTAGAAAAGAAACATCAGACAATGCTCAGCAAAATACGCAAGGAGCTTGAGATGAATCAGAAGATAACAACAGTGAACAATCTTTCGTATTTCATTAAGGAGGAGCTGAAATATTATGAGTACATCACTCATATCATAATCGACCTTGAATTTATCGAGGAAAAGGGCGATGAATTCCTTACGAGCTTAAAGGCTCTTGTGATGGCAACGGACGTGCCGATAATCATATACGCCGAAGGAGTATATCCCGGTGATATGCTGCTGTCGGAAATAGCAAGACAGGGACTTGCAAATATCATAGGCGAAACGCCCAAAACGTTGAAGCAAATAAGTCGTAACAAAATGCAGAAAGACCTGCGTGAAGCACTGATAAAGTCAACTGCCGACCGCAGAATAGGGCTGAGGGAAGAACGTCAGAGAAGATTTGACGTTACATATATCCCGGTGCAGAAAGGCAATAACAATGCAATACCGAATTACAACAACTGCGACCTGCATTTATCAATCGGTTTATTCGGAGCAATGCGTCGTGTCGGTACTACAACATACGCAATACAGCTTGCAGAGTATTTCACTGCAAGAGGAGCAAAGGTAGCGTTCTTCAGCAAGAACGAACTTACTGACGGCGATCTGAACATACTCCAGGAAACATACAAGGAAGAAACGGTGTCAAAGGGAACGTATTTCACATATCGTAACATCGACTTCTATTTCTTCGGCAGAGTGCCGGAGAACTGGGGTATCTACAATGTTGTAATCAATGATTACGGCACAGACACAGAGCAGATTGACAACTGGCTGTCCTGTCACTACAGATACATTGTGAGCGGTTTCAACGAAACCGACATAATACAGCTTATGTCACTGCTCGAAACCGACAAGAATGATACAAAGCGGCTAATAGGCAGAGATTACAGAATAGCGTTCAATTTCGGAGATCCGTCAATGTGTGGTGAACAGTACAGGTATCTTTGTTCAAATCTTGCAACTTCGGCAAGAATTACGATGAACGGCTTTCTTCCGTACAAGTTTAATTTGCCGCAGTGGTTTTTGCAGACGTGTGACACGGAATTTGAAAACTACAGAATGTATATCTCAAACATAAAGAGATAACGGAGGTGGCAATATGGCACATCTTGAAGAAGATATAATTGAACGAGCAAAAAATACCGATATGATAGCCCTTCTCGAAAGCGAGGAGGGCTTTTCCTTTAAAAGCACTTATGGGGAAAGGGAATTCAAGTGCATTGAGCATAACAGCCTTGTTGTAAACGGCAACCGACGCAGATGGTACTGGAACAGCCGACAGGTC
>OMAS01000277.1_pt1 | contig 33333 bp, 40 predicted proteins | sample 1674031 | NCBI WGS metagenome assembly OMAS01 (sample SAMEA103958138, study PRJEB25191) | human gut metagenome | biome: human-associated habitat [ENVO:00009003]; feature: intestine environment [ENVO:2100002]; material: feces | place: Germany | collected 2013/2015 | reverse complement strand
AAAACATTTGTTTATATAATTTTAAGGATATAATTATAAGCAGAACACTCATTTCTTATTGAGAATGTGTTATACTAAATAATAACTATTTCAGGAAGTCAATGGTGGCCTGAAATCAATCAGAAAAAGAGGGCAGGATGAATTTATGAAAAAGACAGGAATTATGACAGACAGCCACAGTGGTATTTTACAGAGTGAGGCCGATGAACTTGGAATTGGTGTATTGCCAATGCCTTTTTATATCGATGAGAAGTTATATCGCGAGGGTGTGGATATTTCAAGGGAAGAGTTTTACGATCGCCTTCGCAAAGGCGTTGATGTGTCGACGTCCCAGCCATCACCGGAAGAAGTGATGAAGATGTGGGACACCATGTTGGAACAGTATGAGGAACTTGTTTATATTCCAATCAGCAGCGGTCTGAGTGGTTCCTGTATGACTGCGCAGGCAATGGCGCAGGATGAGCCATATGCAGGAAAAGTTTTTGTTGTAGACAATGGTCGTGTTTCTACACCGATGCATCGCTCTGTGCTTGATGCTGTGGAACTGGCAGGCAAGGGATATTCCGCAGAAAAAATTAAAAAGATTCTGGAAGACAATCGGGAGAATATGGTCATTTACGTTGGGCTTAGTACGGTAAGTTACCTGAAAAAAGGCGGGCGTATCAGTTCGGTTGCAGCAGTGGCAGCAGATGTATTAAATATTAAGCCGGTTATGAAATTCGGTGTAGGCAAACTGGACGTTTACCAGAAATGCCGCGGTATCAAAAACGCAAGAAAAGCAATGATCGATGCAATCAAAAAGGAATTTGCAACGACTTTCAAAGATGCCTATGAAGCCGGAAAAGTATATTTGATGGCAGCATCCAGCTCAACGGAGGAAGTGACCAGAGAATGGGTTGCACAGATCAAAGAAAATTTTCCGGGACTCGATGTCATGTGTGATAATTTATCGCTTGGATTATCCTGTCATATCGGACCGGATGGTCTTGGAATTGCCTGCTGCACGAAAGTAGAATAATAGATAGGGATAATAATAAAATATAAGGAGTTTGGATTATGCTGAAAATTGAACATTTGACAAAAGTATACGGAGGCAAGAAAGCGGTGGATGATCTTTCGCTTCACATTCAGCCGGGCGAAATCTACGGATTCATCGGACACAATGGCGCTGGAAAGACGACGACACTGAAATCAGTGGTTGGCATTTTACAGTTTGATGAGGGAGAGATTACAATCGATGGCATTTCCATCAGGGAGCAGCCGCTCGCATGCAAAAAGAAATTCGCCTATATCCCGGATAATCCGGATCTGTATGATTTTATGACCGGAATCAAATATCTGAATTTTATAGCAGATGTGTTTGGTGTGGATGAAAACATCCGCCAGGAACGTATCCGAAAGTATGCGGAGCTGTTTGAACTTACGAACGATTTGGGACAGCCGATTGCTGCATATTCACACGGAATGAAACAGAAACTTGCGATCATTGCAGCATGGATGCATGATCCGAAACTGATCATTATGGATGAGCCGTTTGTCGGTCTGGACCCGAAAGCGTCCCATCTGTTAAAAGGAATGATGCGGGAAGTCTGCGACAATGGTGGTGCTATTTTCTTCTCTACCCATGTGCTTGAGGTCGCAGAGAAACTTTGCGATAAGGTCGCAATCATCAAAGGTGGAAAGCTGATTCGTTCCGGCACCATGGAAGAAGTAAAGGGTGATGACAGCCTCGAAGAAGTATTTCTGGAATTGGAGGGAGAATAATGTTTGGAACACTTTTAAAGAAACAGATGACAGAAATTTTCCGCGGATATTTCTACGATGCAAAGAAGAACAAAAAGCGTTCCACGACGTCAACGGTGATGTTCATCCTTCTGTATCTGGTGGTCATGGTCGGAATTTTAGGGGGAATGTTTACTTATTTATCAGTGACGCTTTGCGGGCCTTTTGCCATGTTGCATATGAGCTGGCTGTACTTTTTGATGATGAGTCTGATCGCGATTGCACTCGGTGCGTTCGGCAGTGTGTTTAATACATATTCCGGTCTGTATATGTCAAAAGATAACGACCTGCTTTTGTCACTTCCGATTCCGGTGCGGAGCATTCTGGCATCGAGACTTGCCAGTGTATATCTGCTTGGACTGATGTATTCCGCAGTGGTGATTGTACCGGCAGTCATTGTTTATTGGGTCGTTGTACCGGTTACATTTGCAGCAGTGATCGGGTGCATTTTACTTGTACTATTTGTATCTGTGATTGTGCTGATCTTATCATGTGCACTGGGCTGGTGCGTCGCAAAAATCAGTATGAAACTGAAAAATAAGAGTTTTCTTACCGTGTTTGTTTCACTGGTATTTTTTGCAGCATACTATTTTGTGTTTTACAAGGCACAGAGTGTGATAGAGGAAATCCTTCTTCATGCAGAGACTTATGGAAAGAAAGTCAAAGCCTCGGTATATCCGCTCTACCTGTTTGGCCGTGTAGGTGAAGGCGATGTGCTGGCAATCATTGTGTGTGCGGTTGTTATCTTTGGAATTTGTGCGCTTACTTTCTGGCTTTTATCGAGAAGTTTTCTTTCGATTGTGACTGCAAGCGGGAAGACAGCAAGAGTTGCCTGCAAGGAAAAGAAAATCAAATCCAAAAATATTTTTCAGGCAATGCTGGCAAAGGAGTTCGGGCGTTTTACGGCAAGTCCGACTTACATGTTAAACTGTGGTCTTGGCGCGATATTTTTACTCGTTCTTGGAGTTGTGCTCGTGGTAAAAGGCAATGCTTTTACAAAAATGATGATGCAGATTTTTGGCACCGGTGGCGGAAATGGAATTCCGGTTGTCATTGTTGTGACAGTCATCTGTATGATCGCATCCATGAATGATATGGTCGTTCCGTCTGTTTCACTGGAAGGAAAGAACATATGGATTGCACAGTCGCTTCCGGTTCAGCCGTGGGATGCGTTGCGCGCAAAACTTATGGTGCAGATTCTGGTCACTGGAATTCCGGTGCTTTTCTGTGACATCTGTATGTGCATTGTTCTTCAGGCTGGCTTTTGGGAGCTGCTTCTTGGAGTGGTCGTTTCCGTTTTGTTTGTCCTTTTTATGGCTTTGTTCGGACTGATGCTTGGCCTTAAGATGCCGAACCTGACATGGACCAATGAGCTTGCGCCAATCAAACAGAGCATCAGCGTCATGATTGAAATGTTTGGCGGCTGGGGATTCTCGCTGGTGATTGGCGGTGTTTATATTACGGTCGGCTGGCATATGGGTGCGGCTTTGTATCTTGTGATTCTGACAATTGTACTGATTGCAGTCAGTGTGCTGCTTTTGATGTGGCTTAAGAAAAAAGGAACGGAAATTTTCCGTTGGTTATAGGAGCGAAAATGCAGGGAAATGCTTTGATCAACTGGATCATTGACAGTGTAGATAATGCAAATTACAGAAAAGGCGCGCTCACCGGCTGGAAGCATCCAAAAGTGGATGCAAAAATGATCGCTGCGGTGGGCGGCCACGCAGCGCTTTTGCAGCAGGCAAAAGAAATAGAGGATGATCCGGTACTGGGAAATTCGGAAGATATCTGGTTTGACTGGCGTGACATGAAGGGTGATATTCAAACAATTCATTTTCAGATTGCTGCCATACCGCTTTTGTGCAAAAGAGTAGGACGGGAAGATGCCAGAGAGCATCAGAAGAAGCTCATCGAAATGGTGCAGTCCTGGAGAGATCAAACAAGAAATCAAACAAGAGATCAATCAAATCAGGAAAGCTGGATTTTAAAATATTATGAGGAGATGCTTGCAAGTCTGCGCAAAGGAAATAAGACGCCGGAAGCGGAAGATGAGGCAATGCTTCATTGCATGAATTGCATTGCTGCGCAGGATACCTTTATATGGGAGAATGCGTTCAGCACAAATGTTTTTGGAAATTCCAAGGTCTTTCGTAAGCAGTATAAGACAAAGGTAATTTCAGCGCTGCAAAAATATTCGCCTTACTATGTGGATGAAATGAGCAGTGAAAAATTGCTTGCCATGCATAATATTCATTCTTATGCGCAGATTCTGCAGTGGAAAGGAAAAGTAGCATTTCAGACCGATTACAACGGCACAATCGTTGCGGCAGATTCGTCGGCATTTCCATATGGAATTGTACTGAATTCGCAGACGATGGAACATGCAAAGATCATGGGAACGCTGCATTGCAAAAAGGTTATAACCATAGAAAATAAGGCAAATTATATGCAGATGCCTTATGACCCGGATGTCATCTACATTTTTTGCCATGGATTTTTTACTCAGAAAGAGATTGCATTTTTAAAGCAGATAAAAGATGCAGCAGGGGATGCCTGCGAATATCTGCACTGGGGCGATATGGATTATGGTGGAATCAACATTTTCGAATTTATAAAGAACCATATCTTTCCGGACATAAAGCCGTATCTTATGGACAAGGAAAGCTTTTACAAAGCGATTCAGGCGGGATATAGTGTGAAATTAAAACCGGAAACCCGCGAAAAATTGCTGGGGAAAGACGCCGGAATGTTAGAGGAGTTGAAGCAGTGTATTCTTGAAACAAATATGACAATTGAGCAGGAGGTTTTTCTGAAAAATCTGTAGAAACTGTAGAATGAGATAGAGAGATATATAGATATATAGATAGAGAGACAGTGAGAACTGAATTCTGTGAGAGCTGGAGCTTTTGGGCTGTAGTATTTGTGTATTTTGCTGGGAAAATTTGAGACGCGAGGGGCAGAGACTGTAGAAAGTGGTACCAAAGAGAGAAAAAGAGACGTGTAGGTACCACTTTTTGCGTTGATTTGAAGACGAAAGGTATCAAAAGTGGTACCAAAAAGAGGAAAAGAGGCATGTAGGTACTACTTTTTGCGTTGATTTGAAGACAAAAGGCAGCAAAAGTGGTGCCAAAAAGAGAAAAGGAGACGTGTAGGTACTACTTTTCGAGGTGAAGTGAAGACAAAAGACTTTAAAAGTGGTACTAAAATGACGAAAAGCACGTCAGTGGTACCAAAAGCAGAACAATGGGGGAGAGTTTATGATAGAGGTAAAAAACATTTCAAAGGATTTTGTATCCAAGAAGAAATATCCAGGATTAAAGAGAGTGGTCAAAGGACTGTTTACAAATGAAAAGTATCTGGAAAAAATGCAAGAAAATTTTTGTTTGACTTTTTCAAAAAAGAAAAATATAATACTGATAAACGAGTAGCAGACTAGCGTAAATCCAGTTTTGCTGCTCGTTTTTTGTGCGTCTGCTGTCGCACATTATGAAAATATATAATGCATTTTAAAGTGTGTAGCTTATCAGCGTAAGTCCAGCTTATGAGATAAGTACACACTTTTTTTATGCAAAAAAAGGAGGCTGAATCCTCTCCTCACCAAAGGGGTCGGATTTTGCTTCGCAAAACAAGGAGGATTATAAAATGGCAGAAAGTAACAAGATGAGAGAGATGCCGGTAAATAAGCTCATGGTTCAGATGGGAATACCGATGATCTTATCTATGGCATTGCAGGCGGTTTACAACATTGTAGACAGTGCCTTTGTTGGAAACATGAGATCAGGAAGTGAGGCGGCACTTAATGCACTTACACTGGTGTTTCCAGTTCAGATGCTCATGGTAGCAGTTGGAATCGGAACAGGTGTGGGAACAAATGCACTTCTTGCAAGAACACTTGGACAGGGAAATGGTAAAAAAGCAGCAAAAGTTGCGGGAAACAGTTTGTTTCTTGGAGTGATTATTTATGTGGTGTGCCTGTTGTTTGGGATTTTTGGAGTAAGAGCATATATTTCATCACAGACAATTGACCCTGAAGTTATATTAATGGGAACAGATTACTTAAGAATATGCTGCGTAATTTCATTTGGAATTATTTTCTTTTCATTATTTGAAAAACTCTTACAGGCAACAGGACGTTCACTATATTCTACAATCGGTCAGGTTGTGGGTGCAGTAGTGAATATTATTCTTGATCCGATTATGATTTATGGTATTGGACCGGTTCCTGAAATGGGAGTGAAGGGAGCTGCATATGCAACTGTTATTGGACAGGTTGCGTCTGCAATATTATTGTTTGTATTTCATATGAAACTGAATAAGGAAATTGAACATGATGTAAAGTATATGAAGCCGGATAGCGGAATAATCAAGGAAATATATGCAATTGGACTTCCTGCAATTATTGCACAGGCACTTATGTCTATCATGGTATATGTGATGAATCTGATTTTGAAATTCAGCCCTTCAGCACAGACTGCATATGGATTGTTCTATAAAGTACAGCAGTTTGTATTATTCCTTGCCTTTGGGCTTAGAGATGCAATCACTCCGATTATTGCATTTGCTTATGGTATGAGAAGTAAAAAGAGAATTCAGGATGGGATCAGGTATGGACTGATCTATACAGTTGTATTAATGATTCTTGGAATTGCAATTACTGAAATTTTTCCTGGAGCTTTTGCAACTTTGTTCAATGCAGGACAGTCAAGGGAATATTTTATCGAAGCAATGAGGGTAATCTCAATAAGCTTTCTGTTTGCCGGGATAAATGTTGCTTATCAGGGAATTTATCAGGCACTGGATGGCGGCGTTGAATCATTGGTTATCTCTCTTCTGAGACAGCTTATCATTATCCTGCCACTGGCTGGAATTTTTTCTGCGTTTGTCAGAAATGGTCAGATGGGAGTTTCACTTATCTGGTGGGCATTTCCAATAACTGAGGTTATTTCATGTCTGGCAGGATATGTATTTTTAAAGAGAATCAGAAAGAATAAAGTAGATGTTTTGAATTAAGGAGGAACCGGAAATGGAAAAAAGGATTATTACAATCAGCAGGGAATTTGGAAGCGGTGGTCGATTTATCGGTGAAGAAGTGGCAAAGAAACTTGGCATTGCATATTATGACAAGGATATTATTGGACAGATTGCAGAACAGTCAGGATTGTCACCAGAGTACATTAAGGAAAATGCAGAGTTATCTCCAAAGAAAGGTTTATTTGCATATGCCTTTGCCGGACGTGACATTACAGGAAAGTCCATAGAAGATATGGTATATGAGGCACAGAGAAAAGTTATTTTGGAGTTGGCTGGAAAGGAGCCTTGTGTAATTGTTGGAAGAAATGCTGATTACGTTTTGAAAGACAGGGATGATGTGTTAAATGTGTTTATACATGGGAATATGCCGGAAAAAACACAGCGTATCATGGGCTTATATAATGTTGAAGAGAAGGAAGCCGTCAAAATGATGGCAGACACAGATAAAAGACGTATGACAAATTATAGCTTTTACACGGAGCAGAAATGGGGAAAAGCCAGTAATTATACGTTGTGCCTGAACAGTTCACAGCTTGGATATGACAGGTGTGAGAAGATAATTATGGAATGTGGTAAATAACTGGAAGTGATAATTTTATGATGTGATATATCTGTAAAAACAGGAGGACAATAGGGAATGCCGGAATTCACTGTGAGTATAAAGGAAAAGATTCCAATGGATTTACTTATCACAAGTATATCTATATGTAAAGGTTGTCTTAAAACAAGGAGAAATTTTCCTATTGCATTTTATCAGTGCTTTAAAAGAATATCCGGGAGATGCCTGGATTAAGAAGTATATTTTTCCAGGCGGTGTTGTACCTGGCTTACGTGAAATTATGTATATTGCAGGAGATAAGAGATTTTACACGGTTGGATCAGAAAGTCTGCGCAGACATTATAATCATACGTTGTTGTATTGGAATAAAAATTTTCAAGATCATCGTCAGGAAGTAGTACAGATGTTTGACGAACGATTTGCACGTATGTGGGAATTATACCTGTGTGCGTGTGCTGCTACTTTTATGAATGGAATTATTGATCTGCATCAGATTATTTTTACGAATGACATAAATAATGAAATTCCAATGACAAAATGGTATTAAAAAAATATAGATAATCCTGGATTGTATGTGATTTTATCATGAATAATCCAGGATTAATTATTGTAGATAGAAAATATAATAGATATTGACAAAAGAAAGATAACAATTATAATAAGTAGCGTACTACTTATACGGAGGGGCTTATGGAAACGAATATTGCTCCGGGGCTTCGATTTTCTATATTAGACAGAGAATTTAAGAAGAAACTGGAAGAACGCGCAAATCGGATGGGACTAACGGCTGTACAGTTGAGAGTACTGGGTGAATTAAGTCGCGCAGAGTCAATGGGAGCCTGTGAAATTAATCAGAAAGATTTGGAAAAAGCACTTGCTGTGACGCATCCGACAATGACTGAAATTATTAAAAGACTGGAAAAGAAAAAAGCTGTTATCTGCACGCAGAGTAAGGTTGATGCACGCTACAAAAAGATTAACTGCGCAGATGAGTATAAGAATATTCACATAGAACTTAAGAAAATGGACTGGGAGATTTTTAACAAAATCTGCGCAGGGATTCCGGAAGAAGATATACAAACATTTTTGAAAGCATCAGAAAAAATGCTTGAAAATATTGAAAAATAGTGTACTCACATGTGTGGGTACACTTTAAAAATAGATAAATAGGTAGCACACTACCTAAATAAGGATATGATGAACGAAAATAAAATGGAAACAATGCCGGTTAATAAACTGTTGATTACAATGGCGGCACCAATGGTTTTATCAATGCTGATAGGTGCTTTGTATAATGTGGTAGATAGTCTTTTTGTAAGCCACTATGGAGAGAATGCTCTATCAGCGGTATCTTTAGCTTTTCCGATACAGAATATTATTATTGCAACAGGAACCGGAATCGGTGTCGGAATTAATGCATTGCCATCCCGTTTTTTAGGCGAAAAGAAACAGAAGAAAGTAAATCAGACAGCTTTGCATGGCATTATTCTAGGCATTGGGTTTTATATACTGGTATTATTATTTGGCATTTTCTGTGTAAAAGGTTTCTATATGGTTCAAACCAATGATACTGAAATTATTTCCATGGGAGTAGATTATCTTACAGTTATCTGTGTTTTTGGATATTTTGGATTACCGGAAATGGGAACAAAAGGTGCAGCAATAGCTACCGTAGTAGGACAGATTATAGCAATGTTAATAGGATTATATTTTAATCTGACAAAGAATACAGATGTACAGTTTAATTTCAAATCAATCGAATTAGAGAGCTATTATTTTAAGGGAATTTGTACTGTTGGAATTCCAACAATTATTATGCAGTCAATGTCCAGCATCATGTGTTTTGGAATCAATAAACTTCTTCTGAATTTTTCAACAACTTCAACAGCAGTATTTGGTGCATATTTCAAATTACAGACGTTTGTATATATGGCGACTTTTGGATTAAACAATGCCTTGATTCCAATTGTAGCATTTAATCTTGGAGCTAAACATGCAGACCGGATTAAGAAGGTTATCCGTCTTAGTGGGGCGTATTCAGCTTTGATTGGTCTGGTAGGGCTGATTATTATGGAAATGCTGCCAGTACAGTTAATATCAGCATTTGCACCATCAGAGGAAATGTTTTCACTTGGTGTGACGGCATTACGCATACTTGGGTTTAGTTTTGTCTTTGGAGGAGTATCCGTTATGATATGCTATGCATTACAGGGATTTTCGAGAGGAATATCCAGCTTGATAATTTCTGCATTAAGACAGGTTATTATTTTACTTCCTCTTGCATCAATTCTGGGTAAAGCGATTGGAATTAATGGAATATGGTGGAGCTTCCTAATCAGTGAAACAGTAACAGTAATTCGTAATGTCCGACACCGCTTCCAGTCATCCAATCCGCAAAAATAGAAAAAAGTGGAAAAAACTTCTTGCAATTTATTATCTTTATTGCTATACTCAGTTAAAACATAATATTCCTATATGACAAGTAGGAAATGAAAGGAGCGATACCGTGAAATTTAATACATCTTTGCTGCACGGTGCTTTTCGGGGTGAACCGCAGACAGGAGCAACATTAACACCAATTTACCAGTCGAGTGCATTTGAACAGGAATCGGCGGAACGTCTGGAAAAGATATTTCATAATCAGGCTCCGGGATTTTCCTATACGAGGATCAATAATCCGACGGTGGAAGCATTTGAGAAAAGGATGACCGTGTTAGAGGGCGGTAAATCGAGCGTTGCATGCGCATCCGGGATGGCAGCGATGTTTAATGCATTTGCAAACATCTTACAGGCGGGAGATGAGATCGTATCGAGTGCGAGCCTCTATGGTGGAAGCATTGATCTCTTCCGGGATCTTGAAGCATTCGGAATCACGACTCATTATGTCGAAAACAACGATCTCGATGCATTCTGCAAAGCGACCAACGCACACACAAGACTCTATTTTGCAGAGACACTTGGAAATCCGAGACTGGATGTGACAGATATCAAAGCGCTGGCAAAGCTGGCACATGAGAATGGCGTACCGCTCATTATCGACAACACAGCAGCCACCGCATATCTGGTAAAACCGCTTTCACTGGGCGCAGACATTGTAGTCAATTCCACTTCGAAATACATCAATGGAAACAGCAACTCGATCAGCGGAGTTATCACAGACGGCGGAACATTTAAGTGGGATACCGAAAAATATCCGGGTATGCGTAATTTTGTAAAATTCGGACCGTTTGCCTACACTGCAAAATTGAGAAACGGACTGTTCCGCAACACCGGAGCCTGTCTCTCGCCGCAAAATGCATTTTTAAACAGCATTGGGCTTGAAACGTTAGGACTCCGCATGGAGCGTATCTGCGACAATGCAATGCAGCTTGCGGCTTATATTGAAGAAAACTATAAAGACATTACGGTAAATTATGCAGGGTTAGAGACGAGCAACTGGCATGAGATTGCAAAGAGCCAGTTTGACGGTCATTACGGCGGCATCTTTACCTTAAGGCTTGGCAGTAAGGAGCGGGCATTTGCATTTATCAATGCATTAAAATATCCGCTTAAGGTATCTAATATCGGCGATACCAAAACACTTGTCATCCATCCGGAATCGACCATCAGTGTACACAGCACGGAGGAAGAAAAGAAAGCGGGCGGTGTATTTGATGATCTGGTGCGCGTCAGCGTCGGAATCGAGGATATTGATGATCTGATCTGGGATTTTAAGCAGGCGATCGAGAGCCTTTCTTAAAAAACGAAAAAATATACCAAAGTGTTACAGTAATACTTTAAAACGGGCACTTTAAAGTGTTACAATAGAAAAGCACAGTAGAATACCAGGATATTGAAAAATCAGAAAAGATAAGGAGTGTAAAGATGGCGGGAGTTGATTATGCAGCATTAAAAAAAGGCGGATTCATGAGGCAGAAACAGAAAGGATTTTTCTCACTCAGAATCCAGGTGGTCGGAGGTAATCTGACTGCAGAAAATATTAAGACCGTGGCAGAGGTTGCGGAAAAGTACGGCAAAGGCTATGTACATATGACATCCAGACAGGGAATCGAGATCCCATTTGTCAATTTTGAGGATATCGAGGAAGTAAGAGCAGAGCTTGCAAAAGGCGGCGTGAAACCGGGTGTCTGCGGACCGAGAGTCCGTACCGTTACAGCTTGTCAGGGTTCGGAGATCTGTCCAAGCGGATGTATTGATACCTATTCACTGGCACAGGAGTTAGATGAACATTATTTTGGACGTGAACTTCCTCACAAGTTCAAGTTTGGTGTGACCGGATGCCAGAATAACTGCTTAAAGGCAGAGGAAAATGATATCGGAATCAAAGGCGGCATGGAAGTTTCCTGGGTTGAGGATAAATGTATCGGCTGCGGTGTCTGCGAAAAGGCGTGCCGTCAGGGTGCAATCAAATGTGAAGGAAACAAAGTGACGATCAACCGCGATCAGTGTAACTACTGCGGCCGCTGCGTGAAGTCCTGTCCGACGGATGCGTGGGAAGGAAACAGCGGATATCTGGTTTCCTTCGGTGGATTGTTCGGAAATCAGATCTACAAAGGGGAGCAGCTTCTCCCAATCGTACATGACAAAGAGACACTGTTCCGTGTCACCGATGCAGCGATCGACTTTTTCAGAGATCATGCAAACCCGGGCGAGCGTTTCCGCCTGACGTTACAGCGCGTCGGCGAGGTAGAGTTCCGTAAGAAGATCAAAGAAGCCTACGAGGGAAAGTAAGGATTTCGGGCAGAAAAAACATGTATGCAGGAAAAAATTGTATATAAAAACAAATAGATATGTCACAAAAAATATGCATGCAAGAACAAATAAGCATGTAAACAAATAGATGCAGCAAAAGCATGCATACAGAAAACAATCTGGAACAATCAAAAATGCAGCATATATAATAAGAAGAAACAGGAGGGAAGAAATGGAAATCGCAGGAATTGCAATCGACGAAACAGTAGATATTACCGATAAAGTATGCCCGCTCACTTTCGTAAAAGCAAAGGTAGCGCTGGAGGAATTAGATGATGGCGAAGTCATTGCCATCCGCATGAACGATGGTGAGCCGGTACAGAACGTACCGCGCAGTGTCAAGGAAGAGGGACATCAGATCTTAAAACTGGTGGACAATGAAGATGGAACTTATAACCTGATCGTCCGCAAGGTAGAGGGATAGGAGGAATCATGGCACAGCGAATCAATAAAGACAATTTTGAAGAAAAAGTCCTGAAAAGTCCGCTGCCGGTTCTGGTAGATTTTTATTCGGACAGTTGTATTCCGTGCAAGCAGTTATCACCGGTGCTTGGGGATATCGAGGACGAACGCGAAGACACACTTTCTGTATATAAAGTAAATGTCAACTATGACATGGAGCTTGCTGAAAAATATGACGTCATGGGTGTACCGGCACTGCGGTTGTTTGTACAGGGCGAGGTCAAAGCAGAGAGAGCCGGTGCAGCAGGAAAAGCTGATATTGAGGCGTGGATCGATGAAAATTTAAAATAGCGGGCAGACAAAAAAAGGTTCCGCGGAAAAGAGGAGAAACATGCAGATCACAGTAGCAGGAAACAAAAAAGAAGTAAAAGATGACTTAAAGTTAACAGAACTGTTCGAGTTAGAGCAGGTGGAAACCCCGGAGTATGTGACCGTTTCCATCAATGAGGAATTCGTTCCATCCGAGCAGGTGGAATCAACGGTATTAAAAGATGGCGACAACGTAGAATTTTTATATTTCATGGGAGGAGGCAGCTATGGCGTTAACAGATGAGCAGATTGAGCGTTATTCAAGACATATCATATTAAAAGAAGTCGGCGCAAAGGGACAGAAAAAACTTTTAAATGCAAAAGTGCTGATCATCGGAGCCGGCGGACTTGGTGCACCTGCAGCAATGTATCTTGGTGCAGCAGGCGTGGGAACCATCGGTATCGTAGATGCAGATGAGGTCGATCTTTCCAATTTACAGCGTCAGATCATCCACGGCACAGCCGACATCGGAAAAGCAAAAGTAAAATCCGCAAAAGAGACGATCAATGCGATGAACCCGGATGTAACGGTAAAAACCTACCGCCAGTTTGTGACAAGCGAAAACATCATGGATCTGATTGCCGATTATGATTTTATCATTGACGGAACGGACAATTTCCCGGCAAAGTTTTTAATCAATGATGCCTGTGTCATGGCAAAAAAACCATTTTCCCATGCAGGAATCATCCGTTTTAAGGGACAGCTTATGACCTATGTTCCGGGAGAAGGACCATGCTACCGCTGTGTATTCAAAAACCCGCCACCAAAGGATGCAGTGCCGACCTGTAAACAGGCAGGTGTCATCGGTGCCATGGGCGGTGTGATCGGAAGTTTACAGGCAATGGAAGCTATCAAGTACATTCTCGGTGTAGGAAAACTTTTAACCGGTTATCTTTTAACCTACGATGCAATCAATCAGGAGTTCCACAAAGTTAAACTGCCGTCTAATACTGATGGCTGCGCAGTATGTGGAAAACATCCGACAATCACAGAACTGATCGACTACGAGCAGGTTGTCTGCACAGACGGTATTTAACTTAGGAGGCGCATATGCTGATTTTAAAACAGGAAGATTACAATAAAATCGTGGATCATGCAAAAAAAGGACTCCCGAACGAGGCATGCGGACTGCTTGGCGGCTATGTGGAAGGTGACAAACGTGTGGTGACAGACGTGTATCTGCTTCGCAACGTAGACGAGAGCAGGGAACATTTTTCCATGGATCCGGCAGAGCAGCTTGCGGCGATCAAAGATATCCGCCAGAAAAAAGGCGTACTTCTCGGCAATTTTCACTCGCACCCGGAATCGCCGTCACGCCCTTCACAGGAAGATATCCGCTTAGCGTATGATCCGAAGATGAATTACCTGATCCTCTCCCTGATGAACCCGGAGGAGCTGGTGCTCAATTCCTTCCATATCGAAAAAGGAGAGGTCACAAAAGAAGAGCTTGTGATCGAAGCGTAGAACTTTAAAAATAAAATCATAGACGAAAAAAAGTGTAAAAGGAGAAAAAAATTCTTTTACATTTTTTTGATTTCTTTTAACGGAAATTCCAGTTCTTTAAACAATAAAATCTGTTGCAGCCGTTCTTTTCAGATCATATCCGAAGACCCATTAAAATATAGGTATCTTCACGGATCGGAGTGAATTTGTTTTTTATCCAGAAAGAATAGCTCTGTGGGTTTCCCTTGTCAACGCCAAGTTGGATTTCTTGATATCCATATGATTTCAGACAAGGGATCATGTCACTGATGATTTGCGAACCAACCCCTCTGTTCTGATAGCGTGTGTCTGTCATAAATAATCCAATGAAGGAAATTTCTTTTTCGGGATAATCAAGGATTAAATCCATGAGTCCAACCAGTGAATCATTTTCGAAAAAACCGACATAGAATTTATCATCATAGCCCTTTCCCGGTGGTAAGGCTCCCATATCATCTAAAATACTTTCCCTTGTGACAAAGGGCGGATGATATTGATAAAAGATATCGTTTTTGCAGCTCATATCATAGATGATATCTACATCATTTTCGTCGAGTTTTCGTACAGAGTATTTTTGTGATAAAGAATTTATATTCATGTTCATAGATCCTCCATTATAATATTGGGGTTCAATAGTTTTTCACAACATGATGACTGGCAAAGTGCATCTGACATCATAAGATATTGAAATATCGCAGATTGGGCATATGGCAAAGAAACTGTAGCAGTATACCCACAAAACCCCCTGATTTTCCTGCGTTTTGGGTATATATAATAAAAACGGATCTGCTATGCCCATTATCAGTGAAAAATCACTCAAAATTCCCGTATTTTTGGGTATAAACAGCAGATTTTTTCTGTATATACCCAATCGACAAAAATTCATGATCAATTTTCACTCAAATAACGACCGCTGAACGTATTTTTCCGGAAAATGATGCAGATAAGCAAAACATTCATCCGGCGAACAAAGGATGCCAGCCTTTTGGCATTGTTCCACGATCATTGGAATGAGCATTTTTTCATTCGGGCTTGGCAGGTTGTAGGCATTACCGTAAGTGCGGATATATTTTTCCTTCATCCCCGGAAAATCTTTATCGAGGGCATGGTAGAAATATTCCCGGTCGCCATCTCGGAGAGTCACGCCAATGCCAAAGAATATAATTCCCTTTACGCCGGCGTCCACGCAGGCATCCAGCAGATTTTTTATGTTATCAGCAGTGTCATTGATAAACGGCAGGATCGGTGTGAGCCACACTACGGTGGGAATACCGGCTTCTTTACATTTCATCAGGACGTTGATGCGCTCTTTGGTGGTGGAAACATCTGGCTCTATCTTTTTACATAAATCTTCATCGTAAGTGGTGAGTGTGATCTGCACGATGGCTTTTGCCTTTTCATTGATGGACGTTAACAGGTCAAAATCTCTTAAAATCCGGGCTGACTTTGTCTGTACCGCAACACCAAATTCATACCGGTCGATCAGCTCTAAACACCGCCTGGTCAGCAAAAGGCGCTCCTCCAAATGAAGATAAGGATCGCACATGGCACCGGTTCCGATCATACATTTCTGACGCTTCGATCGCAAAGCCTTTTCTAACAATTCCGGGGCATTTTCCTTTACCTCAATATCTTCAAATGCATGTGTAAAACCATAGCACCTGCTCCGGCTGTCGCAGTAAATGCATCCGTGGGAACATCCACGGTAAATATTCATTCCGTTATCCTTTGATAAAAGCCTCTTCGCCTGAACAAAATGCATGAGAAATCTCCTGTAGTTAAAATTAAAAATCCGATTAATCCCATTAAAACATAAGTAAAGAAAAATCACAATCAAGATCAGAACAAAAAAATAATGAGGAAACAGTCGTAACCTACAGAGCATAGATTTCCCTTTTTTCGGTATCGAGGGCATGTAGAATGCAGTTTTCCGGGTGCCGCCGGCAGATTTGAGACTTTGGAAGAAAATTAGAAAATCTTAGTATGCCTGTTCACTCACAGTGTTGTGCTGCCATGGACGGCAGCACAAGTCCTGATGTGCCAGGGAAGGCACATTCAGGACGTACACGTCACTCCGAAACCAACTCAAACAGGCATACTTAGCTTTTCTTATTTTCGCACAACGGAACCAAACCTGCCAGCGGCACCCGGAAAACTGCGCCTTACACTGTCCCTTAATACCTAAGTACCATTTTGCAAAACTTTACCAAATTACCTTGACAAATATTTCCATCAGTCATATACTTTGAAAAGCTAATTATTTGACTGTCAAACTATTTGAAAGGCAAATGATTACATGAATCAGAAAATAAGAAAAGAAAATCAGCCCACAATAGAAATAAGGGCAAGGCGCTGGAAAAATAATAAGGCATGCGCAGAAAAGGAGAAAAATATGTTAGAGAAAATGATCCCGATTATTGCAGAGCAGTTAAATGTGAATGAGTCTGAAATCAAGGCAGAGTCCAATTTCAAAGATGACTTAGGAGCAGATTCCTTAGATTTATTTGAACTTGTCATGGCTCTTGAGGAAGAGTTTGGCGTGGAGATTCCATCTGAGGATTTACCTTCTATCGTAACTGTCAATGATGTTGTCGAGTACTTAAAAGGAAAAGGTGTGGCTTAAGTATGGAGACAAGGGTAAGTAAACTGCTGGGAACGAAATATCCGGTCATTCAGGGTGGTATGGCATGGGTTGCGGAATATCATCTTGCAGCGGCAGTTTCAAATGCCGGAGGTTTAGGTATCATTGGAGCGGCAAGTGCACCGCCTGAGGTGGTCAGAGAGCAGATCAGGGAGGCAAAGAAGCTGACTGACAAACCGTTTGGCGTGAACGTCATGCTGTTAAATCCAAATGCAGCCGAGGTTGCACAGATCGTCATTGAAGAGGGCGTTAAGGTTGTGACCACAGGTGCCGGAAATCCCGGAAAATTCATGGATGCATGGAAACAGGCAGGCGTTGTTGTGATTCCGGTCGTTGCGAGTGTTGCAATGGCAAGAATGATGGAGCGTGGCGGAGCGGACGCAGTGATTGCAGAAGGAATGGAATCAGGTGGACATATCGGTGCGCAGACGACGATGACACTTGTTCCACAGGTGGCAGATGCGGTACAGATACCGGTTATTGCCGCAGGCGGAATTGCGGATGGCAGAGGTATGGCGGCGGCATTTATGCTCGGCGCCGAAGGAGTACAGATGGGAACCAGATTTGTGGTTGCAAAAGAATCCATCGTGCATCCGAACTATAAAGAGCGTGTCATCAAGGCAAAAGACATTGACTCGGAAGTAACAGGCATGAGTACCGGACATCCGATCCGGGTTCTTCGCAACCAGATGAGCCGCGAATATTTAAAAATGGAAAAAGAGGGCGCTTCATTTGAAGAGTTAGAGCACCTTACACTTGGGTCCCTGCGCAAGGCAGTCATTGACGGTGACGTGGTCAACGGAAGCCTGATGGCAGGACAGAGCGCCGGCATGGTAAAAAAAGAAGAAAGCTGTAAAGAGATCATCGAGGACGTTGTGACACAGGCGGAGTCACTGCTTGGAAGATAGTGCAAAAATAAGCGCAAGAATGGAGATTAACATGGGAAAGACGGTTTTTATGTTTCCTGGACAGGGAGCACAGTACATAGGAATGGCAAAGGATTTTTACGATGCCATCCCGGAATGCAGAGAAGTATTTGAGGAGGCATCCGAGGCGTCAGGACTTGATATCGCTGCGTTATGCTTTGAGGAGAACGACAAGATCAATATCACGGAGTATACACAGATCTGTATGCTGACCGCCGAGGCTGCGATCCTGCGTGCATTGGAGGTAAAAGGCTATAAAGCAGATGTGACTGCAGGCTTAAGCCTGGGAGAATATGGAGCATTGATTGCCTGCGGAGCACTGAGCAGAAAAGATGCATTTGCACTGGTGCGCAAAAGAGGGATCTACATGCAGGAGGCAGTGCCGGAGGGCGGAGCCATGGCAGCAGTCCTGGCACTGGATACCGCGCAGATTGAGGAAGCCTGTAAAAAAACAGAGGGCATTGTATCGATCGCAAACTATAACTGCCCGGGACAGATCGTCATTACCGGAGAAGAAAAAGCCGTAGCGGCAGCCGGAGAGCTCTGCAAAGAAGCCGGAGCAAAACGTGTTGTTCCGTTAAAGGTCAGCGGACCGTTCCACTCAGCAATGTTAAAGGGTGCCGGAGAAAAACTTGGCGAGGAATTAAAACATGTAACAGTCCATACACCGGCAATCCCGTATGTCGCAAACGTGACAGCAGACTATGTGACAAAAGAAGAGGAGATCAAACCATTACTGGAAAAACAGGTGTCCTCATCTGTCCGCTGGCAGCAGACGATTGAGCGTCTGATCGCAGACGGAGCAGACAAATTTGTAGAGATCGGACCGGGGAAAACCTTGACAGGATTCATGCGCAAGATCAACCGTGATGTAGCTGCAGTCAATATTGATAAATATGAAGACTTTGAGAAATTTGTTGCTGAGAGCAAAAATAAATAAGATATGCCACATATTTTGATGTGAAAAAAGTTTGGCAGCTATCAGAAAAAAGGAGAAGTTATGTTAACTAATAAAACAGCACTGGTCACCGGTGCAAGCCGCGGCATCGGAGCTGCAATCGCAAAAAGCCTTGCAAAAGAAGGTGCATTTGTCATCATCAATTACAACGGTTCTAAAGAGCGTGCAAATGCTGTTGCGGCAGAAATCACAGCGGATGGCGGCAAAGCGGCAGTTTACGGCTGCAATGTATCTGATTATAGTGCCTGTGAAAAAATGGCAAAAGACATCATGGAGACATACGGTCATCTGGATATTCTGGTCAACAATGCCGGTATCACACGGGATGATCTTTTGATGAAAATGAGCGAGGAAGCATTTGACGCGGTCATTGCGACAAACCTCAAGGGAACTTTTAACACGATCCGTCATTTTTCACGCTATCTGTTAAAGCAGCGTTCCGGAACGATCATCAATCTATCATCCGTATCCGGTATTCTTGGAAATGCAGGACAGGCAAATTACAGCGCGAGCAAGGCGGGCGTGATCGGACTGACCAAAAGTGTGGCAAGGGAACTTTCTTCCCGTGGGATTACCTGCAATGCGGTTGCGCCGGGATTCATTGATACGGAAATGACAGCGCAGATGACAGACAAGGCAAAGGAAGCAGTGAAAACGCAGATCCCGCTCGGCAGAGTCGGAAAAGTGGATGATATTGCGGAGGTAGTGACATTTTTAGCCTCGGAGAAAGCATCCTACATCACAGGACAGGTAATTTCCGTGGACGGCGGTATGAGCATATAAGCAGTAAAAACATTTTGACCGCATGGTATTGTGTCGGATCAAAAAGGAAAAGCCTGAATTTGGGGCTTGAAAATGGAAAGGAAAAGTTATGAGCAGACGAGTAGTGGTAACAGGAATGGGCGCGATCACTCCGATCGGACTTAGTGTAGAGGAGTTCTGGCAGTCCATAAAAGAAGGAAAAATCGGTTTCGGGGAGATCACGAAATTTGATACGGAAGGATACAAATGCCATCTTGCAGCGGAAGTCAAAGATTTCGATGCAAAACAGTATATGGATGCGAAAGCGGCAAGACGTATGGAATTATTCTGCCAGTATGCAGTGGCAGCGGCAAAAGAGGCGATCACGGATGCAGCGCTTGACATGGAAAAAGAAGATCCTTACCGTGTCGGTGTATCTGTCGGAAACGGAATCGGAAGTCTTGGGGGAATTGAGCGTGAGCATAAAAGACTGTTGGAAAAAGGACCGTCCAAAGTAAATCCGCTGTTCGTACCGCTTGTCATTTCCAATATGGCAGCCGGAAATGTCTCGATCGCATTCGGTTTAAAAGGAAAGAGCATCAACGTGGTAACGGCATGCGCAACCGGAACAAACAGTATCGGTGAGGCATTCCGCAGCATCCAGTACGGAGAGGCAGATGTGATGGTTGCCGGTGGAACGGAAGGTGCGATCTGCCCGCTTGGAATCGCCGGATTCACTTCACTGACGGCACTTTCCTCCGAGAGTGACCCGACAAAATGTTCCATTCCATTTGATAAAAACCGCAGCGGTTTTGTGATGGGAGAAGGTGCAGCGATCGTTGTGTTAGAGGAATTAGAGCATGCAAAAGCGCGTGGGGCAAAAATTTATGCGGAGGTAGCCGGATACGGAACTTCATCTGATGCATATCACATTACCTCCCCTGCTGAGGATGGTGCCGGTGCAGCCCGCGCCATGACGAATGCGGTGGAAGATGCAGGCATCCGTCCGGAAGAAGTTACCTACATCAATGCACATGGAACATCCACGCATCACAACGACTTGTTTGAAACGCGTGCGATCAAACTCGCTTTTGGCAATCACGCATATGATATGAAAGTCAATTCCACAAAATCTATGGTTGGACATCTGCTCGGGGCCGCCGGTGCTATTGAATTTGTAACCTGTGTCAAAGAAATTCAGGACAGTTTTGTACATGCGACCGTCGGTTACACGACACCGGATGAAGAACTGGATCTTGATTACTGTAAAGAGGCGGTACAGATGGATGTGCCGTATGCACTGAGCAACTCACTTGGTTTCGGCGGACACAATGCAAGTATCCTGCTGAAAAAATACAGTGAATAATTGGGAGGAAATGCCTCTGCTCACCAGTGGGCAAATTTTATTTTGGAAAACAGGGAGGCAATTATGTCCGTTTTAACAACGAAACAGATCATGGAGATCATTCCGCATCGTCAGCCGTTTTTGCTGATCGACACGGTGGAAGAATTAGAATCCGGCATGCGTGCCGTTGCAAAAAAATGTGTCAGCTACAATGAGCCATTCTTTGGCGGACATTTTCCAAATGAGCCGGTCATGCCGGGCGTACTGATCATTGAAGCACTGGCACAGACCGGAGCGGTTGCAATTCTCTCGGTGGAAGAAAACCGCGGAAAAACTGCATATTTTGCGGGAATTAATTCTGCAAAATTCAAACGGAAAGTAGTGCCGGGAGATGTGTTGATATTGGAAACAGAGATCATAAAGCAAAAAGGCCCGATCGGTGTCGGCCGTGCCACAGCGAAGGTGGGGGATGACATTGCATGTATCGCGGAGCTGACATTTGCGATCAGTTGAAGTTAAGAGAGTCTGGAACAGCGCAGGTTTGATAAATAACTGTAAACAGGCAAAAAGGGGAAAGTATGGCAGCATTTTTTTTGAAGAAGAAAAAAGAAGTAACAGAGACGGTAGAAGAACCACAGAAAACGGTAGAGGCAGCAAAAAAAGAGGCAGAGACAGTTAATACAGAGCCGCCGGCAACGATCGTCTGTCCGGCTTGTGGCAGAGAGATCAATAAGAAAACCGCGGAAAAAAATAAATATGTCTGTTATGAGTGCGGCAATTATTTCCGCGTCCGTACCAAAAACAGGATCCGCATGGTTGCGGATAAGGATACCTTTGAGCCGTGGTTTGAGGAATTGGAGTCAAAAAATCCGCTTGATTTTCCTGGATATCCGGAGAAGATCAAAGCCGCACAGGAAAAGACAGGACTGCATGAGGCAGTCACAGTCGGAAAATGCAGGATCTATGGACTTGAGACGGTGATCGGCGTGTGTGATGCCCGGTTTATGATGAGCAGTATGGGGCATGTTGTGGGAGAAAAAATCGCACTTGCGGTGGAGCGTGCGACAGAACTTTCTCTTCCGGTTATTTTATTCTGTTGTTCCGGTGGTGCAAGAATGCAGGAGGGAATCGTTTCCCTGATGCAGATGGCAAAGACAGCAGCTGCTTTAAAGAAACATTCCGAGGCAGGACTTTTATATGTGCCGGTGTTAACCGATCCTACGACCGGAGGTGTGACGGCAAGTTTTGCGATGTTAGGAGATATTATCCTTGCAGAGCCGGGGGCACTGATCGGATTTGCAGGGCCGCGTGTCATCGAGCAGACGATCGGAGAGAAACTGCCGGAGGGATTCCAGAGAGCGCAGTTCCAGTTAGAGCATGGTTTTGTGGATGCGATCGTGGAGCGTAAAGATTTAAAAATGACACTTTACCGCATTTTAAAGATGCATCAGAAAACGGAAGGATATGCAAACTTTGATCCGCTGCGCAGCGATGACTGTTACGAGCCGACAGAGGTCATGAAAGAGCGCGCCACAAAGGCACAGCCTCTTTCCGCATGGGAAAAAGTGCGTGCGGCAAGACGTGCAGACCGGCTTGCATCGGTGGATTATATCGACAATATTTTTGACGACTTCATGGAATTTCACGGAGACAGACAGTTCGCGGATGATCCTGCGATTGTGGGCGGTGTTGCCTACCTTGACGGCCAGCCGGTCACTGTGATCGGTATTCATAAAGGAAAAGATTTAAAAGACTGCATGCGTCACAATTACGGAATGCCGTCACCGGAAGGTTACAGAAAAGCACTGCGTCTGATGAAACAGGCAGAAAAATTCAACCGTCCGATCATCACATTTGTGAACACATCCGGTGCATTCTGCGGAAAAGAAGCGGAAGAACGCGGACAGGGTGAAGCAATCGCAAGAAATCTCTATGAGATGTCAGCCATCAAAGTTCCGATCCTCTGTCTGATGATCGGAGAAGGCGGAAGCGGCGGTGCGCTTGCACTGTCGGTCGGCAATGAAGTCTGGATGCTTGAAAATGCAACGTATTCGGTACTTTCGCCGGAAGGATTTGCATCGATCCTCTGGAAAGATGGAAAACGTGCAAAAGAAGCCAGCGAGGTCATGAAGATCACGGCGCATGATCTGTATGCGTTAAATATTGTGGAGCAGGTAATCCCGGAGTATGGCACGGCAGACGAAAAAGCATGTGAGTCAATCTCAAGATATATGAAAGGCCATATGAAAGAATTTTTAGAGCGTCAGAATGGCAAGACAGGAGAGCAGCTTGCCGAGGAGCGCTATGCGAGATTCCGTGCGTTCTGATAAAAAGGTTACTGGATTATTTTACAGAGGGCAGATGGAAATAAAATAAACTCTGGAATGAGGAAAAAGTATGAAAATCAAAATCAAGGGAACCGGAAGTGCGGTTCCAAAACTTCGGGTGACAAACGATGATTTAAGTAAACTGATGGACACCTCTGACGAGTGGATCAGAAGCCGTACCGGAATCGGTGCAAGACATCTTGCGGTGGAGGAGACGACGACAGGGCTTGCTGTCGCAGCAGCAAAGGAAGCGTTAAAAGATGCGGAAATGACTGCGGAAGAACTTGATCTTATCATTGCAGCAACGGTTACGGCGGATAAGTTTCTGCCGAACTTATCCTGTGAAGTGCAGAGTGCGCTTGGAGCAAAAAATGCAGTTGCATTTGATTTAAACGCTGCCTGCTCCGGATTTTTGTTTGCATTAAATACGGTTCAGATGTATCTGGAAAATGGTGTATACAAAAAGGCACTGGTCATTGGAGCGGAAACTCTTTCAAAGATCATGGACTGGAATGACAGAAGCACCTGTGTATTGTTTGGGGACGGTGCAGGGGCGGCGGTCGTTGAGGTGGATTCCGAAACAAATTGTAAAGCAAAGCAGCCGGGTGCAGCAAACAAAAGCGGCATTCTAAGCATGGTACAGGGTTCCGACGGCGCGCGGGGGGAAGTCCTCCGCTGTGATAACCGTCCGGTCAATAATCCGTTTGCGGTCAACGATACGAAACTTTCCTATGTGTCGATGAATGGTCAGGAAGTATATAAATTTGCAGTCAAAACGGTGCCAAAGGTGATAGAAGAGGCAGTGAAAAAAGCGGGACTTGAAGTGGAGGATATTGATCTGTTCGTACTTCATCAGGCAAATCTGCGCATTATTGAGTCTGTTGCAAAAAGACTGCATCAGCCGATGGAAAAGTTTCCTACCAATCTGGAAGAGTGCGGCAATATTTCTGCGGCGAGTGTACCGATTTTACTTGATAATATCAATAAACATGGTATGATATGTGAAGGTAAAAAAATAGTTTTGGCAGGATTTGGAGCCGGGCTGACATGGGGGGCGACGGTTTTGGTATGGTAAGGGCAGCAGTAAACAGACTGGCTGCAGTTTACATATGTGTGAAAGGCAATCAGTACTGCCATGAATAGGAGTATATTTGAATGACGGCAGATGAAACATTAAATGAGTTATTGGTAAAATTGTTTAAAAACATTATGGAGATTGAGGGAAAATCTCTGATCACGGATGAATTTAAGGATCTTACCTATAATGATTTTCATGTAATAGAAGCGATTGGAATGTCAGAGCCAAAGAGCATGAGCACGGTGGCAAAGCTGATGAACGTTACGACCGGAACGCTGACAAAGGCGATGGACGGTCTGACCGATAAGGGATATGTTGTCAGGGAGCGCAGCAAGCAGGATAAGCGTGTTGTCTGGGTATGCCTGACCGAAAAAGGAAAGGCAGCTTATCTGCATCATGAAGAGTTTCATCACCGTATGATCGACCACATTAAGGAAGAACTTAACGCACAGGAGACAACGGTACTGATCTATTCACTGGCAAAACTGGTGGATTTTTTCCAGCAGGTATACGGGGAGAATGAAGAATCGTAGAGGGTTTGGACAAAGTTATGGATATTATATAGATATTTGTGGATGTTTTTCGGAAACGGGAGGCATCCTTTTTCTTTATAGAAGAATGCCAGGGCAGATAGTGCTTTTCAATTTTCTGATAACACAGTCATGATATATTTTCTCAAATAAATGTTGTAATTACAACATACAATCTGACCGAAATAAATTAATATGATACCAGAGACAAGGACATCAGTGTGAAAAATAAGATTTTTCACACGCAGGATTTGTGCTTGCGCACAAACTTAAGATGCGCAAAAGCAGCGCAAGAATGGAGGTTTTCATGAAACAGTTAGAATTAAACAACAGAAAAGTGGCAGTGATCGGATGCGGATTTGTAGGAGCGACATCAGCGTTTGGACTGATGCAGAGCGGATTGTTTTCTGAGATGGTTTTGATTGATGCAAATACAGAGAAAGCGGAAGGGGAGGCGATGGATATTTCCCATGGAATCCCGTTTGCAAGACCGATGAAAATTTATGCGGGCGGTTATGACGATATCATGGATGCGGCGATCATCGTGGTGACAGCCGGTGCAAACCAGAAACCGGGCGAGACGAGGCTGGATCTGGTACAGAAAAACGTCGGCATTTTTAAGAGCATCATCCCGGAAATCGCAAAGAGAGATTATCAGGGAATCCTGCTTATCGTATCAAACCCGGTCGACATTCTTACATACACCGCACACAAGTTGAGCGGAATGCCGGAAAACCGCGTGATCGGTTCAGGTACGGTGCTTGACACGGCACGCTTAAAATATGAGCTGGGAGAGCATCTTGGTGTGGACAGCCGGAGCGTGCATGCATTTATCATAGGGGAGCATGGTGACAGTGAGATTGCGGCATGGAGCAGTGCAAATGTATCTGGAATCCCGTTAAATACATTCTGCGAGATGCGCGGACATTTCAATCATGATGACTCGATGGAACGCATTGCTGCAAATGTGCGCAACAGTGCCTATGAGATCATTGCAAAGAAAAATGCAACTTATTATGGAATTGCGATGTCTGTAAAAAGAATCTGTGAAGTGATTATGAGAGACGAGAAATCAATACTCCCGATATCTCACATGATTCATGGTATATATGACATTGACGGAGTTTCATTGAGTATGCCGGCTATTGTAGGTGCAAATGGTGTTGAGTCAGACGTACCTATTAATTTGAATGGCGAGGAAGCATTAAAGCTTAAGGAATCAGCTGATGCTTTGAAAAAAATTATAGAAAAAATTGAACTATAAACTTTTGCAGATAGAATAAAATGGAATATGCATATTAAGATTACATAATAACACAAATATAACAGCAATATAGGCTGTGCATTAATATATTTATAAGGAGGAACAAACTAATGAAATATGTATGTGACGTTTGCGGATGGGAATATGATGAAGAGGAAGGTTATCCTGAAGGTGGTATTGCACCAGGAACAAAGTGGGAGGATGTTCCGGAAGATTTTGAATGCCCATTATGTAATGTTGGAAAAGATCAGTTTTCAGAAGTTGAATAGAAGCCTAATCTTGTGTTAAATACGGATAGATAAACAAAAACCCTGGTGCGTGTGAGCAACAGGGTTTTTTATTGCGATAGTTTGTGATGATATCACAGAAAATGATTTACCTTTTGCTTATAATGTAACTACAAACAAAGTAAGGAGGTAGTCTAAATGAGATTAAAAGATAAAGTTGCAATCATTACGGGTGGAAGCCGTGGTATAGGATTTGCTACAGCTGATAAATTCTTGAAGGAAGGTGCTTCAGTTGTGTTGGCAGCAAGTTCACAGGAATCGGCAGATGTTGCTGTAGATAAATTAAAAGAAAAATATCCCAATGCAATAGTTGCTGGAATTAGTCCAAATCTTGCAAGCATGGAGTCTGTCAGAAAGGCTTTTAAAGAGGCAACTGAAAAATATGGATGTGTCGACATACTGGTAAATAATGCAGGGATTTCAGAAAACACCTCATTTATGGATTATACAGAGGAGACTTTTGATAAAGTCATTGACCTAAATGTAAAAGGAGTATTTAATACTACTCGTGTAGCAGCAGAATGTATGGTGGCAAGAGGCAAGGGGGTCATTCTCTCAACTTCTTCCATGGTGAGTATTTCGGGACAGCCAAGTGGGTTTGCTTATCCGGCATCGAAGTTTGCAGTAAACGGATTGACTGTATCATTAGCAAGAGAACTAGGACCTAAAGGTATTCGTGTTAATGCTGTTGCACCTGGGATTACAGAAACTGATATGATGAAAGCTGTGCCAAAGGAAGTTATCGAACCTATGATTGAAAGAATTCCATTGCGTCGTCTTGGACAGCCAGAAGATATTGCCAATGCGTTTGTGTTTCTTGCTTCAGATGAGGCGAGTTACATTACAGGTGTTATATTAAGTGTAGATGGTATGGCAAGAAGTTAATTTAATGTGGTATGGTGATGTAATCACGGAAAATAAATGAAATTAAGACTATAATAAAGCTACAAAAAGAAAAAGATAAGGAGGACTGTAAAATGTCTGCTATTAATATCAATAAAAATAATTTTGAGAACGAAGTACTGAATTCCGATAAAACCGTTCTTTTAGATTTTTGGGCATCTTGGTGTGCGCCTTGCCGTATGGTAGTACCTATTGTAGAGGAGATTGCAGATGAGCGTAGGGATATTAAAGTTGGAAAGATTAATGTAGATGAAGAGCCTGAACTGGCAAATAAGTTCAGTATTATGAGCATTCCGACTTTAGTGGTTATGAAGAATGGGAAGATTGTACAGCAGGTTTCAGGGGCGAGACCTAAGAATGCGATTTTAGAAATGCTTTAGGGAGGTGTGCTAATGGGATTTTTTGATTTCTTTAAACAGTCGAATATTAATCAAGGCATAGAAGAATATAAAAGGACTGCTGGTGCAGTTCTGCTGGATGTCCGTACTCCGCAGGAATATCAGGAAGGACATATACCAGAAAGTAAAAATGTGCCGTTGCAGCAACTAGACAATATTGTTTCTGTAGCGAAGAATAAGGATATCCCTCTGTTTGTATACTGTTATTCCGGTTCTCGGAGCCGTCAGGCAACTGGGATGTTGCAACGAATGGGATATTCTAAAGTAAATAATATCGGTGGCATTGCAGCTTACTCAGGAAAGGTGGAAAAATAAGATGAAGGTAATAATCGTAGGAGGTGTAGCGGGAGGAGCTACAGCCGCAGCAAGAATACGCAGACTGGATGAACATGCAGAAATTACTGTGTTTGAAAGATCCGGATACATATCCTATGCGAATTGTGGGCTTCCATATTATATTGGAGACGTGATTACAGATCCGGAAGAACTTACACTACAGACACCAGAGAGTTTTTTTAAACGCTTCCGTATTAACATGAAAATTCATCATGAAGTTATCTCCATACATCCGGAACGTAAAACGGTTTCAGTGAAAAATTTAGAGAATGGTGAGATATTTGAAGAAAACTATGATAAGCTGATCCTCTCTCCAGGTGCAAAGCCAACACAGCCGAGACTTCCCGGAGTAGGTATTGATAAACTTTTTACACTTCGTACTGTAGAAGACACTTTTCGGATAAAGGAATATATAAATAAGAATCATCCAAAATCGGCTGTATTGGCAGGTGGCGGTTTTATTGGTCTGGAACTGGCGGAAAATTTGAGGGAGCTTGGCATGGATGTTACGATTGTCCAGCGGCCTAAGCAGCTGATGAACCCTTTTGACCCGGATATGGCATCCATGATCCATAATGAAATGAGAAAGCATGGGATAAAACTGGTACTGGGCTATACAGTAGAAGGATTTAAAGAAAAAGACGACGGAGTGGAGGTTCTGTTGAAAGATAATCCATCCCTTCAGGCTGATATGGTAGTTCTGGCAATCGGAGTCACACCAGACACAGTATTAGCAAAAGAAGCCGGTCTGGAACTTGGCATCAAGGAAAGTATTGTAGTGAATGACAGAATGGAAACCTCTGTACCGGATATTTATGCTGCAGGTGATGCAGTTCAGGTAAAACATTATGTTACGGGTAATGATGCGCTGATTTCTTTGGCAGGACCAGCCAATAAACAGGGCAGAATCATCGCTGATAATATTTGTGGCGGTGATAGTCGTTACCTGGGCAGTCAGGGAAGCTCCGTTATAAAAGTGTTTGATATGACAGCAGCCACTACAGGTATCAATGAAACCAATGCCAAAAAGTCAGGATTAGAGGTAGATACAGTAATTCTTTCTCCTATGAGTCATGCCGGTTACTATCCTGGTGGAAAAGTGATGACCATGAAGGTGGTTTTTGAAAAAGAGAGCTATCGTTTGCTTGGCGCTCAGATTATCGGATATGAAGGAGTTGATAAACGTATTGATGTGCTGGCAACAGCAATTCATGCGGGGCTGAATGCAACCCAGTTGAAAGATCTGGATCTGGCATATGCGCCACCTTATTCTTCTGCCAAGGATCCGGTAAACATGGCTGGATTTATGATAGACAATATTGCAAAAGGGACATTAAAGCAATGGCATTTGGAAGATATGGACAAGATTTCTAAAGATAAAGATGTGGTGTTGATAGATGTGAGAACTGTATGTGAATTCAGCAGGGGGCATATTGATGGATTCAAAAACATACCTGTAGATGAACTGAGAGAACGAATTAGTGAAATTGAGAAAGGAAAGCCTGTGTATCTGATATGCCAGAGTGGTCTGCGCAGTTATATTGCGAGCCGTATTCTGGAAGGAAACGGTTATGAAACGTATAATTTCTCTGGCGGATTTCGCTTCTATGATGCAGTGGTCAATGACCGTGCGCTGATTGAAAGGGCATATGCATGTGGTATGGATTATTAAAAAATAATCACAATAATTTTATAATTTACTTGTAGCGTAAAAAGATCCCCCATTTATTAGAATGACTTTCATAATTCTGATAAATGGAGGATTCTTCTTTATATGTTACAGAAAAACAGTTTTATGACCTTTGGAGTGTTTCCAGTCTTTTTGGATCAAGGATTGTGATTTTGCCGCGGGAGAGTTTGACGAGACCCTCGCCTTGAAAGTATCGAAGCATTCGAGTGATAACTTCCCTGTGGGAACCAAGATGATTAGCAATCGTCTCATGAGTGATTTTCAGCTCGTTTGTTCCTTCGATAGAGGTCTCTTCTAAAAGAAATGAAGCAACACGCTTATCCAAACTCTTCCACATGATTTGTTCAATCAGCCACATGACATCAGAAAAACGGGTAGCCATTAACTCATTGGTATAGTTTGCGACGGGAGCAGATTCATTCATGATGCCCTTATAGATTTCAGCAGGGATGATCCAAAGATCAGTATCTTTTTCTGCTTCAATGGTTACTTCAAATTGAATGGACCGTATGATACATGAGGCGGATAAAAGACATATATCCATATCGAACAGACGGTAGAGTGTAATTTCTCGTCCTTCATCTGAAAGTATGTAAGTTCGAAGCTGCCCGGATTTAACCAGTAATAATCCGGTACAATCCATGTCCCCGTTGTGAATGATTGTTCCTTTTTTCACATGCTGTGTGATCAAATTGTCTGAAATTAGTTTTTTCTGTGCTGTATTTAAGTCATTCCATAGTGGAAAATAATTTTCGAAGCTCATAACAGTTATCTCCTTTACGAACATAGTATACTTGCTTTTTTTAGATGCGTCAATTACATAATTGACATATGCCATAAATAAAAATATACTGACTATAGTACATGACTGTTGTGAATATGAGGGAGGGATAAATAATGCAGGGAGATGTCAGTTTTACATTTTTGGACCGAATTGAAGAAGTAGAACTGAATATTGTAGATAGACGATGGCAGTCTGCACTGGCATTGGCATTGACTTTGCCAGATATTTGCGGAGGTATTGCTTTCCCGGAAATTGTTAAACATTATCGAGATGGCCGGGTTATGCTGGATCGGCAAAAGAATCCGACCCGTGATGTGGGAACCCAGTATATTCGCTGGTTTGATGAATATGCAGGGGACTACTTTAAACTATCTCAATCCGATGAAAAGCCATATATTTGCGGAGAACGCTGTTGGCAGCTTCGATGTGAATATCTTCATCAAAATAAAGGATTTTTGAATGATGAAAATAATATACGCTTTCATCTTGGACTAAACTGTGGAATGTCAGTTTGTCAGTTGGAAAGTATGAACATACAGGAGAACGGAAACGATATTCGTATAGACATAGAACAGTTTTGTCTGAGGATGTGCAAGGCAGCAAAGAATTATTATGATAAAGTTCATTTGGAAAAAGACTTTAGTCTCTATAATACACCAGTTTTGGATTTTATTCAGGTAACACAAAAAAAGAAAGCTGCTTCTATTATTGCACTGGTCTGTGGCAGTGAACGTTATGCAAAAGGATTAAAAGAAACATTGCAATTTATTTCAGATCAGATCATGCTGTTTTACACACCGGAAAGTGCTAAAACAAGATTAGGCAGACATAAGCCGGATCTTTGGATTGTTACCGAAGATATGACGAGCCAACCGAATCAGCCATGGCGTGCGGACAGGACAACACCTGTAATTTTAATCACAGGCAATCCTGATGCTGTTGAAATTAAAAAGAATTCAGGAAAACTAACTGTTCTTTCTATGCCATTATCAATAGTTGATTTGCGGAAAACCGTCGAAATATATGTGTCGTGAGGAGAAGTTTATGCTGTACATAATACTATTATTTGTATTTGTAGTTGTAGTTGTATATTTGATGATGCTTATGCGGAGACAGAAAGAAAAGATGAGCGAAATTAAAATACAAATAGATCAACTGCAAGCACAACATGATCGATTGCAGAAAGAAAGGGATCAGTTACAAGAACGGATGAATCATCTGGAAGAGCAACGAGAACACTTGCAAATGCAAACAGACCAGGCATTTCGGAGTGCTGATGAAATCGAGAAAATTTACGATGAGATATGGAATCATGCTAATACCATTCACCTTTACTCTTCGTTAGCTGAAGAAGAAAGCAAATCTATAACAATGAAAGAAAAACAAAAAGAAATTATTCGAACAACTGAGGAAATTCTAAACATCATATATAAATATAAAGGTAATGTACTAAGACTTCCCATACCTAAAATGGGATTCGCACCTTGAAAATTCAATATTTCAGCTAACAAAATAGTGATTTATGCTGCTACAGCCTTGGGATGGAGTGCATTTCGCAGATATTCTGGCAGTCTTGCTTCAAAATCAGCGGTAAAAGCAGTCAGTTGTTCATCGCTGAGTTTTAAGATTTCCTGAAGGCTTGCCATTAAAGCATCCATCAGGATGCCAAGTGATCTGCTAAAAGTAATGTCTGCCATTTCATCAACAAGGAAAAAGAACAACTCACCAAGAGTTCTCTGATCTTCATTTTGTCGCTGTTCCATTGCAAGTAACATATATCTGGTAAACACAATGGCCACATGGGCTGTCAGTGCATCATAAGATAAGCTATGGCATTCTCCGATCAGGTTCAGCATAGATTTGCAGGTTTTAAAGAAAACCTCGATCTGCCAACGTTTCCCATAAATACGGATGATCTCTTCTTCTGAAAGAGTCGTATCTGTACAGATAAAAGCAAGCCAGTCCTTGCGATTCGCTTTGTTCCTTACGCAGACGATCTTTGCTGGAATTGGATTATCTTTTCCAACCATAATGTCAACAGAAAGCAGATATTTTGATCTGCCACGACGCTTTTTGTTCCGGGAATAGATCTCTTTGATATTCAGCTGTTCACCACAGTATGAATATTTGATCCGGCTGCTTTTCTTGATCATGGCAATCACCTCCATACCTTTTGCATGGATGGCAGTGACCTGTGCTGGATTGGAAAACCAGGAATCAAACAGGACATAGTTTGCATTCAGTCCGGCACTGAGGGCAGTATCCAGCAAAGTCATCATAGCTTCTGGTGCCTTTGTCTGAGCAAGCTTACGTCTTTTACCAGCGAGGGTTCTGCTATCAAAGCCCCTTACCGGGCCAATGATGTTTGCATCCTTTGCAGATGCTAAAAGACAGCTGTTTACAGGAATCAGCGTATTCCCATCGCTCCAGCTTACGGTCAGCATACGGAAGCCTTTCTTGTAGTTCATTCCCGTATGATCAAAGACTTTAGATCCCAGTTCTGTCTTTTTGCAGCTTGTACGATGGAACAGACTGTCGTCGATGATAAACACGTTCTTACGGGAGTCATCAGTAAGGTGCTTTAGATCATTCTTCACGATGTCAGCAGCAAGAAGTGATGTAAAACGGAGCCAGTTGGTTTTCGTAGAATTCAGAAAACGATAGAAGGTGTTCTTGGAAAACGCTTCTTTGAAGGAACCTGTTTTCTGTTGCATATACATACTTCTTCCAGTGAAAATGTTCCCCAT
>OMAS01000259.1_pt1 | contig 34565 bp, 27 predicted proteins | sample 1674031 | NCBI WGS metagenome assembly OMAS01 (sample SAMEA103958138, study PRJEB25191) | human gut metagenome | biome: human-associated habitat [ENVO:00009003]; feature: intestine environment [ENVO:2100002]; material: feces | place: Germany | collected 2013/2015 | reverse complement strand
CACAATTGTCACTACCCCCTCAAAGTAGCGCGTCTACCAATTCCGCCACCTCTCCGAGTAATATGTATCTTTTTAGTGTGCCCAGAACAGGACTCGAACCTGCACGTCGTTAAACACACGCACCTGAAACGTGCGCGTCTACCAATTCCGCCACCTGGGCAACTCGCGCTTCGAAAACAGAGTTTTCTAAGTTTGAGCGGCAAACGGGACTTGAACCCGCGACCCCAACCTTGGCAAGGTTGTGCTCTACCAACTGAGCTATTGCCGCATTGCGAAATGCTTTCAGAAGAAACATTTCTGATTTGCGGTTGCAAAGGTAGCAATATTTTCCGAACCACCAAAACTTTTCAAGGAAAAAAGTGAGAAATATGCGTTTTTTTACTTGAAAAGTGCATTTTTGCGCTAATCCATGCGCTCAATATAGTCGTTTGGACCGTATTCGCGCAGAATTTCGAGTTCGTCCGTCGTTTCATGAACCATAGCCAAAGCAGGGTGTGAGATGCCGTTGAACATGGTTGTCTTCACTGTTGTGTAGTGGTTCATGTCTTCAAAGACGATATTTTCGCCGATTTTCAGTTCGTGGTCGAACTGCCATGCCGACATAAAATCGCCCGACAGACAGCTGTTGGCTCCTAATCTATATATATAAGGTATAGAGTAGTCGATGTTTTCTTCAATAGTTTTTGCTCCTCTCACGGCAGGATGATAGGGCATTTCGAGACAATCGGGCATGTGGCACGAGAAACTCACGTTGAGAATAGCGGTTTTTATGCCTTTGTCCTCAACAATGTCTATCACCTGAGCCACCAGCGGACCTGTCTGCCAGCCGAATGCACTGCCTGGCTCCATTATTACCTTCAGCCACGGATAGCGGTTGTGGAATTCGCGAAGTGTATTTACGAGCAGTTCGATGTCGTAGTCCTTGCGTGTCATGAGGTGTCCGCCGCCGAAGTTAATCCATTTTATCTGTTTGAACCATCCTGCGAACTTCTCCTCGATATGAGCGAGTGTACGTACGAACACGTCCGATCCGTTCTCGCAGTGGCAATGGCAGTGGAAACCGTCTATCTCCTCGGGCAGTTGCTCCGGCAGCTTGTCTGCGCTCACTCCGAAGCGTGTGCCCGGCGCACAAGGGTTGTATATGTCGGTCTCAATCTCCGAATACTCAGGATTGATGCGCAGTCCGAAACTGATTTCCGGGTTCTGCTTGCGTGCTCTTTCGTGCAGACGCTCGTACTGAGTGAGCGAGTTGAATGTAAGATGGCTTGAGCAGGCAGCAATCTCGTCAATCTCGTAGTCGGTGTATGCAGGCGAGAAAGTGTGCGCCTTGCTGCCGAACTTGTCGAAAGCCAGGCGAGCCTCCGACAGCGAGCTTGCTGTTGTAGAGTTGATGTACTCTCTGAATATCGGGAACGTCTTCCACAGCGCGTAAGCCTTGAACGCAAGAATAATTTCCACGTCGGCTCTCTTTGCCACGTCGCTTATTATGCGCAGGTTGTTGCGCAAGCGTGCCTCCTCAAGAATATACATCGGGCGATTGATCTCCTTGTATGTCGTTGTGTCTATCTTCATTTTCGTTGATGTCTTTTTAAAGATGATGATTAATCGTTGGCGTGCGCGAAAAGATTATTCGTTGTTGTAGCACAGTTTGTTTATAGCCACAGCCACGCCGTCCTCCTCGTTGGAGAGCGTCACATAGTCGGCTTCGCTGCGCACTTCGGGTGCTGCGTTGCTCATAGCCACGCCCATTCCAGCCAGACGCAGCATAGAGAGGTCGTTATATCCGTCGCCGAATGCAATCATGTCCTGCGGCGTGAGGTTGAGCTTCGCCAGCAGACGCAGCAGCGACTGCGCCTTGTCGATGCCTTTCGGCACAAGCTCCACGAAGAACGGTGCAGAGCGGTACACATCCATGCGGTTGCCCACGAGTTCCTGCAGTTCCTTCTCCGCTTCCGCCGCAGCATTCAGGTCGGCGGTCATGAGCAGTTTCGTAGGGTTCGGCTCCAGTTCTGCGAGCAGATTCTCCACCTTGCGTATCGGCATCTTGTTGATGCGCGACTCCTCAGCCACGTACTTATCGTCAGCCGACTCGGTTATTATCTCCTTACCTACATAGCCGAGCAGCGCATGGCCATGCTCCTTGGCGTAGTTGTACAGCACGGGAATCACGTCGCTTGGCAGGTGCTGCGAGTAAATCTCCTCCTTCGTGCGCCAGTCGATAATCTTTCCGCCGTTGTACGAGAGGATATATCCGCCACGTGTCGAGAGTTCGAGGCATTCTGCTACCGGTTCGATGCCGAACGTAGGTCTGCCCGAAGCCAGTATGATGTGTGCGCCGTTCTCTTGCGCTGTGAGCAACGCCTTGCGTGTAGCACGCGTAACCTCCTTCTTGCTGTTGGTGAGTGTGCCATCGAGGTCGAGCGCGATGGCGCGGTATACTATCTTGTTGTTTGTTGACATTCCTTTTATTTTTGCTGCAAAGTTACTGCAAATAAGGCGCAATACAAAATAAGCCTGCTTGTTTTTGCAACCCAGTTGCACATTTAACGCCATACCTTTGCAGTGTTTAAAAAATATAAGTAGGAATGTTTTAAAATACAAGTAAAATGGAACAGGAACACAATTATCATACCCACGACTGCGGTTGTGGGCATTGTAACGAGCATCATCACGAACATGAGCATCACGATCATGGACATCACCACCACCATGAGCATGGCGGCAGTAAACGCACCCTCCTGCTTATCGTTCTTACTACGTTGCTGCTTATCGGCGCAGTTGTTGTTGAGAAGTATTGCGGTCTGCCTACGTGGCAGTTGTTGCTGGTTTACCTCGTGCCTTATCTTCTTATCGGTCAAGATTCGCTGAAGGAAGCATTTGAGGGCATCGTCCGCGGCGACATGTTCAACGAGCATTTCCTTATGTCTGTCGCCACAGTCGGTGCGCTCTGCATAGGTTTCCTGCCAGGCGCCGAGACCGAGTTTCCCGAAGCAGTCTTCGTGATGCTATTCTTCCAGATAGGCGAACTGTTTGAAGGCTACGCCGAGGGCAAGAGTCGCGACAGCATATCCCACCTTATGGATATACGTCCCGACACGGCGTCCGTAGAGCGCGGCGGCGAACTCGTCGTTGTGTCGCCGTCTGATGTGCAGGTGGGCGAGACGATAGTGATAAAGCCAGGCGAGAAAGTGGCGCTGGACGGACGTGTCGTAGAAGGCGAGTCGTCGCTCAACACCGTTGCGCTCACCGGCGAGTCGGTGCCGCGTGATGTTGCGAAGGGCGACGAGGTCGTATCTGGCTGCGTGAACCTAACCGGTGTGCTCCGCGTGCAGACCACAAAGAGTTTCGGTGAGAGCACCGTATCGAAGATAATCAGTCTGGTGGAGAGCGCCAACGAACATAAGTCGCACAGCGAGTCGTTCATCGCCCGCTTTGCGCACGTCTACACCCCGATTGTCGTCTTTGCAGCCCTGCTACTTGCCGTTGTTCCGCCGTTGTTCGCGTCGGGCGGCTTCGTCGATTCGTTCGCCGTATGGTTGCATCGAGCGCTCATCTTCCTTGTCGTTTCGTGTCCGTGTGCACTGGTCATCAGTGTGCCGCTCACGTTCTTCGGCGGATTGGGTGGTGCGTCGCGCCGCGGAATACTCGTCAAGGGCAGCAACTATATGGATGCGTTGGCTAAGCTCGGCGTTGTGGTGTTCGACAAGACCGGCACGCTCACATACGGCGAGTTTGCTGTAGAGGCGGTGCATCCAACGGAGTTCGATGCTCACGAACTGCTTCATCTGGCTGCGCATGTAGAGCACTTCTCTACGCATCCTATTGGAGCCGCTCTGCGCGACGCTTTTCCGCAGGAGGCTCACGACGGCTGCAAGATAACCGACATCGAGGAAGTGGCAGGTCAGGGTGTGCGTGCCAATGTAGGCGGTCGACTCGTCTGTGTCGGCAACGAAAAGATGATGGAGACGGTAGGCGCTGCGTGGCACAAATGCCATCGTGTAGGCACTATAATACATGTGGCTGTAGACGGCAAGTATGTCGGACATATCGTCATCAATGATCATATAAAGGACGACTCGGCCGAGGCTGTAAGCGCATTGCGTAAGGTGGGCGTTGAGCGCACCGTTATGCTTACGGGCGACCGCGATGAGGTGGCTAAGGACGTAGCCGAGCGTGTAGGCATTGAAGAATATCACGCAGGTTTGCTGCCTACGGATAAGGTTTCGCAGGTAGAACGCCTGCTGAACGAGAAGAAAGCGGACGCTACGCTTGCGTTCGTCGGCGACGGCATCAACGATGCGCCCGTGCTGAAGCGTGCCGACATCGGCATCGCTATGGGCGCTTTGGGTAGCGATGCGGCTATAGAGGCAGCCGACGTTGTGCTGATGGACGACAAACCGTCGAAGATTGCCCTCGCCGTGGCTATTGCACGCCGCACGATAGGCATCGCTCGTCAGAACGTGTGGTTTGCCATCGGCGTTAAGGTGGCGATACTGCTGCTTGCAGCCTTCGGTATGGGCACAATGTGGATGGCTGTATTCGCCGATGTAGGTGTTACGGTGCTCGCTGTGTTGAATGCCATGAGGGCATTAAAGGTCTGAGCCTATGTCTTTGTCCGTATTGTTGGTGTCGCTCTTCACGTTCGTGCAGTTCAACTGCGAGAACCTCTTCGATTGTCAGCACGACTCGCTGAAGAACGACGTGGAGTTTCTGCCCGACGGGTCGTACCATTGGACACCTTTCCGCTATTGGCGCAAGCTGAACCGCGTGGGGCAGACCATCGTGTCGTGCGGCGATAGGGTGGGCGGTGCTGGAACTCAGACTGCTGAAGATTTCTCCGTTACAGAAGAGTCTGTTGCCAGCTGGCGTTTGCCCGACATGGTGGCGCTGTGCGAGGTGGAGAACGACTCTGTGATGCGCGACCTTACGAAGCGTTCGCTCCTGCGCACCGCACGTTATGAGTACGTTGTCACCGACTCGCCCGATGCGCGCGGCATAGATGTGGCGCTGATGTATTCGCCTTTCTCGTTCCGCTTGCTTAACAGTAGGGCGGTGCGCATAACGCCCGTACGTGATATGTCGCCGACGCGCGACCTGCTGTATGTGTCGGGTGTGGTTATGTCGGGCGACACGCTGCACGTCATCGTAGCCCACCTGCCGAGCAGGCGTGGCGGCGAGCAGCTTTCGCGTCCGTTCCGCCGTGTGGTGGCAGAGAAGATACGCGCCGTAGCCGACTCTGTAAGGGCTGTGTCGGCTGCGGCGAAGATAATCGTAGCTGGCGACTTTAACGATTACGCTAAGTCGGAGAGCGTGCGCCTCGTTTGTGCCGACGGCTTCACCGATGTGTCGGCTGAGGCTGTGGGGCAGAACGGCGCCCGCGCTACATATAAGTATCATGGTGAGTGGCGCAGTCTCGACCACATCCTCGTCAGCACGAGTCTGTTGCCGTCCGTGCGCTCATGCCGTGTTCACGACGCAAGGTTTCTGCTCACCGACGATCCGAAGTATGGCGGTGTGCAGCCACGCCGCAACTATCTCGGTCCGCGATGGCTCGACGGTTTCAGCGACCATCTGCCTCTTGTCGCAGAGTTCGCATTAGACGAGTAAAGGTGCCAGCGATTGTTCAAAGCTTTTGCTCCTCAGCCTTTTTTACGCTACCAGCCTTCAGAATAAGCGTCTTCGCTTCCTCGTAGTCGGTGTATTGCGGGTTGCGCTCCATGAAAATCCTCACGGCACGGTCAATCAGCTTGTTGTTTATCAGTTTGGCGTTCACCATCTTGTTGCCCTCAACACGTCCGAGGCGTATCTGCACCGTGGTGCTTATCATGTCGAAGATGAGCTTCTGCGATGTGCCGGCTTTCATGCGCGTGCTTCCCGTCACAAACTCCGGTCCGGTTATCACCTCTACCGGATAGTCGGCTTCGGCAGCGATAGGCGAGTTGGGGTTGTTCACGATGCAGCCCGTCGTTATGCCAGCTGTGCGGCAGTGACGGAGCGCTGCGAGCACGAAGGGCGTAGTGCCACTTGCCGAGACGCCCACCACGATGTCGTCGTTAGAGACGTGCTTGTCGAGAAGTTGCTGCCAACTGTTCTCCGTGTCGTCCTCTCTTGACTCGCGTGTCTGCGTCAGGCAGCCGATGCCGCCGGGGAACACGGCTTGTATCTGCGTTCCGTCTGTGCCGTACGTGTTCTGCACCTCGATGGTGTCGAGTGTAGCCAGTCGTCCGCCCGTGCCGCATCCCACGTAGAACAGTCGTCCGCCGTTCTTCAGTTTGCGTTCCACCGCTTCTATAAGTCTGTTTATAGCCGGCAGCGCCTTTCCTATAGCCGCCGGCACCGTCATGTTCTCGTTGTTTATGTCCGCCGTCAGCTGCTCCACGCTCATCCGTTCCAGATGGTCGTAGTGCGATGGTTGCTCTGTGATTCGTTTGTCCATGATTAGGTTTGTTTATCACTTGTCAGAGGTCGTTACCAGTTCATTAATGATATTCTTAACGCTATTGCTGTTAATCTGTTTCTTGAAATGAACGGTATAACCATTTGCTGTCATTGCTTTGAAAAACTCGTCTGCACAAGAAATCTTTGTCTCTTCGTCTGGAGCTATGTACGACTCCTTGTCATAAGCCTTTGTTTCAATCACGATGTTCAGTTCTTTTGTACCGTCGGCGCGCTTAACCACATACATGAAGTCGGGGCTGTAATTGCTTGATGCCACAGTCGGTATGCAGATGCTGTGTGACGGTATCTTGCCATACACTATCACTTCGTCAATCTCTGTCTTGATATTCTGAAGTTCCAGTCCTGAGTCGTGAGCAAAATTATCGTACAGATACTTCAGAGGAGGAGTTCCTGCTTCGGTCTTGTTGCCTATGTAAGCCTGAACCACCTCATCTTTCACCGTGCCGTCAGCATTTGTTAGTTTTGTTTCCTTCATCATGTAGTTGGCTTGCTTATAGCGCACCCGTCCTACAAGTTGTTTACATTTCCAGTCGTCCACTGCCCAAATAAGTCTTGTCAGCGAACTGTCATTGAACATATCGTCGTCTATTTTGCATCCGTTGTTTACAGCCTCGCATATAGCCTTATGCAGAATCTGTATCGGTATATTGGTGTGTCTTGTGGCACGTTTCAAGAATTCGTTATAGGCATAATGGCGGTTGCTCAGCGTGAGTTCTATGTGCGATCCTTCGTTGGTTACAGCTATGTTGTCTTCAAATCCAAGAATCTTGCGTGACGACATCACCGTTTGAAGCGAGAACACCTGTTTCTCTTTAATGATTAAAGGCAGTTCGGTCGCTATCTTGTTGTCTATTTCCTTATCGAAGTACAGTATATACTTTCGGTTGAGTTGTGCCCACAATTCGCGCAGCTCTTCAAATCTTGCTTTTCTGATGTGAATCTTTTCGCTGCGATTGCTGTTGCGGTTGTTGATGCGACTTATGTTCAAGCCGCCAGCCATATTCTTGAATTCAGGATATTCCACCAACATATCGTCGAACTTGTCTGGAACGACATTCTTATCGAAGTCGACGTAGCCCTTTTTCATAAGTTCTATGAAGAACAGGTTTACCTCCATATTGCGCATCTTCGCCACCTTTATTATATCTTCGGCGGTTATTGAGAGCGGACTCTTCTGTTGAGCCTCCAACTCTCCGTTTATTTCAGCCACAAGTTTGTTGGCAAAGTCTTTTTCTGTAAAGTCTACGATGTAGTTGAGCATGAACGACGAGTCGCTGATTCTGTTTCCCACACTATCCACAGGCAGACGCAGACCTCTGCCCACCTCCTGCAGTTTGCTTGTCTCTGAGCCGCTCGAACGCAGTTTGCATATTGTGAACACGTTGGGGTTGTCCCATCCCTCTTTCAGTGTCCACTTCGAGAACAGGAAGCGCAGCACGTTCGGCTTTCCTTCATTATCTGTAAAACTCAGCAGTTCTTTCTTTCCATGCAGAATAGTCTTCACCTCGTTTGCGATGTTTTCGTCCGAGTCGTTGTTGTCCTGGGCGAAATATCCTGCGCATGAAGCCTCAATGTTGTCAAGCGTAGCTTTCAGATAAGCGGCATATTCTTTAGTGTTTTGGCGTGCAAGTTCCTTCTCTATTCTTGCCGACAACAGCTCTATGAACTTCTTTCTGAGCCAACCGTCGTTGTTTCCTTCCGGTCCTCTGAAACTTTCGATACTGTCGATGAAGAACAGAGCCAATGTCTTTATTGGCAATCCGTCACGGCAGAAGTTTTCGCGCTCGGTCTCGAAGTGGCGCATCAGCGCAAGTTCTATCATTCCTTCCTGATAGGACACGCCATACTGGTCGGGGAAGAACTCTTCTCCGGTCTGTTTCTCCTGACCATTGCTCAGGCAGATGCTGTTCTTTGTGATAGCATTTACAGCCACTCCGTCGAGGTCGTTGTCTATAACGCCGAGACTGTCACCGGTATGCACGGTGAATGTCTTTGATGTTTTGTCTGCTGTTGTCAGTTTCAGGTTTGCGCAGTCGCCCTTGACCACCTGCAACACCTTCACCTTCTTTTCTGCCTTTTTGCCTCCAGGCAATTCCAAGTGTTCTTTTGCCACGCCTTTAATCAGTCCATGGTTGAAGGAGTCAGCGGCATTAAGGTCGTAGACAAGTTCCTGATAATCTTTCACCGCATGCTTGTTCTTGCCTTTGCCCACAGTCAGTTCTGGGAACGTAGCACCATAGCGCAACACCAGCTGGGGTCGGAATTCATTAATGAGGTCGGCGTACGACTTGCCGCCACGCTCCACACGATGCGGTTCGTCGATGATGAGCACGGGTTTGGTGTCGGCTATTGCGTCTATCGGTCTGTGAAAAGCGCCAAGCATCTGGTCGTAGTCTTCGCGTGTCAGCAGTTTGCCGTTTGTCAGCAGCTGTGTGTTGAGCAGCAGTACATATATCTTGTCCTTTGTGTGATGGGTGCCGTAGAAGAAATGTCCTACAGACGACGGCATGTTCTGACGTCCTTTCTTTTTCTGCTTCTGCGGTTCGAGCAGACACAGCTCTATCTCTGCGCCATAGCCGCACACTCTGCTGAAGTGGCGTTTCACTTCCGCTTCTTTCAGGAAAGCCGCAGTTCCAGCTTTGATAGGCAGTGTGGGTACGGCTATTATGAACTTGTTGAAGCCGCAGCGTTTGTGCAGTTCGAACATCGTTCGGGTGTAGACGTATGTTTTTCCGGTGCCAGTCTCCATCTTTATGTCGAGCAGACAATGGTGCGGCAGGCTCTTTATCTTCTCTGTGAGCATATAGCGTGTCACCCTTTGCTTTGTGGCTTTCTCCAGAATGCCTGCCTTTTGGCGCACAGCTTGCAGAGCCATGCCGTTCAGCTCATGGCGCAGCACGGGGTTCTGATGGCTCGCTTTCGGAGCCTCTTGTATAGAATCCTCTACCACTGTTGCCACGCCTTCTACGGGCACGGTTTGATGGGTGAGGTTGTTTTCGAGTTTCAGTTCCATTAATATCTTACGTCAATGTTAACGGTCAAAGTCTTGTTGCCTTCCTTCAGTGTGCGCAGGTTCTTCTGCAGCTCCTCGCAGTGTGTGAAGCTGAAGCTGTAGCCGAATATCACGATGTTTTGCGGCGAGAATGGCTCTCCGTTGTATTTGTCCATCAATGCAGCGATGCTATTCGCGTCGAAGTCGTTGTCGGGGTTTATCATATACAGGTGGTTGTCCTTCCAGTATGCCTTATACCTTCCGAGCATCACTTCCTCTGCGTCCTCGGTGAATCCGTAACCGTCAGCCACAAGCCATGTGCGAAGCACAGCTTCCAGTCCGAAGTCGTCAACGGTGAGAGAGCTGATCGTTGTTATTGGGTTGAACGTTTCCATTTGCAACAGCGCATTCTCTTTCGGCTCTTCCAAGACGAAATGCTTGAAACCAAGGTCGCCAGCAAACAGAGGGTTCGCCTCCTTTATCTTTTTGGCTGCGCGCTTGATACGCTCCATGCCAACTTCATCGATTGTCTTATAGCCTGCTTTTGCTGCCTCGCTGTCGGGTTTACATTCTTCTTGCCATTGTATAATCAGGTATCTTCGTTCTCCTCCATCTATCTGATTCATTTGCATAATTGCTTGTGCTGTTGTAGAACTTCCACCAAAGAAATCTACTATATAGCCATCATTTAGATTCATAAAAGAAAGGAGATGCTCAATGATGCCTGTACATTTTGGATTTTTGAAAATTTGAGTGACTTCTGGAAACAAGGCTGCAAGTTCATTGGCTCCCGCTCTTCCGTCTAAATTAAAAACACTAGAGAATTTATCTTGGTACTCGCTTGCATAAAGCTTTATTTCAACCAATTTTTTCTCGTCATTTCCAAATAATATTTTTCCTTCCTCTATCAATCTCTTCATAGACGATTCTGGAAAACGGTATCCTCTTAATGGCTCAGTACATGGCTTTCCTGTAATAGGATGAATAATATCATAATGATAGCCATCTTTTCCTGGATTATGAACACTTCGGCTACCTGTATAAACTCCATCCTTATCAATGAATTTATAATCACTAAAAGCCTCTAACTGAGATTTGTGATCTCGATACCATTTTTTCCATGCATTTTGTAATGCATCTCCCTTATATTGTTTGCTTAATTCTTTACCTTTTTGGATTAATATATCTTTAATATCACTATCTTTTGATTTCCATATTGGCTCAAGAGATTCTTTATTTTTAGTATAGCACAGAATATATTCGTGTTCAATAGCAATGTTTGTGGGATTATTGTCTGTAACATTTTTCCAAATAATTTGTCCAACTAAGTTTTCCTCACCAAACACCTCGTCGCATAGCTTTTTCAGATTCGCCTGCTCGTTATCGTCAATAGAAATAAAGATTACGCCATCGTCAGTCAGCAAGTCGCGTGCGAACGATAGTCTGGGCAGCATGAATGTGAGCCAAGCGGCATGGCTTGAGCTTCCGCGACGTGTCATACTCAGAATACGTTCTGCACGTTCGCGGCTTACGTCCAATCGCTTAGCCAGTTCGTCTGCTGTAAAGTTGAATTTGTCGTTATACACAAAACCGTCGTCGCCGGTGTTGTACGGTGGGTCAATATAGATTACTCTCACCTTTTCGCCGTATGACTTCACCAAATGCTGCAGGGCGTCCAGATTGTCGCCACTGATATAAATATTCTTGCTGTCGCGGTTCTCGGGCTTAGCGTTGTGCTCCTCGTCGGGGCGTATCAATGTAGTGGTGTCCATGTTGGTGAGCATACGTGCATAGTTTTTGCCCAACCAGTTGAACCCACTCGTTTCGTCGGTAAGTGTTGTGCCTTCGGGCAGAGCAGCCTTGAAAGCTTCAATGTCAAATTCGCCGTCGGCGTTGAAGCACTGAGGAAAATATTCTTTGAGCACCTTAATCTCTTTCTGTCCTGCCGCAGCCTCGGCGTTGCGACCAATTATATCTTTTATCATGTTTATGTCTTTAGTTTGACCACAAAGTTACGAAAAATAAATAGAATAATTACTTTCGGATTCAGATTCTACTTCTCATACCCCTCATAGTAATAGCTCTGTTCGATGCCCTTGATAATCACTTCTCTGTTCTCGGTGTCTTCGGTTAGGTTCTGACTGAGCAGGAAGCGTATTTCGAGGTCGTTGATAGGGGAGCGTTCCATGGCAGAGAGGTATTGGTCTTTGTCAACGAACTGCCAGTTGACCACTTTGCCCAGCGTACGTTTCAGCATCATGTCGAGCCAGATGCGTGTAGCGCGTCCGTTGCCCTCCATAAAAGGGTGGCAGACGTTCATCTCCACGTACTTCTCGATAATGTGTTCGAAAGTGTCTTCAGGCATCTTTTCGACGGCTGAGAGGGCGGCTTGTAGATAGAGCGAGTTGGCAAAGCGAAAGCCTCCTTTGGCGATGTTCTTCTCGCGAATGGTGCCGGCGAATGGGTACAGACCTTCAAACAGATAGCGATGTATCTGCTGAAGACCTGCTGCTGTGCCTACTGGGATGTTGTCTATGTCGCCCGACTCGAAGAGGCGGTGAGCGTTATGAAGCGATTTCTCGTCTATCTCTTTTGTTGTCATAATACTGTTGTTTGACCACAAAGTTACGAAAAATAAATGGAAATATCTGCACTTGTGCTATGCAATCTCTGCACTTAAGTCATCGTATCGCGTTCGGTGTCCGATCGGGTTGCGTCCGCCGCCCGATCAGATTGCGTCCGCCGTCCAATCGGATTGCGTCCGCCGTCCAATCGGATTGCGTTCGGTGCACGATGAAAGAGTGTTGGGCGGAATACATCAGAAGTGCTACTTCTACAGTTTCTTTCCTATCCACTTTGGCAGCACAATGGTGCCCATTACGAGGAACGGGTAGTAGAAGATGGCCCTCCAGAGCATTGCTGCGAGTATGGCTACCGAGGCATCGGGCAGATAGTCGGCGTAATAGAGGCGGAACATCAGTTCGGCTACGCCGCTGCCGCCGGGCGTGGGGCTGAGTATCGAAATCATCCACATCACCCATTGTCGGCACCAAGCTATGAGCATGTCGCCCTGGCATTGGAAGGCGAAGAGTATGGCGGCTACGATGGCGAAGCGGGCGAGCCAGGCTACGGAGGTGTAGCCCATGAGACGCAGCCAGAAGCGGCTGCCTTCGAGCTTTGCCTCCTGCGAGGCTAAGGTCATATCGTTGGAGAACCGCTCTATTTTCGGCTGGAACCTGCGCAGACCCGGAATCTTGCAGCATGCCTTCAGTACCCAGCCTAAGAGCTGCGGTCGGTGGAGCAGCAGCACGTACAGTATGGCTGTCCATGCGGCTACGATGAGTGTGCTTATGAGGAAGACGACGTGTATGCCGCCCTTCAACCATTCGCTCGACGCGGCGTCAGTGTCGCTTGCGGTGCAGAAAAGCAGGTCGGAAGGCACGCACAGATAGAGCACGCAGCAGCTGATGGCGAGGAAGGCTTCGTCGGCGAGCAGGGCGGCGAACATGGTGAAGATGCTTCTGCCCATGGTCACGCCCTCGCGGTTGAGATATACGAACGCCAGTCCGCTGCCGCCTACTGCGGAGGGAGTGACGGCGGAGGTGAACTCGCAGAGCACGTTGATGCGGAAACTTTGTGAGAGCGAGAGCTTGCGCTGGCAGAGGTAGCGGAAGCGCAGCGTGTACATAAGGTTCTGGACGGCGAAAAGGAGCACGGCGATGCCCGTCCCGGCGAAGAATTGCGGGGACAGGTGTATCTTGCTCAAGGCGTCAAGGTCGAACTCTCTTATCATCATTCCGGCAATCACCACGAGTCCGATTGACGCCGCCAGCCATAAATGCCATTTTTTCATTCTGTATGAGTGTGATTTTGTTTGTGCTATGTATGCAAATTTACACAATTTATTTTGTATTGTGTTCGATTTGCACTAACTTTTGATAAGTTAGGCTGCATCTCAACAATAAAAATAAATGCATTTATTTTGTATTGTCTTCGATTTGCACTAACTTTGCATAATTATGATAGAAGTGAAAGTAAAAGACGCTGCTCTGCGTGAAGCGGCGATGCAAGATATGGATGCTTTCCTCAGCGTGTTTATCAACGCTACGAAGGAGGCTATTGGCGGCGAACTCAACGCTGAGAACATGCAGCAGCTGAGTGTGGCGCAGATTACGTTACTGGCTTACGACATCCTGCACGAGGAGGTGATGGATGGCGGATTCGTGCAGCTCATCTACAACGGATACGGCGGATTCATCTTCGACAATCCGTTTGCGAAGGTGCTGCGCGATTGGGGCTTGCGCGACCTCGCGAAGATGCTCTTCGCCGTACGAAAGCTCTACAAGGAGTACGGCGAGAATATACAGCGCGAGTGCAGCGACGACGAGTTTATGGCTATGTTCGAGCAGTTCCCCGAGTTCGACGACTACGACGACGAGTTCGTGGAGAACGAGGAGGACTGGACAGAGGCTGTGGCTCGCTATGTAGACGAACACATAGAGGAGTTCGTCGTTATTGAGGAATAAAAAAACAAGAGAGTAGAGTCGGCGGCGCAGGGGCGTCAGGCTGTTGTCAGCTATGCCCGCGGCGTCAGACTACAAGACGATTATGAACAAGGAACAGGAACTCATTAGAAAGAAAAGTCCGGTGAGCATACGCAACAAGAAGGCTTCGTTCGAATACTTCTTCGTTGATACATATACCGCAGGTATAGTGCTTACGGGTACCGAGATAAAGTCGATCAGACTCGGAAAGGCGAGTCTGGTTGACACTTTCTGCTATATAAACAACGGCGAGGTGTGGGTGAAAGGCATGAACATTTCACCCTATTTCTACGGATCGTTCAGCAACCACGAGGCACGCCGCGACCGCAAGCTGCTGCTCACACGCCGCGAGATATCCAAGCTCGAGGCGGCAACCAAGCAGCCCGGCTTTACCATTGTGCCCATACTCGTGTTCATCGACGAACACGGACGCGCCAAGGTAGACGTTGCGCTTTGTCGCGGTAAGAAGGAGTACGACAAGCGTCAGACTCTGAAGGAGAAGGAAGACCGTCGTGAGATGGACCGCGCGATGAAACACTATTAAAAAATGTAAACGCTTGTTTAGGTAAGAAGATTCGTTTAGGAAGATGATGCAGACTTTAGAGGATATAGTCAGAGACAGAATACTAATACTCGACGGTGCGATGGGCACCATGATACAGCAGTACGCGCTGACCGAAGAGGACTTCCGTGGCTACCGCTATCGCAAGACGCCGGGACTGATGAAGGGCAACAACGACATGCTCAACATCACGCGCCCCGACGTGGTGAGCGACATCCACCGCAAGTATCTTGAGGCAGGCGCCGACATAATAACCACGAACACGTTCAGTTCGCAGCGCATTTCGCAAGCCGACTACCACTTGGAGGAGGCAGCACGCGAGATGGCTCTCGCCGGAGCACGATTGGCACGCAAGGCTGCCGACGAGTTTGCTACCGCCGACCGTCCGCGTTTCGTGGCTGGCTCGGTGGGGCCTACGAACAAGACCTGCTCGATGAGCCCCGACGTGAGCAATCCGGCTGCACGCGAAATTGACTATCTGACGCTCTACGACGTCTATCTCGAACAGATTGAGGCGCTCGTGGAGGGTGGGGTGGACGCCGTACTCATAGAGACGGTGTTCGACACACTCAACGCCAAGGCTGCCATCGACGCCACGATGGAGGCTGAGCGCCGTAGCGGCAAACGCCTGCCCATAATGCTCAGCATCACCGTGAGCGACCTCGCAGGCAGAACGCTCAGCGGACAGACGCTGGAGGCTGTGCTGGCAAGCGTGAGCAGCTATCCGATCTTCTCTATCGGACTCAACTGCTCGTTCGGCGCACCGCAGATGAAACCGTTCCTGAAAGAACTGGCGCGAAAGTCACCTTATTATATTAGTGCATATCCCAACGCTGGTCTGCCCAACAGTATGGGCGAATACGACGAGACGGCAGAGTCGATGGCTCCGCAGATGAAGGAGTACGTGGACGAGGGGCTGGTGAACATCATAGGCGGCTGCTGCGGCACAACCGAGAAGTTTATTGCCGAGTATGCAAAGATTGTAGAAGGCAAGCAGCCGCACACGCCGCAGCCGAAGTCGCAGACCATGTGGCTCAGCGGACTGGAGCTGCTCGACGTGACGCCCGACATTCGTTTCGTCAACGTAGGCGAGCGTTGCAACGTGGCAGGTTCGCGCAAGTTTCTGCGCCTTATAAACGAAAAGAATTACGACGAGGCGGTCAGCATAGCACGCAAGCAGGTGGCTGACGGGGCCTTGGTGATAGACGTAAACATGGACGACGGTCTGCTCGACGCACGCGAGGAGATGCGCACGTTCCTTAATATAATAGCCTCGGAGCCCGACATAGCAAAGGTGCCGGTGATGATCGACTCGTCAAAATGGGACGTAATCACAGCCGGACTGCAATGTGTGCAGGGCAAGGCGATAGTCAACTCAATCTCGCTGAAGGAAGGCGAGGAGGTGTTCCTCAGTCATGCACGCGACGTGATGCGCTACGGCGCAGCAGTCGTAGTGATGTGCTTCGACGAGAAAGGACAGGCTACCACATACGAGCGACGCATAGAGATAGCCGAGCGCGCTTACCGCCTGCTCACGGAGAAGGTGGGCATGAACCCGCTCGACATCATCTTCGACCCTAACGTGCTTGCCATAGCTACCGGCATGAGCGAGCACGACAACTATGCGCTCGACTTCATACGCGCTACCGAGTGGATTCGCAAGAACCTGCCCGGCGCACATATCAGCGGCGGTGTGAGCAACCTCTCGTTCTCGTTCCGCGGCAACAACTACATACGCGAGGCGATGCACGCCGTGTTCCTCTATCACGCCATTGGCAAGGGTATGGACTTCGGCATCGTCAATCCGGCTACGAAGGTGGCGTACGGCGACATTCCTACAGACCAGCTCGAGATTCTTGAGGACGTGGTGCTCAACCGCAGAGCCGACGCTTCGGAGCGTCTTGTGGATCTCGCAGAGAAGATAAAGCTGCAGCAGGAAGCGCTGAAGAACGGTGCGGCTCAGGGCGCTACTACAGCTACGGCTGCCGAACCGGAGTGGCGCAAGGCAGATGTGGCTGAGCGCTTGTCTACGGCTCTCGTGAAGGGCGTGGCAGACTATATGGATGCCGACCTGCAGGAGGCGCTCGCTGCGTATCCGAAGGCGGTGGACATAATAGAGGGTCCGCTCATGGCGGGCATGAACAAGGTGGGCGAACTCTTCGGTTGCGGCAAGATGTTCCTGCCGCAGGTCGTAAAGACAGCGCGCACGATGAAGAAGGCGGTGGCTATTCTGCAACCGTACATCGAGGCTGACAAGAAGGAAGGCACAACGACTGCCGGCAAGGTGCTCATGGCTACCGTGAAGGGCGATGTGCACGACATCGGCAAGAATATCGTTGATGTGGTTATGTCGTGCAACAACTACGAGGTGATTGACCTCGGAGTGATGGTGCCGGCTGAGCAGATTGTGAAGAAGGCTGTGGCTGAGAACGTAGACATGATTGGTCTCAGCGGACTCATTACGCCGAGTCTGGAGGAGATGGTGAACGTGGCTACAGAGATGGAGCACGCGGGGCTCGACCTGCCTATCATGGTGGGCGGCGCTACGACGTCGGAGATGCACGTGGCGCTGAAGATTGCGCCCGTGTACAGCGGCATAGTGGTGTGGGTGAAGGACGCGGCGCAGAACCCGCTTGTGGCGCAGCGACTGATGAACGCCGACGACCGCAAGAAGTTCAAAGCCGAACTGGACGACCGCTATGCTCGTCTGCGTGAGGAGTATGCTGCGCATCAGCAGAAACTCTCGTCGCTCGATGAGGCTCGCAAGAATAAGCTCAATTTGTTTGAGTAAGCTTAATTCGTTAGAATAAAAATACTTCCCACGTGGTTGGGGCTTTAATATAATTATTATGGTATTCAAGAAGAAAAGAGTTTGGCACTGTCTGCCTGGACAGGAGCCGACAGAACTTGACAAAAGAGTAATGTATTGGGAGAATAAGGGTAAGGAGGTGCCGTCGCGCGACCTTATCAAGACTCCAGAACAGATAGAAGGCATACGCCGCAGCGGTGTGGTGAACACCGGTGTGCTCGACGAGGTGGCTAAGCATATTCATGCTGGCATGAACACTCTCGAGATCGACCAGATATGCTACGACTACTGTACAGCACATGGCGCTGTGCCGGCTTGTCTCAACTACGAGGGCTTCCCGAAGAGTGTCTGCACAAGTATCAACGAGGTGGTGTGCCACGGCATTCCGAAGGAAGAGGATGTTCTGCAGGAGGGCGACATCGTGAATGTCGACTTCACTACTATCCTCGACGGCTACTATGCCGACGCTTCGCGCATGTTCATTATCGGCAAGACTACGCCCGAGAAGGAGCAGCTGGTGCGTGTGGCTAAGGAGTGTCTGGAGATTGGTATGGAGGCAGCTAAGCCTTACAGCTTTGTGGGCGACATCGGTCACGCTATCCAGAAGCATGCCGACAAATATCACTACGGCATCGTGCGCGACCTTTGCGGTCATGGCGTAGGATTGAAGTTCCACGAGAAGCCAGACGTGATGCACTACGGACACAAGGGCACGGGCATGCTGCTTGTGCCAGGCATGGTGTTCACAATAGAGCCGATGGTGAACATGGGCACATGGAAGGTGTTCATCGACGCCGACGACGAGTACGGCTGGGAGGTGATCTCGGGCGACGAGAAGCCGAGCGCACAGTGGGAGCATACATTTGTTATGACAGAACACGGCGTAGAGATATTGACACATTAATGTTTGTTGAATTATTAATTATTAATTATTAATTGGCTTGCGCCACGATAATTAATAATTAGAACAATAAGATAATTAATAATTAATAATTAAAAATTAATAATTAAGAATATGTATATATTAGGTATAGAGAGCAGCTGCGACGATACAAGTGCTGCAGTGCTCAACGACAACATATTGCTGAGCAACGTAACGGCTTCTCAGGATGTACACCGCGAGTATGGCGGTGTGGTGCCTGAGCTTGCATCGCGTGCTCATCAGCAGAATATCGTGCCGGTGGTGGACGCTGCGCTGAAGCGTGCCGGCATCACAAAGGAGCAGCTGTCGGCTGTGGCTTTCACACGCGGACCAGGTCTTATGGGTTCGTTGCTCGTGGGCGTGAGCTTCACAAAGGGCTTCGCGCGCAGTCTGGGCATACCGATGATCGACGTAAACCATTTGCAGGGTCACGTGATGGCTCACTTCATAAAGGAGAAGTCTGAGGACACTACGCCGCCGTTCCCGTTCATCTGTCTGCTCGTGTCGGGCGGCAACTCGCAGATTGTGAAGGTGAACGCTTACAACGATATGGAGGTGCTCGGACAGACTATCGACGACGCAGCAGGAGAGGCTATCGACAAGTGCTCGAAGGTGATGGGCTTGGGCTATCCCGGTGGTCCTATCATCGACCGCCTGGCGCGTCAGGGCAATCCGCAGGCGTACAAGTTCTCTGAGCCGCACATACCGGGCTTGGACTACAGCTTCAGCGGATTGAAGACATCGTTCCTTTACAGTCTGCGCAAGTGGATTCAGGACGATCCCGACTTCATTGAGCATCACAAGAACGACCTCGCAGCGAGTCTTGAGTTCACCATCGTTGACATTCTGATGAAGAAGTTGCGTCTTGCCGTCAAGCAGACCGGCATCAAGCATGTGGCTGTTGCGGGCGGCGTGTCTGCCAACAACGGACTGCGTAACGCTTTCCGCGACCATGCGAAGCGCTATGGCTGGACAATCTATATCCCGAAGTTTAGCTATACGACGGATAATGCTGCGATGATTGGCATCACAGGATACTATAAATTCCTCGACAAGGACTTCTGTTCGATAGACAAGCCGGCGTTCAGCAAGGTAACATTCAAATAGTTAATAATCACAAACAAAAAGAAATACAAAATGGAATTTGAAAAGAAAATACTTAGTCGCGAGATACAGCAGTTTCTATATGGCTCAGGCCTCACAGTAGGTTCGGCAGAGAGCTGCACAGGCGGACGCATTGCAGAGTCGATAATCGCTGTTCCGGGTGCTTCAACCTACTTCAAGGGTGGCGTTATCTCATACACCAACGAGGTGAAGGAGAACTTGCTCGGCGTAGACCACAATCTGCTTGAGGAGAAGACTGCTGTGTGCGAGGAAGTGGCTAAGGAGATGGTGAAGGGTGCTATCAAGGCTCTCAACGTCGACTTCGCTATTGCGTCTACCGGTACGGCAGGCCCTGGCGGTGGCACAGCAGCAATCCCCGTTGGTACAATCTGGCTCGCATGCGGCAACGCTGAAAACATCGTAACCATGAAACTTACTGAGGATTATGGTCGCGACATCAACCTCGCTATCGCTACGAGCAAGGCTCTCCAGATGTTCATCGACTATCTGAAGGAGAATATGCCGAAGGCAAAGGAAGAGGGTGTTGCGCCGAAGATTCCTGTTACGGAGTAGAAAGGTGTTGCTCTTGCGATTTCCTGTGACGGGGTAGGGAGGTGCGCTTTGTGTACCTTTCAAGCTCAAAAACTGGTAAAAATCAGCACAATAGCACATAAAATGCGACTGAAAACAAAAAAAACATTAAATACTCAACTTTATTTAAAGGAATGTTTTGCGGTTTCGAAAAAAGTCGTTAATTTTGCACCCTGTTTGGAATAGGTATCAAAAACGAATACAAAAAAGAAGATAGAAATGTCGAAAATTTGTCAGATTACGGGAAAAAAAGCCCAGATAGGTAACAACGTATCACACTCAAAGCACCGCACAAAGCGTTCTTTCGATGTGAACTTGTTCAGCAAGAAGTTCTACTATGTAGAGGAAGGTTGCTGGATTAGCCTCAAAATTAGCGCAGCGGGTCTGCGTCTCATCAACAAAGTGGGCTTGGACGCTGCCCTCAAGCAGGCTGTGTCTAAAGGCTATTGTGACTGGAGTGACATTAAAGTAATAGGAGAATAAAGTAAATGGCATCAAAGAAAGCAAAGGGCAACAGAGTTCAGGTAATTCTCGAGTGCACCGAAATGAAGAATAGCGGTCAGCCTGGTACAAGCCGTTACGTGACTACCAAGAATCGTAAGAACACTCCTGACCGTATGGAATTAATGAAGTATAACCCCATCCTTAAGAAGATGACTCTTCACAAGGAGATTAAGTAATAATACATAGACTATGGCAAAGAAAGCGGTCGCTACCCTCCGTGAAGGTTCTATGGATGGTCGCGCATACACAAAGGTTATCAAGATGGTACGTAGCCCGAAGACTGGCGCTTACGTATTTGACGAGCGTATGGTTGCCAATGAGGCAGTAAAGGACTTTTTCAAGAAGTAATATTCTAAAAGTTTAGATATAATAGGATGCGTTGAATTTATGTTCAACGCATCCTTTTTTGTTTGGTGTGGCGCTTTTTTTTATTTGGTGTGGCGCAGGCTGAGCTGGTACACCCTTTTTTTTAATCTCTATAAAGTACCAGTAGTATCTCTATAAAATCTCGGTAATATCTCCGGAAGCAGTAGTTATATCATTGATTTTCAAGCTATTGGCATCTCTAAAAAACATTAAAAAACCTTTAGCGCTTAAGCCTAAACTTGCACAATTCAAGAATTTTGTGTAATTTTGCACACGATAAGAAAAAAGGATAGCGCATGCTTGTTGTTTTAGTGAGGCTATCTGAAAGTATCTAACGGAGTTTTGATATGCGTATGAATTGGTTTCATCGCCTATCATGGACGCTGTTTCCAGTGAACACTTCTTCTGTTGTGTTTTGAAGAAGTGGAAGCTCTACATTGATATAACGTTTGTTCCGGGGTGGAAGAGGTGTTGTATGTGTTTAAGGGGATGGGTTCGGGCTCCACAAACAAATTAACATGATTAGAATTTTTAGAATTGTATTATTTTTAGTATGTGTATTTGGAGTAACACCCGCGATGTATGCGGAGAAAACAGTAGAAAAAAGCACTGTTAGCACAGCAAATTTTGATTGGGAACCTGTGATGAAGGCAATCATTCAGGTTGAGAGCGAGGGCAACACAAAGGCCGTAAGAGGCAAGTCGTGTGGTGCAATGCAGATTACACCGATCCTCGTAGCAGAGTGTAACAACATTCTGAAAGGACGCAACAGCAAGACGCGTTACACACTTCGTGACCGTTTCAATCTCGAGAAGTCGAAAGAGATGTTCTTGCTTATGCAGTCGGAATTTAATCCAGGTAATAACGTGGAGAAAGCCATTCGTGCTTGGAACGGTGGCAACAATTACAACAAGAAGCGCACTCAAAGATACTTTGAGAAGGTGATGAAAGAGTTGAAAAAGCAATAAACTTTAATGATAGACGCTCTGCAAGGCTTGTTCTTGCTGGGCGTTTTTTTATTGTAATGATGTTGTTCGATACGTCTTTGGGCGAAGTTTGACGCTTTTTGTTGATGACTAACCGCTTAATTGTAAAGATGGTTGTTGATGGTTTCCTGTCTTAATTGTAAAGCAAGACGACGAGCTTAGATTATTTTTCGCTTGATATAGAACAAGTGTAGGGCGCAATGCTGTGTCCGATTCGTAGAAATCGTGCAGAAAAGTGCAATTTGTTGCAAAAAAGTGGTGGAAAGATTTGGTGGTTTCCTCAAAAACTACTACCTTTGCACTCGCAATTCAGAAATGAGTTGCTTGCATAAAGATAGAGTATGCACCCTTAGCTCAGTTGGTAGAGCAACTGACTCTTAATCAGTGGGTCTAGGGTTCGAATCCCTAAGGGTGTACAACTTTGAAACACATAAAAACAACTGATGCACCCTTAGCTCAGTTGGTAGAGCAACTGACTCTTAATCAGTGGGTCTAGGGTTCGAATCCCTAAGGGTGTACAACTTTGAAACACATAAAAACAACTGATGCACCCTTAGCTCAGTTGGTAGAGCAACTGACTCTTAATCAGTGGGTCTAGGGTTCGAACCCCTAAGGGTGTACAAAAAAGGTGTTATCCAATCGGATAACACCTTTTTTGTTTTTATATCTGTATGTTAGTGTGTCTGTATCCACCAGTTTGTCTGTCGCTTCGATTCGGCTATTTCCTGGCGCGTAGACGGGTCTGAAATGGTTATGCCGGAGAAGTGGTCCACTTTGGTCTTCTTGTTCGTAGAGCCGGAGTATATGTACTCTGTAGCCGCTTTGTACGGCGCAAGACGTAGCAGCACGTTGTGGAACTGCTCGTAGGCGTCGTTATCGTTCGTGCAAAGCTGGCGCACATAGTCGTCGAAATCGAAGAATATGGTAGGCTTGTATGTCTCGCCGTCGAGGTCCTGCACGTTGTCGATAAGGCTAAGGTCGAACGTGTGCGTTGCGTTGATGCTCTTCATCATGGAAGCCATCTCGTCAACGTATCTGCAATCAATCACGCCGATTGTGCCGTAAGGTGTGCCGCTGTTCGAATAGAACTCGTAAAAGCCATTGCATAAAGCCTTGTAGTCGGGCTGTGCGCTCATCAGATGCTGGTATATGTTCTGGTAAGGCATGCCGTAAGCCATTACTTCGCTTGTAGACGCAATGATGTAGTCGGTTACGTCCTTCAAGTCGTACGCCACCTCCATGCTCGACATGTAGCAGTCGTCGAACATGATGAACTGCATCTTCATTCCTGCAGCCTTGATGCTCGTTGCGAAGTCGACGATATCTATTCTGTATTCCTCAGATAGTCCGCCGAAGTAGCGCGACTTCTTCGGATTGAACACTGTAGAGCTTGGTATCCATCCCATACCGTGGCTGCCCACTATCATGGCGTAGCGGTGCGCCGGCGCATACTCCTTCACCTTGTTCAGCAGTTCCGCTCTGCCGTTTGTCGTAAGATAAGTAGGCGAGGAGTATTTCTCGAGTGTATCCTGCGTGCATACACCCTTCTTGTATCTGATGTCTATCAGCGCGCTCTGCTGCTGATCTTTGGCTACGAACAGCAACAGACGCGTGTTGTCCAAGCCTTTGTTACGTACAATGGCGGTTTTCATGTCCTCAATGTTTCCGAGCAGAAAGCTGTATAGATTGTTGCTGTATGGCATGAATACGAAGATTGTCTTCTCGGCTGTCTGCTGCTCTGGCGGCATGATAGGGTCTTCCTCCCGACAAGCGCTGAAACAGAGTATCAGAAGCGAAATAAATGCGAGTTTTAGGAGCTTATACATATTATATATATTAGTAGTAGATTTATATGTATATCTGTATTAAAAGGACAGGAGGCTATGGTCTCCATGCCGTAGCCTGCGCTGTTGTGGCGACTTTCGGTCGCCGGGCGCAGACTATAGTGTGGAAATCATAGCCTCCTGCGGTTTTTGTATTGTAAGCGTTTTTGATGACCAAGCGTTTACTTGTTCTTCAATGCTGCGATAGATTCCTTCAGAGCAGCAATCTTCTCCTCAGAGTCGCTCTGCTTCTTGCGCTCGAGAGCCACAACAGCCTCAGGAGCGTGAGCCACGAACTTCTCGTTAGAGAGCTTCTTCTTGATGCCTGCGAGGAATCCTTCGAGGTGCTTCAGCTGAGCCTCCTGCTTCTCTATCTCTGCAGCAACGTCAATCATATCGCCAAGAGGCACTGCGAACTCGTCTGTGCCCACCATGAAGGCAGCTGCGGTCGTGTCCTTCTCCGATACTACGTTGATAGCTGAGAGATTAGCCATCTTCTTTATTACTGAAGCGTAAGCCTCGTAGTTGTTCTGCTGCAGCGCCTGCAGTTCGAGAGCGTCCTTGTTAGGTATGTTCTTCTGGTTGCGCACGGTGCGCACGCCAGCCACGATGAGCTTCACGTTCTCGATAGCTGCTACTACGGCATCGTCATCGGCTGTAGGAGCGTCGAGTTTCAGCTCTGCGCGCATGATAGACTCGTTCTCCTTGCGGTCGTAGATGTGCTGCCAAAGTTCCTCTGTGATGAACGGCATGAACGGATGGAGCATCTTCAGCAGAGTCTCGAAGAAAGCGAGTGTCTGCTCGTAGCTTGTGCGGTCGATAGGCTGGCCGTATGCCGGCTTCACCATCTCGAGATACCAGCTTGAGAACTCGTCCCAGAACAGCTTGTAGACAGCCATGAGCGCCTCAGAGATGCGATACTTAGAGAAGAGGTCGTTCACCTCGGCGTTGGTCTGCTTCAGCTTAGCCTCGAACCACTTCGCTGCTATCGCATTAGCCTCCGGCTGCTCGGCGTCTGCCACCTGCCAGCCCTTAACGAGGCGGAATGCGTTCCAGATCTTGTTGTTGAAGTTGCGTCCCTGCTCGCAGAGGCTCTCGTCGAAGAGGATATCGTTGCCGGCAGGAGCCGAGAGCATCATGCCCATGCGCACGCCGTCGGCGCCGTACTTCTCGATGAGGGCGATAGGGTCGGGCGAGTTGCCGAGCGACTTCGACATCTTGCGGCCCAGTTTGTCGCGCACGATACCGGTGAAGTATACGTTGCGGAACGGCACGTCCTTCATGTACTCTTCGCCAGCCATAATCATACGAGCTACCCAGAAGAAGATGATGTCCGGACCGGTTACGAGGTCGCTTGTGGGGTAGTAGTATTTAATCTCCTCGTTGCCCGGGTTGTTGATGCCGTCGAACAGCGATATGGGCCAGAGCCATGAAGAGAACCATGTGTCGAGCGCATCCTCGTCGTGAACGAGCTGGTCGGCTGTGATGTTCTCGTAGCCTTCAATCTTGCGGGCCTCCTCGAGTGCCTCCTCTGCGGTGAGCGCTACTACGTACTTCTCCTCTTCGCCTTCGGCTGTGGGAAGGAAGTAAGCCGGAATGCGATGTCCCCACCAGAGCTGGCGCGAGATACACCAGTCCTGAATGTTCTCCAGCCAGTTGCGGTATGTTGTGACGTACTTTGTCGGGTGGAACTTGATCTTGCCCTCGAGCACCGGTGGCAGAGCGATGTCTGCGAAGTGCTTCATCGAGAGGAACCACTGCTTGCAGAGGCGCGGCTCTACGGCTGTGTCCTGATTGCGCTCCGAGTAGCCCACCTTGTTGTCGTAGTCCTCAATCTTCTCTACCAGTCCGGCAGCCTTCATATCCTCTACAATCTGCTTGCGCACGTCCATGCGATCCATGCCTACATACATGCCTGCAGCCTCAGAGATAGTGCCGTCGGGGTTGAAGATGTCGATAGTCTCGAGGTTGTGAGTCTTGCCGAGAGCGTAGTCGTTCACGTCGTGCGCCGGAGTCACCTTCAGACAGCCCGTACCGAACTCGATGTCTACGTAGCGGTCCTCGATAACCGGGATAACGCGGTTCACCAACGGCACGATTACCTTGTGGCCGCGCAGCCACTGGTTCTTCGGGTCTTTCGGGTTAATACACATTGCTGTGTCGCCCATGATAGTCTCCGGACGTGTTGTAGCTACAACAGCGTAGTAGCGTCCGTCGGCGTCCTGATGCAGCACCTCGCCCTCGCAGCCTGTCGGCACAACCGGGTTCACGTCGGCGTCAGCCACATAGTAGCGCAGGTTGAACAGATGGCTCTTCTCGTCGCGGTAGATAACCTCTTCGGTAGAAAGCACGGTCTGTGCCTTCGGATCCCAGTTCACCATGCGCAGACCGCGGTAGATGAGTCCCTTCTTGTAGAGGTCTACGAACACCTTCAGCACGCTCTCAGAGCGCTTCTCGTCCATTGTGAACGCTGTGCGGTCCCAGTCGCATGATGCACCGAGACGGCGCAGCTGCTTGAGGATGATGCCGCCGTGCTCGTTGGTCCAGTTCCAAGCATGCTCAAGGAACTGCTCGCGAGTGAGGTCGCGCTTCTTTATGCCCTGTTCTGCAAGACGGTTCACCACCTTAGCCTCAGTAGCGATAGAGGCGTGGTCGGTGCCTGGCACCCAGCATGCGTTCTTTCCCTCCATACGTGCGCGGCGCACGAGGATATCCTGAATCGTATTGTTGAGCATGTGGCCCATGTGCAATACGCCAGTCACGTTTGGTGGCGGTATAACGATAGTGTAGGGGTCACGTCCGTCGGGCTTGCTACTGAAGAGTTTGTTGTCAAGCCAGTACTGATACCATTTCGATTCCACTGCTTGTGGATCGTATTTGCTTGCTAATTCCATACTGATTGTATCTGTTTTGTTTATATTTTCTATTCTTATCTTGCAAAATTAGTAAAAATACGTGGGATAATCGCCGTTTTTCATGAGAACTTGTAAAAAATGGCTACCTTTGTGAAAATAAAATGAATCTGAGAATGGATAATGATAAGGCAGGAAAGATAGAACTTCTGAAGGGCTACTTCGCACATCGGCTCGCGCTTGCACTTGCACCTACGATAAAGGCGGGCTTCCCGAGTCCGGCGGACGACTATCTGCACGATAGTCTCGACTTCAACCGCGACCTTATAAAGAATCCGGAGGCTACGTTCTACGGGCGTGTGTCGGGCGACTCGATGATTGAGGCGGGCATCTGCGACAGCGACATTGCGGTGATCGACCGCTCGCTGCAGCCCGTCGACGGCGACGTCATCGTGGCGTTCGTCAACGGCGAGTTTACCATCAAGTATCTCGACCTGAAGCACAAGGAGGAGGGCTACATCGAGCTGCGACCCGCCAACGCTAACTATCTGCCTATACGCATCGACGCCGACGACAACTTCCGTGTGTGGGGCGTCGTGGTGTGGACTATAAAACAATGGAGACGATGAAGTGGTATGCCATCTGCGATTGCGACAACTGCTACGTGAGCTGCGAGCGTATTTTCCGTCCAGACCTGGAGGGGAAACCGGTTGTCGTGCTTTCTAACAACGACGGGTGCGTGGTGGCGCGCAGCGCTGAGGCTAAGCGCTTGGGCGTGAAGGCTGGTACGCCGTTCTATCAGCTGCGCCAGTTGTTCCCGAACGTGCGCATAGAGGCGCTCTCGTCCAACTACGAGCTGTATGGCGAGATAACTGGTCGCGTGATGACCATCATACGCGACATGGCGCCGCAATGCTTCCGCTATTCAATCGACGAGGCGTTCGCCATTCTCGATGGCTTCTCCGTAGAGCAACTGAAGGAGTGGGGCGAAGAGCTGCACCGGCGCGTGATGCAGTCGGTGGGCATGCCGCTCACTATAGGCATTGCGCCTACGAAGACGCTGGCAAAGATGGCTTCCCACTTCGCGAAGAAATACGCCGGATATAACCATTGCTGCGTCATCGACACCGACGACCGCCGACTGAAGGCTGCTGCGCTTTACCCGATTGACGAGGTGTGGGGCATCGGTCGACGCTATGCTGCCCGACTCGAAAGCTACGGCATACGTACGGCGTACGACTTCGCAGCGCACTCGCGTTCGTGGGTGCGTGCTACGTTCAAGACCGTGGTCGTGGAGCGCACTTGGGCTGAGCTGAACGGCACCGACTGCGTGCCCGACGATCTGCCGGCTAAGAAGAAGAGCATCTGCACGAGTCGCAGCTTCAGCGGCATGGTGTGCGACTTCGATACGCTCCGCACGCACGTAGCCAACTTCGCCGCCCGTTGCGCCGAGAAACTGCGCAAACAGCAGTCGGCTGCCAGCATTGTGGGCGTATTCGTAGAGTCGAACCGCTTCCGCCCCGACCTCACGCAGTATTGCAACATGACCGAAGTGAGCCTTTCTACGCCGTCGTCTTCAACCATTGAGGTGGTGAAGGCTGCCACGGCATGCCTCCGGCGCATCTATCGTGAGGATATTCACTACAAGCGTGCCGGAGTGGTGCTGATGGGCCTGGTGCCGAACGCCGCCGTGCAGACCGATCTCTTCACGTTCGACGTCGAAAAGTATCAGCACATGATGCAACTCGACAGCGCCGTAGACCGTATAAACAAGGTGGACGGCACCGAAACCGTGATTCTCTCGTCGCAGCAGTACCCGAATGGCAGGAAGTTTGCCGACGCTATAAAGCACGATTTCAAGAGCGCATGCCCCACAACAAGGTGGAGCGATATAATAAAGCTGAAATAGAACGGTGACTGTAACACGACTTCAATGCGAAGTGTAACATAATGTGTAACAAAAACGCTTTGTGGTATACGTCAAATCTTATACGTGTACCACAAAATCTTATACGTATATAACAAAAAAGAGGATATTACGTGAAGTAATATCCTCTTTAGAGTGACTCCGGCAGGATTCAAACCTGCAACCTTCTGATCCGTAGTCAGATGCTCTATTCAGTTGAGCTACGGAGCCATTGTTTAAAGCTTTAAGCGTTGTTCCTTAAAAGCGAGTGCAAAGGTAGTGGTTTCTTTTGTAACCGCCAAATGTTTTCATGACTTTTTTCAAGAAAAACTCAAAAAAGTTGATTTTTCTGCTTTAAAACCCGTTTTTGGGGCTGTTTTTGCAAGATTTTCGTATCTTTACACGCTGTTTAGCGGCAATGACACCTATCTGATGAATGGCGCGAACTATGTCGTAAGAGCATAAATCTATAAAAAAAGTACGTGTATCTATATAAAAATAATGTATAACCTAAAGATTGATAAGTATGATTAGTTTTATTTTATCTGTTGTGGTGAGTATTGCGTCGTTTGGTGCAGTGAGCAACAACGAGTCGGTGAACAACGCCGAGGCGATAAACCACGCCATAGAGCATTGTGCAGAGCAGGGTGGGGGCCGTGTGGTGGTGCCGTGCGGCGAGTACAGCACGGGCTCAGTCTATCTGAAGTCGGGTGTGACGCTCTTTCTTGAGCAGGGCGCTGTGCTGAAAGGCGTGCAGGACATAAACGCCTACGCCTCGCTGCAGACTACGCTTGACCTCTCGCGCTATGAGAGCGGTCTGGGCACAGTCAATTACAACTCGGCTACCGACTCGCAGTGGTCTAAGGCGATGGTGTTCGCTGTAGGCGTGAGCGATGCAGGTATAGAGGGCAAGGGCTGCATCGACGGTGCCGACGTGCGCAATCCGCTTGGCGAGGAGCACATGCGCGGTCCGCACACCATACTGATGGCTGGCTGCAAGCGCATGACGTTCGACGGATTCAGCGTGAAGCGCTCCGCCAACTATGCTTTTCTGGGCTACCAGATAGAAAAGTCGCGGTTTCATAATCTATATATAGAAGGTGGATGGGACGGCATACACATCCGTGGAGCGAAGCGTGTGGAGATATCGCGCTGCGAGATGCACACCGGCGACGACGCCATTGCGGGCGGCTATTGGGAGCGCATGAGCATCAACCACAACGTGCTCAACTCCTCGTGCAACGGCATACGCATGATAATGCCGTCGGTGCAGCTTGACATCACCGACAACGAGATATACGGACCTGGCAAGTTCGAACACATCACCTCGCACCGCACACGCTCAGAGGCGGCTATCAATCTTGAACCTGGCGGATGGGGTAAGGCGCCCGGACGCATGGACAAGATATGCATACTGCGCAACAAGGTGGCTTGTGTGCTTACGCCGCTTTGCGTAACGCTTAGCGACGATAACACTATGGGCACTCTGCTCGTTGAGGATATGCAGGCGAGTGGCGTCACACGCATGGCGCTCTCGGTGAAGAGTTGGGGCAAGGCGCCAACCGATTGTGTGGTGATGCGCCGTTGTGATATGGAGTTCGACGGCATCGACGACCCCAATTTGCCTGCATGGTTCGAGAACCGTCCTACAGACCAGTGGCCCGTATTCCCGGTTTGGGGCATGTACTTCCGCAATGTGAAGAACGTAGACGTGAAGGACGTGAAACTCACCGTGAGAGGAAAGGAGTATCGCGAGGCATGGACTGTGGACAATGTGGAGAAGCACAATCTGGACCGTGTGCAGGTGTCTAAAGACTGTGCGCATTAATATTTACCGCGCCGTGGTAACATCATTACCGCAATGCGGTTACGTTGTTACAGCACTTCGGTAACATTGTTACCACGAAGCTGTAACAACCATTCAAAACAAAAGAAATATACGTTAAGCCATAAAAACAAAAATTGAGGGCAGCCAATAGACCGCCCTCAACCAACACAAAAACTAAACTAGACTTAACTAAGTTAATTAAAGACTTTCACAAGCCCTCAATTACTGATTGCAAATATAACGAATATTTCCGTTATACACGCAATATTATGATTAAAAATATCTTAACAAGATTGAAATTTTTGTGAAAACGCAAGTTTCTTACAAGAATGTATGCTTATTCAACATAATATAATCCAAGATTACCATTGCAGTCATCGCTTCTACGATAGGCACAGCGCGCGGAACAACGCATGGGTCGTGGCGTCCGTGGGCTTTCAAAGTGGCCGAATTACCAGTAGAATCGACGGTTTTCTGCTCCTGCAGTATGGTTGCAGTCGGTTTGAACGCCGTGCGGAAGTATATGTCTTCGCCGTTGCTTATTCCGCCTTGTATGCCCCCGCTATGGTTGGTTGAAGTGTGTATGTTTCCGCCCTCCGCAACGAACGCATCGTTCTGTCGGCTGCCGCGCGATGTGGCGCAGCTGAATCCCTCGCCGTATTCGAATCCCTTGGCTGCGTTGATGCTTAGCATGGCAGCGCCAAGCATGGCGTGCAGCTTGCCGAATTCTGGTTCGCCTATTCCCTTCGGACAGTTCTTCACCACGCACGTCACTACGCCACCGATGGTGTCGCCTTCTGCCTTCACCTCACTTATAAGCTGCTCCATACGCTGTGCGGCGATAGGGTCTGGGCAGCGAACGGGGTTGTGCTCAATCTCTGCGAAGTTGTACTTAGTGTAGTCGCGGTCGAGAGCCACGTCGCCCACCTGCGAGGTGTATGCGCTTATGCTCACTCCAAGCTGGCGTAGCGCCAGTTTTGCAAGTGCTCCGCCCACACAACGGCTGATAGTGATGCGTGCCGACGAGCGTCCGCCGCCACGATAGTCGCGTATGCCGTATTTTGCGGCGTACGTATAGTCGGCGTGCGACGGTCTGTAGAGGTTGCGCAAGTTGTCGTAGTCGGCAGAACGCTGGTTTGTGTTGCGCACAATGAAGCCGATAGGACAGCCAGTCGACTTGCCCTCGAACACGCCGCTGAGCAGTTCCACCTGGTCCTGCTCGTTGCGTTGGGTCGTAATGTGGCTTTGACCAGGCCGGCGGCGGCTCAGTTCGTTCTGTATGAACTCCATGTCGATGTCAATGCCCGCAGGCATTCCGTCGACAACGCCGCCGATAGCCTCGCCATGACTCTCGCCGAATGTGGTGAGAGTGAAAAGCGTTCCGAATGTGTTGCGCATATTTGCTTTCTGTTAGTTCTTCAATCTGCGAGATGCAGACTGTTTTTAGTTGTGGTGTCCGCAGCAACCACCCTTGTGCTCGTGGCTTCCGCAGCAACCGCCTTCGTGCTCGTGATGTCCGCAACCACCCTCATGGTGTCCGCATCCGCCTTCGCAACCGCCGCAGTCGCCTCCGCAACCGCCACCGTTCATGTGGCTGAGCATAGTCTTAATCTCGTCCATTGTAGCCTCGCGGTTCTCTATGATGTAGCCCTTGAAGTTGAGCTTCTTACCAGCGAGCGGATGGTTGAGGTCGATCTTCACAGAAGCGTCGCCGATTTCGAGCACTGTGCCGATGAAGAAGTTGCCGTCCTCGTTCTTCAACGGAATCTGAGCACCCTTGAAGATGTTCTTGCTGTCGAACTGTCCGTCTACGGTGAACATTTCCTTGTTGAGGTCGATGACGCGCTTCGGTTCATACTCGCCGAATGCCTGCTCCTTCTCAAGCTCGAAGTCGAACTTCTCGCCGAGTTTAAGGTTTTCAAGGCGCTCCTCAAGAGCGTCGAGAGCTGCATCGAAGCCAGTGATGAACACGAATGGCTGTTCCTTTGTTGTTTCCTCTACGAGTGTGCGCTCTCCGTTGTCGCTGATTGTGAAGAGCTGATACTGTGCTGCGATGAGCTTGTTTGTCTTATTTTCCATTATTTTTTTGTTATTATTTATTTCGTTTAATTTTGCAAAGTTAGTGCAATTCGAGCGCAATGAAACTTGTTTCAATTGCCGAGATGCCGCCTAACTTCTGCAAAGTTAGTGCAAATCGAGCGCATTACAAAATAATGCCTACTATTTTATGCTTTATGACAGGTTGCGTTAGCGTTTAGAAGCCATACTTTAAGCCACGCCGTTAGTCGTTGTATATAGCCACTTTTATTACGCCGTCCTCCTTGTTCTCGAACAGGCTGTAGGCTTCGGCTATTCTGCTCAGTGGAAAGCGGTGCGTGATGAGCGGTGTGGTGTCAATCTTTCCCTCTTCTATGAGCTGCAGCACCTCCTTGCAGTCGCATCCGTCTACGCCGCCCGTCTTGAACGTGAGGTTCTTGCCGTACATGTCGGGCAGAGGCAGAGTCTGCGCCTCGTTGTAGAGCGCCACCACTGTGACAATAGCGTTAGGACGTGCTGTGCGCCATGCCAGCTGGAAGGTGTCTTTGCCACCAGCCACTTCCAACACTCGGTCGGCGCCGCCGTGGTCGCTGTTGTTCTTCACGAAGTCTTCGCATTCGTCGGGCGTTGTGAGCAGCACATTAGGGTAGTGTTGCTTCACGAAGTTGCGGCGCTCTTCAGATTGCTCGCAGACAATAATGCGCTTCGGCTGCTTCAGCATCACGCAGAGTAGGGTGCAGATGCCTGTTGGACCGGCTCCGATGATGAGCACCGTGTCCTCCTCGGTTATCTCGCTTATGCGTGCAGCCCAGAAACCCGTAGCAAGTACGTCGCCCACGAACAGAGCCTGCTCGTCTGAAACACTGTCGGGAATGCGGTTGAGGCCTTGTTCTGCCAGCGGCACACGCACATATTCGGTCTGTCCGCCGTCTATGCGACAGCCTAAGGCCCATCCTCCGTGCGGCGAAGTGCAGTTGTTCACGTATCCGTGCTTGCAGTAGTAGCACTCGCCGCAGAAAGTCTCGACGTTAACCGTCACGCGGTCGCCCACACTGACGCCTTTCACTTCAGAGCCAAGCTCCTCCACTATGCCCACCATCTCGTGTCCTACGGTGATACCGGGCACGGCTCTCGGCACGCTTCCGTGCTTTATGTGCAGATCGCTCGAGCAGATGCTACCCAATGTGACGCGTACAATGGCGTCTGTAGGCTCGATGATTGTTGGTTTAGGCTTGTCAATCAAGGCAAACTCACCTTTATTTATATATGTATATGCTTTCATTTGTTTTAGTGATATCTATGCAAAGGTACAAATAAACTTTCATTTGTTCTATATTTTTTGTTTTCGTTTGCTTTTTCACTAAAAAATATTACTTTTGCACGACTAAAAAACACATAATGGTATGAAAGCATTAAAGTTTATAGCAGTAGCTCTTATAACTACGCTTTTGGTATCGTGCGGCGTAACGCGCACAGTGCCTATTACAGGACGTAAACAGACTATCATGGTGAGCGACGAGCAGGTGCTCAGCCTTAGTTCTCAGGAGTATGCCAACTACATGAAGACGGCAAAGCTGTCTACCAATCGTACCAACACCGCAATGGTTAAGCGTGTGGGTCAGCGTCTTGCGTCAGCCGTTGAGGCATATCTGAAAGCCAACGGGCTTGCAAGCGACGTGAAGCAGTATAGCTGGGAGTTCAACCTCGTGCAGGACAAGTCGGCTAATGCCTTCTGCATGCCTGGCGGAAAGATCGTTGTTTACGAAGGATTGCTGCCTTACACACGCAACGAAGCCTCGCTCGCCATCGTTCTCGGACATGAGATAGCACACGCTGTGGCTCGCCATTCGGCAGAGCAGATGAGTAAGGAGCTGCGCAACTCATACGGCGTGCAGATTCTCGGCAAGGTGCTGAATGCATCGGGTGTAGACACGGGCGTATCGCAGTTGGCGCAGATTGTAGCTCAGAAAGGCTTGCAGTTCCGCAGCCTGAAGTATTCGCGCGACCACGAGACAGAAGCCGACCGCATGGGTCTTATCTTCGCAGCCATGGCTGGTTACGACCCGAATGTAGCTATTAGCTTTTGGGAGCGTATGTCGCAGGGCAACAACAACACCAACGACATGTTCAGCGACCACCCGTCCGACGCAAAGCGCATCGCTGCTATAAAGAAAGACATGCCCGAAGCGCTGACCTATTATAAGAAGTCGAAGTAGTTTTTTTACTATAAGTAACTGTTCAAAATTAATTTTATAAATATGAATAATTCACGAATAAGTT